>WNFV01000091.1_pt1 | contig 96074 bp, 69 predicted proteins | sample 5400101 | NCBI WGS metagenome assembly WNFV01 (sample SAMN13153361, study PRJNA577476) | soil metagenome | isolation source: 115 cm soil or saprolite under grassland replicate 1 | place: USA:California | collected 2016-06-15
GCCCGACGCGCGTCCTCGGCGCGAATCTTGAGACTTCGGAGACGACGTTCCAATTCGGCTCGTTCATCAGTCGTCAGCGTCAGCGCCATATGGCGCGACAGCGTACCAGTACTACTTCAGTGAGTACAAGCCACTAGTGCTCCAACCAACCGACCGGTTGTGACCAGTTGGGTTAGGGACAGTCGGGGAGTCCGTCCCGAACCCCTCGCAAATCGCAGTGGTTCGCGCCGCAAGGAGCAGCGGCTCGAGACTCTGTGATCCAAACACCGTAGTCAGTTCGAATGCAGGGATCCCAAGCCTGTCGTCTCCCCCGTAGGCATCGCTCGCCGTCCGAGTGCGATGAGGACGATCGCGAGCGCCAGGAACCAGAGCCACGCGACGAGCATGACGGTGTATTCGGGCCAGAACACATTCCAGCCCCCGTCGCGCTTGTGTCCCAGCCCATCGGACGCAACCCAGACGGCCGAGGCGACGGCGACCATCGAGGTCGTGCCCAGTCGGCGATACCCTTGCTTCAGCAGGTCGAACGCGAGGAAGAGGCACCACGCGCCGCACGCGGCAAGCAGCGTGTATTCCGGCCTGAACCGGGTCGAGTTGTCGGTGGTGATGTCGTCCAGGGCGAGCCAGGCGAGCACGACCAGGCCGATCGTGACAGCGGCTTCTGCGGGGAAGGCCCCGGCCCGGGGCACGTCCTGGTGACTCCCAGCGGCGGACTCCATAAAGGCCTCCTTGTGCCAGCGGACGTCGCTGCCCGGCATTCTACCAGCCGAGCGTCGGACTCAGGCTGGTCAACGAGCATCGCGAGGTTGAAAGGGTCCTGTCTTCCGACTCCGCCCAACGTTGCGTTTCAGACGCGGCTAACTTCTTACTGAGTGGACCGAGAGGCCCCGCTCGCAGCCATCGCGGGCAACGTGCGCGCAGTCTTGCTCGAAAGGGCTTGGAAATCAAGGCGCCACCAGCCTGGCTGAAGCCTCTGTCGGGCTGTGGCCGCAGGCGGCGTGTAAGCCCTACGCCGCTCGCGGCCAACGCCGGAGATTCCGTGCTTGACGTTCTCGTTGATGTGGCTCAGGCCGATTCGTGCAAATGAAAACGAAACGGTGGACTCCACTGCGGGGCGATGTGGATCCCATGCGAACGAACAGCGTGCTAACGCAGTCGCATGTCGATGGCCGAACGAATCGTTGAGCGGCGTTCCGCGGTTTGTCAGCGCGCCGCGACCCTACGCGTACGACGAGACGCTTGCTCCCGCGCGCTTCGAGCGTTCTGCGGTGATCCGCTCGAGGTACCCGCTCTCGCGGAACGCCTGCAGCGGATCGGCGGGAAGGCCGTTCGCGACTCGCCATTCCCGAATCGCGGGCCGCACGTCGGTCGAGAACGCGTCCTGCAGGAGCGACTCGGCTCCGACCAGATCCGTGCGAGCCTGCGCGGTCGCGAGCGCGTCGTGGTTGACGAGCGCGGCCTTCGAGAACAGCTCCTGCGCGACGGTGACCGTCTGAATCATCGCTTCGATCTTGCCCTTCAGGTTGTGGCTCTGATCGATCATGTACGCGATGTCGGCCCGCCCGCCGGTTTCCCACTCGAAGAACCGAATCTCGTGAAAGATGCGGAACACCTGGTACGGATCGATTGATCCGATCGTCAGGTCGTCGTCCGCGTAGCGGCGATCGTTGAAGTGAAAGCCGCCGAGCATCCCGTCGGCCAGCAGCCACGCGACGATCTGCTCGATGTTCTGGGAGAGGTAGTGATGGCCGGTGTCGACGAGCACACGGGCTTGGGATCCGGCGGCGCGCGCGAGCAGCAGGGCCATGCCCCAGTCGGCGATGTCGGTGTGGTAGAAGGCCGGCTCGAACGGTTTGTACTCGATCAGCAACCGCTGGTCGGGGCCGAGCGTCGCGTGCGCCGCTTTCAGGTTCTCCTGGAACCATTGCCGCCGCTGCCTGATGTTCGCGGTACCCGGATAGTTCGATCCGTCGGCGAACCAGAGTGTGATGTCACGGCTGCCCAGCCGCCGGGCAATCGCGACGCTGTCGTGCACATGCCTCAGCGCGCGCTGCCGGACGTCCGCATCCGGATTGCCGAACGATCCGAACTTGTATTCCTGATCCTGAAACACGTTCGGGTTGATGGAACCTGGCCTGACCTTGTAGCGCGCCGCGAGCGCGGCGATCTCGGCCGCGCTGCTCACGCCGTCGGGCAGGTCCCAGAGGACGTGCAGCGCCACCGTCGGGCAGGCGCCAGTAAGCGCGTGAACCTGACCGGCGTCGCTGAACTTCTCCTCGATCGTGACGGCCGCCGCCGGCTGCACGAACTTGCCGAACCGCGTGCCCGTATTCGCGAAGCCCCACGACGGCAGCTCGATCTGGAACCGATCGAGTGCGCGCCCGACGCTCTCCGCTCCATCAGCTCGCATGGCCGGCATCATAACCCCCCTCTGCTTTTGTTGACCTCGACGGCGAACACGTGAGTCGGCCCAAACATGTTCGAACGGAAGACGATCCACCGCATATCCGGCGTGAAGGTGACGTTGGGCTCGAGGCTGTAATCGTGCCGGGCCAGGTTCACCAGTTTTTCCGCCTTCAAGACGCCCGGCTGGATGAGCTCCTTGGCGTTCAACAGCGCGCGGTCGGTCCGATCAGGAAGGAGCTGAGGGCGGAACAGATAAACCCACTGACCGTTGCCGGGCGCGGCCACGCTTGACGGCCCTCCGCCGTCGCCCGCGAAGAGTGTCCCGTCCGGCGACTGGTTGAAATGGACCGACCACTCGCTGCGCTCCAGGTGATACCAGGTTCTCTTGCCGTCCGCCAATGCATAGCCGGCCAGCCAGAACACCTCACTGCGCGGCGTCTGCAGGTCGTACCAAATCTGGCGGCCGTCGGCGCTGAAAAACTCGTGGCCCTCTATCTCCATGTTCATGGTGCGGTGGTGAATCTGTGTCAGGCCGGTGCCGTCGGTCCCGATCGTCCATGTGCGATCCACCTTGTGCCACGGCCCTTCGTGGCAGAACAACAGGAGCGCCGGGTCGGTGGGGGAGAACTGGAGGTGATTCAGCCAGTCGGTGCTGCGGAGGATTGTGTGTACCTCACCCGTCTTCACGCTCAGGACGAACATCTGCATCGGCAGACGCGCCGCGAGACGCCGTTCCATCATGCTGCCTTTACCCGGATAGCTGTCCCGGCCCCGCGACTCTGGCGCACCCGGTACCGTGCCTTCCGTAATCGTTCCGGCGAGCAGCGTCTCGTCGGCGTTCACTGTCGCGACGGAGCCGTGCGGGGGGAGCTTCGCGATTTCTCGAGCGACTTTCGTGTCGAGATTGACGGCATAGACGGCGCCCGTCCTGACGTAGTACGCCTGTCCCGTCTTTCTTCCGGTCATGATCAGGTTGACGCGACCCTCGACCATCTTCTCTATCGCGCGTGTCTTCAGATTGATTGTCGCGAGGCCGGTCGGCGTCGTGATCACGAGCTTCGTGCCGTCCGGCGTATACGCGTTCTGATGGAAATACAGACTCTGGCTGCCCGGCTCATCGGACAAGCGGACGACGCGATGGCCGGTGTCGGGATCGATCCACTCGCGCGGCGGCTCTTCTTCTGATGATTGCGCGGCCGGTGTGCCGAACAACCCGCCTGCGCCGGCGATGGACGCCGGCTTCGGCGCGCCAAGCCCGCCTGCGCCGCGGATCGACGCCGGCTTCGGCGCGCCGAGCGCCGGTAGGAACAGGATCAGCGCGACTGACAACACATGTCTGCGAGGGTTCGTCATCATTGAGAGCTCAAAAATACAGCTTCATCGCGATCTGGATGAACCGCGGCGTGTACGGCGATCTCGCCCCGAGAAACCCCCAGCGATCGGGCGTGTACGCCTGCCGCAGCCGGTAGAACTTGAGCCCCTCGGGCGTCGTGATGTCGTACTGATTGGCGTTCGCGGAGTGAAAGCCCTGCGGAACAGGGATCCTGAAGAACGCCGGCTGAAGGACGGTCGTGCCCGGGACGCGCCCCGCCAGCACGATCTGATCGGCCAGCGCCCGCAATGCATCCCCCTCCGCCGTGCCCGCCCGCGACTTCTGGTTGAAATCCGCCCAGGCGTTGAAGTCGGCGGTGCTGATCAGCGCCTCGTTCGGCAGCGCAAAGATCTCGCCGTTGTCACTGTCTCTGCCGAACTTGAACACCGGGTGATTCAGGGCGTTGATGGCATCCACGCGCAACTGCAGGCGGCGCTTGCCGTTCTTGCCGATGGCGAAATTCTTCTGCACTGACAGGTCAAGGAACTGCTGCGTCGGCCATCGCGCATCATCAATCGTGCGAGGTGCGTTCCCGAGCGTGCCTTTCGCTGGCCGCATGAACGCCGACGGGTTGAAGTACGGTTCGCAGTTCTGACCGACGGGACACGTGCGGCTCCACAGCGGGTTGAGCAGCGGGACGCCAGGCACGAGATCCGGACGGATGGCGCGGACGTTGCCTTCCACACCCAGGCGGTTGTCGTCGCGCAGGACGACGACCAGCGGCGTGCCGGTCTGGATGCGCCCGTTGCCGCTGACGCTCCATCCGCCCACGAGGCCCTGCACCGCGCGCGAGCGGCCGGCGAGGAACCGCCGTCCACGGCCGAACGGCAGATCCCATAAGAACGTAGCAGCGAGGTTGTGCGTGACGTCGAACGTCGACACCGACCAGTCGTCCGAGAGCGGAGCGCCGAGCGTGACGTGGCCGTTGGTCCGCACCGGATTGAAATCGGTGAATCTCACCCCGCCGCTGTCGGACGCATCGTCCATGCCTTTGCCATACGTGTAGTTCAGCGTGAATGCGACGGTCGAGGACTGACGCCGCAGGCTGACCGCGCCCGCGTGGCGCAGGCTGTGGCCCGATGCATCGAGCATGACGTTGAGGTTCTCGAAGCCCAGATACTTGGCGCCGAGGTACCCCTGCGAGAACGCGATCACGTTGCCGTTCACATCTCGCCGGCCGAGCGGATCGCTCACGTCGGTGAGGGGGTTGAGGCCTTGACCGAGATAGGCTTCGCTCAGCTCGAACGGCACCGGGTTCAAACTGATCGGCGGGAGAAAGAGGTGACTGCCCTTGCTCCCGAGGTACGAGACTTCCACCGCCATGCGCCACGGCAGCTGATAGGCGACCGATGTGCTCCAGCTCTGAACGTACGGCACCCGGGCATTCGGCGACACGGCGTTCGCGGCCACGTTGATGCCGTCGAGATAGAGCAACCCGTCCGGCGGGATGTTGAGCGTTTGTTCCGGCGACTTCGGAATCCACTGCGGCCCGTTGCAGCAGATCCGCGCGACGAAGTTGGGATCGGCGACGCGGCTGTTGAACGTGTAGGCGAGCGTCCCGCTGGCGAAGTCTGGCGACGGATTACGGCCCTGGCCGGTCAGCGAGGCATGGGACACGCCGTAGCCACCCCGGATGACGATGCGTTCCGCGCTGTTCCACTGAGCCGCGGGGACCCAGGCGAATCCGAAGCGCGGCTCCCAGCCCTTCCAATCGATCGGCGTGATATAGCGCGACCGCCCGCCGAGTCCCGAGTACGCGAACGGCGGCACGAGCGCCGACGTGACCACGCGGCCGTCAGGCAGCGTCACGGGCTGCGGAAGCGGATATTCCTTCGCCAGGTCCGGCCGGAACGCTCCCTGCCGGTTGGATTGCTCCGTGCGCGGCAACTGGAGCGAGTATCGCAGGCCGAGGTTGAGCGTGAGCGCCTTGCGCACCCGCCAGTCGTTCTGCACGAAGGCCGCCGCCGAGTTCCACTGGTAGTAATACGGAATGAGCGAATCTCGAAGCGTCGTCTGGTTATAGACGCCGAGGAGGAACTGCGCGAACTCGGTCCCGCCGGCGCCCGTGGTGTTCGTGCCGTCGATGCTGGTCAGCGTGCGATTCCGGTTGAACTCATACCGGCCGCCCGAGGCGCCGAACATCGGAATGGTCTTCAACCGCTGCTGGAGGAGGTCGAAGCCGAACTTCCATGTCTGGTTCCGGCGCACCCACGACGTGGTGTTGGCGATGTCGTAGGTGTACTCGGCGTTCTCGTTCTGCTGCGACTGACTCCAGCCGATGCTGCCCCCGCCCGTGATGAATTCCGGAAGTCCGCCGGTCGTCAGGCTCGGCAAGCCAATCTCCGTCGAGAAATTGCGGCCCGTCGACGCATCGAAGCCCGGTGGGAAGTTGCGCGTGAACCGGCCGAACGTGTAGTTGACACGCAAATCGTTGACGATGTCGGACGAGAAGGTATGCGTGTCAGTCAGCAGGATCTGACGCGACCAGCTGTAGTCGGTGCCGCCCGTGTTGATCTCGTCCCGGCCCACCTGAAAATCGCCTCGCCCGCGATCGCCGCGAATCGGAACCTGCGTGTATCGTCCGCTCAGGCGGTTGCGAGTGCTGAGGTGATGATCGAGCTTCAGCGTCAGGCGCTGCTCCATGTTCTCGATGAAGGTGGACGTTGTGTAGTTCCGCAGGCCGCCGCCCGTATCGAGAAAGTAGTCGCCGGGCGCCGGCAGGTACTGGAGCAGCCTCTGAGCGAGCGGGTCGAGCATGTTGGCGGGGATCTGGTTGCCGGGGAACTCCGGATACGTCTGACCCGCGGCCAGCGCGACGCGGCGGAACTGGTTGCCGGCCACGTCGAACTGGTTGTAGAGCGTCACCGGCTGCCACTGCAGGCCAAAGCGCTCAGCCACCTCGCGTGTCGTGTAGCCGCCCGGCACCGTCACCAGGTTGCTGAAGTCGCCTCGACGCATGGCCGCAGTGGGCAGCAGCGAGTTCTGCGGGTTGCTGGCGTCGTAGTAATACCGAGGCTCGTAGGCCACGTAGAAGAATGTCCGGTTGTGGCCGTCGTACCCGCCGAGCACGTGCTTGGGCAATGCCACCGGTCCGCCGGCCGTGAGGGCGCCTTGGTGCTGCCGGCGATTGGACTGTGGCCGGTTGACCGTCGCCGTCGAGAACGGCGCCGCGTTGAGCGCCGGGTTCCGCTCATACAAGGAGGCGAGGGTTCGGTACTCGTTGGTGCCGGACTTGGTGGTCATGTTGATCACGCCGCCGCCGGTCTGTCCGAACTCGGCCGAGAAATTGGACGTCTGCACGGTGAACTCCTGCACCGTGTCCGGCGAGAAGGTCACGACCGCCCGTCCGAGCCCGACGCCGGTGTTTCTCGCGCCGTCGGCCAGAATCGATGTACTGCCGGCGCGGCCTCCGTTGACGAACAGATTCATTCCCGGCGTGGGAATCTCCGAGCCCAGGTCCGGATCTTCAGTTCCGGCGGCGCCGCTGACGTTGGCCGCCGTCAGCGCGAGATCGAGCACGCTGCGGTTGTTCAGAGGCATCTCCACGATCTGGCGCTCGGTGATGGTCTGTCCGGGCGTGCCGGATGATGTGTTCACCAGCGGCCGTGCGGCCGTGACGGTCACTTCGTCGGAGAGTTGTCCGACCTCGAGCTTCACGTTGACGCTCGCCGTCGTGGCCGTATCCACCTTGACTCGCTTCACCTCGGCCGGCTTGAAGCCCTGGAGCTCGACCGTGATCCGATACTCGACCGGATCGAGGATCGGAAATGAGAACGTCCCTCGATCCGACGTGATGGTGTGGAAGGTTTCGCCGGTGCCGAGGTTGACGGACGTGACCGTCGCGCCAGGGATCACGGCGCCGCTCGCATCGGTCACCGTGCCGTCGATCGCTCCTTTGTTGGTTTGTGCAGCGGCGTCTGCCGCACACAGGATCGCGACCGCCACGCCACAGCACGTCAGACAGAATCGCGTCATGTCAAGGCTCCCGCGCTACCCGCTTTATTTCGACGGCATACACATGTCGCTGCCCTTGTGCGAACTGGCCGGTGAAGACGACCCATTTCTTGTCGGGCGTGATGTGGGCGTTGGGCTCGACGCCGCCGCGGCCGGTCACGTAGTTGTGCCGGGACATGTTGACCAGCTGTTCCCGCGTCACCGTCCCGTTCGGCTGCACGCGTAGGAGATTGATCCACATGCCGTCGGTCGCGTACGCCACCTGCGACGCATCGCCGCCGTCGCTGGCGAAGAGCGTGTCGTCGCGCGAGCTGTTGAAGTGCACGCCCCACCAGCTGCGCTGAAGGTGATAGCGGGTGTTCGTGCCCGTCTCCAGGTTCACGCCGGCGATCCAGAAGTCCTGGCTGCGTGGCGTCTGGAGATCGAACCACACGGTCTTGCCGTTCCAACTCCACCATTCGTGGCCGTTGATTTCCATGTCCATGGTGCGCCGGTGCATGAGCCGCATCTGGCTGCCGTCGGTGCGGATGGTCCAGGTGCGGTCCAGCTCGTGCCAGGTGCCTTCGTGGCAATACAACAGAAGGTTCGGATCGACCGGATTGAACTGCAGATGATTCAGGTCGCCGTATTGGAAGCCGGTTTCGCGCGATTCGCCGGTCTCGAGGCTCGTGAATACGAAGGATTGCAGCGTCGGATTGAGCGCGCGAGCGGCGAGTCCATCTTCCTTGGTGACGGAGTATCGCTGATCGGGCGTGAGATCTTCCATGCGCTTGCCCGGAAACATCCGCTGCAATTGCGGAACGAGCGCGCGGACAGGAGGGCGTGGGTACTTGCCATCCGGATCGGCGGCGTTGGCGTTCTTGACGACCGACAGCGTGTCGTCGGCGTTGATGAGCCCGCGGGCGTACGGCACCTCGCGAGTCCGCTTCGTGTCGACGTTCACCGCCGTGATCGTCCCGCGACCGCCGCCGGTGTAGTAGATCTCTCGCGTGCGTCGCGCGAAATATCCGCCGCGTGCGCGCGAGGCCACGATCGCAAGTGGTGATCGGTCCGCGCCGATCGTCGCCACATCGACGATCGCAATCCCATGAGGGGTGTTGAACATCAGCGTGTCGCCCTGGGGCGAAAACGCATTGTCGTGGAAGTAGAGCGTCGATCCGCCGGCGTCGTCGGTGAGCCGAACGATTCGATGCCCGGTGTCGGCATCGATCCATTCCTTCGGCAGCGGTTCCTGCGGACGCAGGGCAGTGCCTGCGGTGACCAACAATGCGATGAACAGCCGCGGCCTCATGAATCGAGGGGGATGGTACACCGGCCGCGGCGGTTCGCTTGCCGAAACGCCGCCGTGGTCCCGCGTTTCTCATAGCGAAACGACGCGCACACGCATCCAGACCACGATCACCAACGCCAACTTCGGCAGGGTCAGCGCTCAGGCCAACACGCCGCGCGTCGAGGTCGATCAACACACCAGACATTTTTGTCGCCAAAAAAACACGAAGGGCCTCCGCGTTTTTTCTGCGCGACTTGTCACGAATTGTGTTGACTAATATTTGCAAGATACGCAGAATTCGAATCACACTGTGCAACAAACTAGCTATTAATTGCATGTGTATCATCCATGTTGTGCATATTTCGCACAAAATCGAATGCACAGGAACATCGCAACGAGGGAATCAACAGGCGCCACTGAGTCGTGGCGTGCGAGCACTCGTTACACATCGCGTTTCGGCGCCACACGAAAGGACCGCCCGTGATCACTCACATTCCCCGTAAGCGAACGGCACTCGTCGTCCGAGCCTGGACGCTGGCACCTCTTGCGTGTGTGCTGTCATTGGCGGCGGCGCCGCTGCGAGCGCAGGATGCGCCGTTGCCACCCGTCACCGTCGGGGCCGGCGTGCAAACCAGCTTCGTGCACGACGTCCCGAAAGGCGCCGACTCCACGGACAGCTTTCTGCTCAACAGCGTGCGGCTGTACGTGAACGGATCACCCGCGAAAAAAATCAAGTTCATGTTCAACACCGAGTACGACGGCGTCGGCAATCACCTGACGGTGCTCGACGCGGCGGCGCAGTTCGCCGTCTCGGACCGGGTGAACTTCTGGGTGGGGCGTATGCTGCCGCCGAGCGATCGCGCGAACCTCTATGGGCCGTACTACGCGCACCACTGGGCCACCTTTACCGACGGCGTGCAGGATGGCTACCCGTTCATCTCCGCCGGGCGCGACAACGGCGCGCTCTATTGGGGACAGTTCGGGATCGTGAAGCTGTCGGCCGGCGCATTCGACGGCGTGTCCGCGACGGGTACGCGCAAATTGATCGGCGCCGGTCGCGTGCAGCTCGACTTCTGGGATCCGGAGCCCGGCTACTACTTGAACGGCACGTTCTACGGCGAGAAGAACATCCTCGCCGTCGCGGCCGCCGGCCAGGTGCAGGACGGCGCCGCGGGCCACGGCACGAGCAAGGCCTACAGCGGCGATTTCCTGCTCGAGCGCAAGCTCGCCGGCGGCGGCGCGGTCTCCGTCGAAGCGGAAGCGGCGAAGTACGACCGCCTGGGCGGCTACAACGCGCGCTACGGCACCGACCAGGGCGGCTACGTGCTCGGGAGCTATCTCTTCCCGCCGGCCGCCGGCATGACCGGCCGGCTGGAAATCCTCGGCAAGTTCGCCAGGGCGAGCTTTCGACACGGCCTCGCCGTGGTCGACCGCGACTACGACCAGAAGACCACCGAAGTGAATTTCAACTACGTCATCAAGGATTTCAACGCGCGCGTGATGCTCTTCTACCTGCAGAAGAACTTCTCCGCGGTACAGCCGAACGACAAGCAGGTGGGCATCGGGTTTCAGGTGCAGATGTGATTCATCAAGGAGGTCGATCATGAGACGTACACACACATTGCTAGCCGCCTGTTCCCTGGCGGCCGTTCTGGCGGTCCCCGGCGGCGTGCGCGCCCAGGACACGATCAAGATCGGCGTCCTCCATTCGCTCTCCGGCACGATGGCGATCAGCGAGACGACGCTGAAGGACACGATCGTGATGCTCGTCGATCAGCAGAACAAGAAGGGCGGCCTGCTCGGCAAGAAGCTCGAAGCGGTCGTGGTCGATCCCGCGTCGAACTGGCCGCTCTTCGCCGAAAAGGCGGCGCAGCTGCTCGAGAAGGACAAAGTCGCCGTCGTGTTCGGCTGCTGGACGTCCGTGTCCCGGAAATCGGTGCTGCCGGTCTTCGAGAAGGACAATGGCCTGCTCTTCTACCCGGTGCAGTACGAAGGCGAGGAGTCGTCGAAGAACGTGATCTACACCGGCGCGGCGCCGAATCAGCAGGCGATCCCGGCCGTGGACTACCTGATGAAAGACATCGGGGTGAAGCGCTGGGTGCTCGAAGGCACCGACTACGTGTACCCGCGCACGACGAACAAGATTCTCGAGGCGTACCTGAAAGCCAAAGGCGTCAAGCCGGAGGACATCTCGATCAATTACACGCCGTTCGGCCACGCCGACTGGCAGGCGCGCGTCGCGGCGATCAAGAAGTTCGGCTCGGCGGGCAAGAAGACCGCTGTGGTCTCCACGATCAACGGCGACGCCAACGTGCCGTTCTACAAGGAGCTCGGGAACCAGAAGGTCTCGGCGGAAGACGTGCCGGTCGTCGCCTTCTCGGTCGGCGAAGAGGAGCTCTCCGGCCTCGACACCAAGCCGCTCGTCGGTCACCTCGCGGCGTGGAACTACTTCATGAGCGACAAGGCGCCCGCCAATAAGACCTTCATCGACCAGTGGCATGCGTTCATCAAGAAACCGAAACGGACGACGAACGATCCGATGGAAGCGCATTACATCGGGTTCAACCTGTGGGTGAAGGCGGTCGAGAAGGCGCGCTCGACCGACGTGGAGAAGGTGCTGGCCGCGCTGCCCGGCCTCGAAGTGCCGAACCTCACCGGCGGCGTCGCGAAGCTCCTGCCCAACCACCACATCACCAAACCGGTGTACATCGGAGAAATCCGGGCGGATGGCCAGTTCGATGTCGTGTGGAAGACCACGGGCACGGTGCCTGGCGATGCCTGGTCGGACTACCTGCCCGGCAGCAAGGGCATCGAGGCGGACTGGGTGACGCTCAAGTGCGGCAACTACAACACGCAGAACAAAACGTGCTCGGGGCAAAGCTACAAGTAGGATCGCTGCTGCTCGCAGCCGCGTTGTGCGCGCCGCCCGCGCTCGCCCAACCCCAGGGCGGGGACGTTGGCGCGGCGCTGAGCGCGCTGCCCGAGGCGAGCTTCGTCGAGAAGGAGCGGATTGTCGAACGTCTCAGCGTGCGAGGCGATCCGGCCATCCGCCCCATTCTTGCGGCGCTGCTCGAGGATCGTCTCTTCGTCCGCCAGTCAGACCAGCACATCTTCATCGTCACATCGGCCGATGAGAGCCTCGCCTCGCTCGAGCTGATCGATCCGCTGTCGCTGGCCGCGGCCGGTTCCGCGCCGCGGGACGCGCTCGACAAAGTCGGCACGAACAACCGGCTGCGAAAACGGCTGCGGGCGCTCGTGGCGCGCTTCGATCTGTCGAGCGCGGACGCGGCGGTGCGGCTCGCCGCCGTGGACGAGATCTCGCGCTCGCTCGACGCGGAGAGCGTGGCGCTGCTGCGGGAGCGATCGGCCGTCGAACGACACGCCGGCGTGAAAGAAGCGATCGACATCGGGTTGGCGCTGGCCGGGCTCGACAGCGGCGACCCGCGTGCGCGTCTCGACGCGATCGCGGCGCTGGCGCACACGCTCAGGCCGCAGGCGCGAAACCGCCTGGCCAGCCTGCTCGAACGAACGGCGGACGGCGGCTTCGCCGAGCCGGACGAGGGCGTCCGGACGGCCGCTGCCCGGGCCGTGCGCGCCATCGACCGGTGGCGCGCCTTCTACGGGGTCGTCGAGACGCTGTTCTTCGGGCTGAGCGTCGGATCGGTGCTCGTCCTCGTCGCCGTCGGACTCGCCATCACGTTCGGCGTCATGGGCGTGATCAACATGGCGCACGGCGAGCTGATGATGCTCGGCGCGTACACGACCTACGTCATGCAGCTCGCGATGCCGAACCATATCGGCGCCTCGGTTCTGCTCGCGATTCCCGCGGCGTTCGTCGTCGCGGGCGTCGTCGGCGTGATTCTCGAGCGCACGATCATCAGCTTCCTGTACGGACGTCCGCTCGAGACGCTGCTCGCGACCTTCGGCGTCAGCCTCGTGCTCCAGCAGATGGTACGGTCCTTCTTCTCGGCGAACAATCGATCCGTCGAAACGCCCGCGTGGATGAGCGGCACGCTGCAGATCAACGGCGCGCTGTCGATGACCGTGAACCGGTTGTGCATCATCCTGTTCACGCTGATCGTGTTCGCGATCCTGCTGATCGTCCTGAAGCGGACGCGCCTCGGCCTCGACATTCGCGCCGTCTCGCAGAACCGCGCCATGGCGCGGGCGATGGGCATCCGCACCCCCTGGGTCGACGCGATGACGTTCGGTCTCGGATCGGGCATCGCGGGCATCGCCGGCGTCGCGCTCAGCCAGTTCACGAACGTCGGCCCCAATCTCGGCCAGTCCTACATCATCGACTCCTTCATGGTCGTCGTGTTCGGCGGTGTCGGGAACCTGTGGGGCACGCTCGTCGGCGGCCTGTCGATGGGCGTGGTCGGCCAGCTGCTCGAGCCCTACGCCGGGGCCGTGATGGCGAAGATCGTCGTGCTCGTCGCCTTGATCGTGTTCATCCAGCGCTGGCCGCGGGGACTGTTCCCGCAGGCGGGACGCGCGGCGGAGAGCCAGGCGTGAGCCTCGTGCGGCGGTACGGCTTCATCGAGAAGGATCGAGGGGGCGCCGTGTTCCTCGCGCTGGTCGTGGCGCTGGCGATCGCGGTGCCCGTGCTCAATCAAGGCGTTCCGGCGGCCTCGCCGCTGCACCTGTCGACCTATTCGCTGACGCTCATCGGCAAGTACCTGTGCTACGCGATGCTGGCGCTGGCTGTCGATGTGATTTGGGGCTACGCGGGCATCCTCAGCCTCGGACATGCGGCCTTCTTCGCGCTGGGCGGCTACGCGATGGGCATGTACCTCATGCGCCAGATCGGCCCGCGCGGCGTGTACGGCCATCCGATCCTGCCCGACTTCATGGTGTTCCTCAACTGGCAGAAGCTGCCGTGGTTCTGGGTCGGGTTCAACCACTTCTGGTTCGCGCTGATCCTGATCGCCGCGGTGCCCGCCGCGCTCGCGCTGGTGTTCGGGTGGTTCGCGTTTCGCTCGCGCGTCACCGGCGTCTATTTCTCGATCATGACGCAGGCGCTCAGCTACGCGCTGATGCTGGCGTTCTTCCGCAACGACATGGGCTTCGGCGGCAACAACGGCTTCACCGACTTCAAGGACATCCTCGGCTTCGACCTGCACGAAGACCGCACGCGCGTCGTGCTCGTCGTGGTCACCGCCGCCGCGCTGGCGGCCAGCTATCTGGCGTGCCGCGCGATCGTTGGGTCGCGCGCGGGGCGTTTGTTCCGCGCCATCCGCGACGCCGAGAGCCGCGCGCGGTTTCTCGGGTACCGCGTCGAGTCGTACAAGCTCTGGGTCTTCGTGTTCTCGTCGGTCCTCGCCGGCAGTGCGGGCGCGCTCTACGTGCCGCAGGTGGGCATCATCAACCCGAGCGAGTTCGCGCCCATCAACTCGATCGAGGCGGTCATCTGGGTGGCGGTCGGCGGCCGCGGCACGCTGTTCGGGGCGGCGACGGGCGCCGTGCTGGTCAACTACGCCAAGACGTATTTCACGGGCGCGCTGCCGGAGCTGTGGCTCTACGCGCTCGGCGCGCTGTTCGTGCTGGTGACGCTGTTCCTGCCGCGGGGCCTCGTCGGCCTCGGTGCGCGCCGCCGCGGCGCGCTCACGGCCGGTGCCACGGTGCCCGCCATCTGGGTGCTCGGGTCGCACGTCGGTGCGTCGCTCGGGAGCAAGCTGAAATGATCCGGCCGCCGCATCTGCCGTCGCCGGACAAAATCCTCGTGCTCGACAACCTGACCGTCAGCTTCGACGGCTTCAAGGCGCTCGACGGCCTCACGCTTTCCGTGGATCGCGGCGAGCTGCGCTGCATCATCGGCCCCAACGGCGCCGGCAAAACGACGATGATGGACGTCGTGACCGGCAAGACGCGTCCGGATCACGGCTCCGCGTGGTTCGCGGACGACGTCGACCTGCTGGCGCTGTCGGAGCCGGAGATCGCGCAGGCGGGCATCGGCCGCAAGTTCCAGAAGCCCACCGTGTTCGAGAGCCTGACCGTGTTCGAGAACCTGGAGCTCGCCATCTGGGGCGAGAAGTCGTTCTGGAAGGACCTCGTCGCCCGGTTGACGCGCGCCCAGCGCACGCACATCGACGACATCCTCGACGTCACTGGACTCGCGGCGGAGCGGACGGTCCCCGCCGGCACGCTGTCGCACGGACAGAAGCAATGGCTGGAGATCGGCATGCTGCTCATGCAGGAGCCCGAGCTGCTGCTCGTCGACGAGCCGGTCGCCGGCATGACGCCGCAGGAGACCGAGCGGACGGCGGAGCTCCTGCGGTCGCTCGCGGCGGAGCATTCGCTGATCGTCGTGGAGCACGACATGGACTTCGTGCGGGCGATCGCGAAGCGGGTGACGGTGCTGCACGAGGGGCGGGTGCTGGCCGACGGCGACATGGCGCAGGTGCAGAACGATCCGCTCGTAGTCGAAGTGTATCTGGGAGCATGAGCGCGCTCTCCGTCACGCGGCTCAATCAGTCCTACGGAGGCAGCCACACGCTGTGGGATGTCGACCTCGTCGTCGCGCCAGGATCGCGGACCTGCCTGATGGGCCGCAACGGCATGGGCAAGACGACGCTCCTGAAGTGCATCATGGGGCTGCTGCCCGCGAGCTCAGGCAGCATAGAGTTCACGGGCGTCGATCTGATCGGCCGGCCGGCGGACAGCCGTGCGCGCCTCGGCATCGGCTACGTGCCGCAAGGGCGCGACATCTTCTCGCACCTGACCGTCGAAGAGAACCTGCGCGTCGGCCTCGGCGTCCGGAAAAACGGCGCGCGTGCGATTCCATCGCAGGTCTACGATCTGTTTCCGGTGCTGAAGCAGATGCGCCATCGCCGCGGCGGCGATCTCTCGGGCGGGCAGCAGCAGCAGCTCGCGATTGGGCGGGCGCTGGTGCTCGAGCCGTCGCTGCTGATTCTGGACGAGCCCACCGAAGGCATTCAGCCGAATCTCGTGCACCAGATCGGCGACATCCTGCTCGCGCTCAACCGCGCAGCGGGCGTCACCCTGCTTCTGGTGGAGCAGCAGCTGCGCTTCGCCCGGCGCATCGCGAGCGACTTCTTGATTCTCGAAAAGGGGCGATGCGTTGCGGGCGGTCCGGTCGACCAGCTCACGGACGATCTGGCCTGCGAACATCTCAGCGTGTGAGTTTCAGTGGCTCGTGTCTGTCCCTTGTCCTTCGTTCTTGGTCCTTCGTCCGTCCCTGTGAACGGCCCTGGTCCGTGGTCCAGAGTCCGCGTCCCGTCATGGACCGAGGACCAAGGACCGAGGACGGACCAGGAACCAAGGCCAAAGGACTCGGGACGACGCGCGACACCTCTGCCGCCTTCGGCGAGAAGTACGCACACAGGCCGCAGGGCTCGAGACTCTTCAATCCGGCGATCACGCTCGCCGCGTTGATGTCGGCGCCCGCCTGGTTGGTGTGCGTGTGGTCGCTCGGAAAGAGCGCGCCGACACGGTCCGGTCCCATCTGCTCGTACTGACGCGCGATGATGTCGGTGAGATCGACGAACGGCGCGGCGGTCGACTCGGCGACCGCGCGTGCCCAGGCGCGGTACTCGTCGCGCGCGACGCGACCGTCCTTCCAGACGTTGCGCGGAATCGGCGCGCAGACAATCGGGGTCGCGCCCTTCGCTCGTGCGTCGGCGACGTACTTCCTCATGTACCACCCGAAGCTGTGGACGATTTCCCACTCGCCGGTGAGTTCGACGGTTCCTTCCCGCGCGTCATCGCCGGTCCCCTGAATCGATCCGCGAGGCCGATCGGTGTCGAACAGCGCGCTGCCGTCGTTATGGCCGAACTGCATGATCACGAAATCCCCAGTGCGGACGTCACTCAACACGCGGTCCCACAAGCCTTCAGTCTGAAACGTCCGGCTGCTCCGGCCGCCGCGGGCCGCGTTGACGACGGTGATCTTCGCGGGATCGAAGTAGTCAGCGATGCGCTCACCCCATCCGACCTGGCCGATGGTGCCCACCTTCACCGTCGAATCGCCGATGAGAAAGAGGGTCGGCTTCCCGGTTTGTGCGCGAGCGGCGTGCCGGGGCGACGCGACGGCGATCGCGGCAACGACCGCCAGGGCGACCGGCACGCGCATGACGGGTATGTTGTTTCGCATGGCAATACGGACCGCCTACGTCCGTCCCAGATTAAAGACCTCTCGCAAATCGCGCGACACGGGACTCCCGTCGGCATTGGACGGCATGATCTCGCGCATCGTCTGCCACCAGCGCCGACACACGTCGGTCGCCGCGATGGCCGCCCAACGCGCCTCGCTCTCGATTTCCGCGTAGGCGAAGAGGTCGCTGGTGGCGGGATCGAGGAAGATGCTGTACGTCTGCACGCCGTGCTGGAGCAGGACCTCCTCCAGATCGCGCCAGATCGGATTGTGGCGGCCGATATACTCGGCCTGCTGGTCCGGGTGGACCGACATGCGGAATGCCTTGCGGATCATGTTGAGCGGTCTCTCATTGGGCGCCGATCGACGCGGCCAATGTATGCGGCACGAGGACGGGCGTCAACGCCGTTTTGTCACGTCGTTTGTCAGGCCGGCAGAACGGTCCCCGATTGATGGCGTTTACCTGGCTCGACAATCCGCGACGAGAGTAGACTTCCTCGCCAGGAGTTGGCAGCTGAAAACCGAAAACGAATGAGGGCGCCCATCATGTCTCGCTTGTGGCTGCGGCGGCAGATGTCGTACTTCATGGCGGCGTCGGCGATCGTCCTGTTTTTCGCGGCGGACAGCGCGCGCGCGCAGGAAACCCGCGGCGCCATTCTCGGCACCGTACGTGACGCGTCGGGCGGCGTGCTCCCCGGCATGAGCGTCGTCGTCACGAACGAAGAGACGAACGTGTCGTACGAGACCGTGACGAACGACCGCGGCGCCTTCGAGATCCCGTACCTCCTGCCCGGCACGTACCGAATCGTCGTGCAGGCGAGCGGATTCAAGAAGTTCACGCAGACGGGCCTGCTCCTGACCGTGAACAACCGCGTGGAGGTGCCGGTCACGCTCGAGGTGGGCACGATCTCCGAGGAGGTGACGGTGACGGCGTATTCGCCGCTGCTCGAGACCACCGCCAGCGCCTCGTCGACGCTCACGAACCGCGAGGTGAACTCGCTCCCGATGTTCGGCAACAGCGCCCTGCTGCTCGCGCGCAGCGTCCCGGGCATCCAGTGGACCGGGCAGCCGAACTACCTCGGGCTGCACTCGAACGTGGGCGCGTCCGCCGTGAACGCGGCGGGAGGCGTGGGCGGCACGGAGTACTCGCTCGACGGCGTGCCGAACGCCGGCCCGAGCCGCCGCGTGGCGTATCTCCCGTATACGGACACCATCGACGAGATCAAGATCGAAACAGCCGGCTTCGACGCCTCGAAGGGACACTCGAGCGGCGCCAACATCAGCATGCTCACCAAGAGCGGGACCAACCGCTTTCGCGGCAGCGCCACCTGGCAGTACTGGAACCAGGACTGGAACGCCACGCAGAGCACGACCAATGCGGCGTACTACGGGCGCATCGCCGAGGCGGAGGCGCGGGGCGACAAGGCCGAAGCAACGCGGCTGCGCGCGGAGCCGAAGGTGCCGCCGGGCCATCATCACAACTGGGCCGGCGTGCTCGGCGGGCCCGTCCAGCTGCCGAAGGTGTACAACGGCGCGAACAAGCTCTTCTTCTTCTTCAGCTACAACGGCTTCAAGGACGCGAAGGTGGAGGAGCCGACCGCCGTGAACCGCACGGTGCCGACCGAGGCGCAGCGGCGCGGCGACTTTTCGGAGCTGCTGCGCATCGATCCCGTGCGGTACCAGATCTACGACCCGCGGACGGCCCATCTGGAGAACGGCCGCGTCGTGCGCGACCCGTTCCCGAACAATCAGGTGCCGGTGCTGAACCCGCTGTACCAAAAGTACCTGCCTCTCTTCCCGCTGCCGAACAACCCGCAGGGGATCGTGAGCCGCGAAGGGCAGAACAACTACCTCGCGTCGCAGACGGCCTTCAACTGGGATTACCGGGCGTTCAGCAACCGCGTCGACTGGAACCTCTCGGCGCGGCATCGCACCTTTGCGCGCTGGAGCTACAACACCTTCCTCGAGGACCGCGGCGACTGGACGTACGAGACGGCGCGCGGTCTCCACACGAACGGGCTCGTGCGCAAGAACGTCGGCGCGACGATCGATCACGTCTTCGCGCAGAGCGCCCACACCATCTGGAACGTGTCGATCGCCTACAACCGGTTCACCGAAGGCAACGAACGCAACGCCGTGCAGCGCTCGTTCTCGCCGACGACCGTCGGGCTGCCGCGCTATCTCGAAGAGCGGGCCAACACGTCGCCGTGCACGCAGCTGCCGCGGCTCGACTTCACCGACTCCAGCGGGTACGACGACATGGGCGTGACCTGCGGCGGCTACACGAACTACAGCCTTGGCACGCTGCGGGCCGAGATGGTGAAGATGCTCGGCACGCACAGCGTCAAGAGCGGCGTCGACCTGCGCCGGCACTGGCGATCGAACATCCCGGGCGGCAACACCTCGGGCGAGTTTCAGTTCCGGAACAACTACGTGCGTCAGCGCGACGATACGAACAACGCCGGCACGATCGGTCTGGAGTGGGCCGCGTTCATGCTGGGCGCGCCCACCGCCATCAACATCGACACGAACGACAGCTACAACCTGATCAATCCGTACAACGCCGCGTACGTGCAGGACGACTGGCGCGCGAACGAGCGGCTCACGCTGAACCTCGGCGTCCGCTACGAGCACGAGGGCGGGTTCGTCGAACGGTACGATCGCGGCATCGGCGGCGGCTTCTCCTTCGACCAGGAGCTGCCGATCAGCGCGGCGGCTGAAGCCGCCTACCTCCGGAACCCGTTGCCCGGCCTGGCGGCGATCGACGTTATCGGCGGCAACACGTACCTCGGCCTGAACGGCGCGCCGCGGTCGCTGAACAACGCCCAGCACTCGTGGATGCCGCGGCTCGGCGCCGTCGTCAAGCTGGACGAGCGCACCGTCGTCCGGGGTGGCTACGGCCTGTTCTTCGACACGAACAACGTGCTGAACGACGGCATCAACCAGTTCGGCTACAGCCGCACGACAGGAACGATCCTTACGAACGACAACGGTCTCACCTTCAACAACACGAACCTCACGTCGGCGGCGTGCCAGACCAACGCGGCCGCGTGCCGGACCATCTTCGCGGATCCGTTTCCGGTGCGCGCCGACGGCACGCGCTTCACCGAGCCGCTCGGCAACGCGCTCGGGGAGATGGCGCGGGTGGGCCGCGGCCTCGACTTCATCGACCGCGACTGGAAGCGGGCCCGCCAGCAGCGCTGGCGCGTGGGCGTCCAGCACGAGCTGACGAGGACGATGGTCGCCGAGGGCGCCTATCTCGGCTCCTACACCGATAACATCTCGCTGACGCGGCGGCTGGACTTCCTGCCCGAATCCTTCTGGGCCGATGGCCTCGCGCGCAACGACACGATCGCCAACTACCTGAACGGCACCGTGCCGAACCCGTTCAACATCGCCAACTTCGACTTCCTGCGGACGCAGAATCCGGTGCTCTACAACGACATGGCGAACAACGGGTTCTTCACGAGCACGACCATCCGCCGCCACCAGCTGCTGCGCGCCTACCCGCAGATGGCGACCGGCGACGGGCTGCGTAACGTGCGAGTCCCCGACGGCCGGTCGCGGTATCACCATGTCGAGCTGTCGCTCCAGCAGCGGCTGTCGAAGGGGATCGAGTACACAGTTGCGTATACGCGCGCCTGGGACGAGCGCCGCGATCTGTACGAGAACGAATTCGACCCACTCCCCACCTGGCGGGTCAGCACCTCCTCGCTGCCGCACCACCTGATGGCCACGGCCATCGTGGAACTGCCGTTCGGCGAGGGCAAGCCGTGGCTGTCGAGCGGCTGGGGCCGCACGGCGTTTGGCGGCTTTCAGGTGTCGGGCATCTATCACTTGCAGAGCGGTCGCGTGATCGACTGGGGCAACCGCATCTACTACGGCAGCAATTACGAGGACATCGCGCTGCCATCGAGCGAGCGCGATCGCGCGCGGTGGTTCAACACCGACAACTTCGAGCGATCGAGCGCGGCCCAACCGGCGTCATTCCACCGGCGCATCTTCCCGCAGCGGATGGACTTCCTGCGCGGCGACAATATGAACCAGCTCGATCTCAGTCTCCAGCGCGAGTTCCGGCTCATGAGCCAGAAGAAGTTTCTGGTCCGCCTCGACGCGATCAACGCGCTCAACTACGTGCAGTGGGATCAGCCCAACACCGATCCGGCCAGCTCAAACTTCGGCGTTGTCACGCAGCAGTGGAACACGCCGCGATGGCTGCAGGTGCAGGGCCGCTTGACGTTCTGAGCGCCGTTACAGCGCTTTGCAGTTGGCTGGAGTGGCGGGTGCCTCCGCGTCCTGTGCCGAATCAGCGGTGTATCGGGCCGGGAGCGCGTCTCGCTTGCGAGCCGTGATCGACAGGCCGCCCACCTTCGCGCGGCCGCTTCGGCGTGCCTCGCCGTAGCTCGCGTGGCCTCCTGGCGAGCGGAGGCGGGAAAAACGCCGCTCCGATTCGCCTGCCCCTTTTCGTCGCCGCGGCGGTCAGGGGCCCTCACTTTTCGATCTCGAATCCGAACGCGTACAGCGTGCTGTCCATGCCGGGTACGTAGACGTTGCCCTGCCCACCCGACAAGCCGCCGCGCACGGCCGACGTCATCGTCTTGCCGCTGTTCCACAGATCCTTCCCGTTCGCGGCGTCGATGGCGTACAGCACCGCGGGCGCAGTACGAGTGCCGCTCGATGCTGCGAACAGGACGCCGTTGATGACGAGCGGCGTCAGAGGCGCGACGACGGCGCGCGAGGTCCATTCCGGTTGCAGCACAACCTTGCCTGCCACGCCGGAGCTCGAAGAGGTGCCAGCGAGCGAAGGCGCACCGTCCTGCTCGACCACTTTGAAGGTTTCGATCGCGCGCGCGGACGGAACGGCGATCCACCGTGTGCCCTGCGCGTCGAGCCAGCTCGCGAGCGCGCCCGTTTCGTAGTTGGCGCTCCCGAGCGACGCGCTGGCGATTGGTCCGCCCTGGAGCAAGGCCGCGTCGAAGACGAACAGCTTGCCGCCGCCGGCCATGGCCACGGCCTCCCGGTCTTTCCACTGGAACAGCAGGGGCGACGAGCTGAAATCGGCTTTCGGGACGGCGACCGACGCCTTGAGCTTCAGCGTTTTCGGTTCGAGCGCGATCACCGCATTCGATAACTGCGCCTTGCCGTCCGCCGTTGCCACGTACACAGTGCCGTCGCGCCCGAGCGCGGGACCCGCCGTCCCGGCAATCGTGGCGCCGCCGGCCGCGAAAGCGGCGACGGTTTTCTGAGGACTGGCGAGATCCATGGCCCACACCGCATCAAGCTGGCTGCCGCAGCCGTGCGTCGTCGCGGTGTAGGCGACGGCCCTGCCATCCGATCCGGCGGCGATGATGAGCCCTGCGGCGCGCGTGTTCGCCGGCAGAAACAACGCGGGCGTCATGTTGTCCCAGCCATTCGACACGTTGAGCGCGTGCAGGTAGCCGTCGCTGCCGACGACGTACGCCGCATCGCTGCCAGGGACGAACGCGCCGCGACCGCCGCCGCCGCCACCCGGCCCTCCCGCGCGCGCGCCGCCCGGCAGTCCACCCGGTACCGCGGCGGCCGCCGCTGCCGCCGATCCCGGTACCGTCCCCGGAGGTACGCCGGCTGGGGGAGGGCCACCGGGCCCGTCTCCACGGCCGCGTCCTGCCATCGCGAGCGTCGTCGCACCTTTGCCAGGCTCGCCCACGCCGCCGCCGGCTCGTGCGCCGCGTCCCCCGCCGCCCCCGCCTCCGGCGAATGTGAACGGCGCGATCGCGGTGGGGCGCGACAGCGACGCAGTCAGACCGCCCGGACACGTTGCGGATCCGCCGACAACGGGCGGTGGACTCGCCGAGTAGTTGATGTGGTACTTCCACAGGGGCACGCCGAAGTCGATGTCGATCGCATGCACGGTCTCGGACGCGGTGCCGACGAACGCGATCGACTTGAACCCGCGGAATCCGATCAGCCGATCGAGCAACATCGGCTCGGTGAGCGTGGTGGGAGCGCTCGGATCGTGCTCCAGCTTCAACTTCCAGAGAAACTTGAACGGTCCGAAGGCGCCGGGCTTCTGCATCGTCTCGACCGAGATGCGCGGGTCGCTGCGGATCCATCCAGTCCGCTGCGCGTCGAAGCCGCTCGTGGTCCATTCCCCGGCGCCGCGGCCCTGCGCGTGCAGCATCGCGACGCCGAATGCGCTGGCCGCCGCGATCCCCAACGCCGCCGTCAGCTGCTTCGTCATCGCGGCGCTCCCTGGGAGGTGGCCGTCGTGCCGGACGGCAAACTCGCGGCGCCAAAACAGTAGAGGATCCCGTCGAATGTGCCGATGTACACGCGGCCGTTCGCGACGGACAGGCCGCTGAAGTGATTCCAGGACGCGATCTGGTCGCCGCTCGACCAGAGCTCCTCGCCGGTCCTGGCATCGAGCACGTACACCGTCGCGTGCGTGGATTCCTGAATGCGCCCTTCGGCTCCGCCCACATGGCCCGGTTCGGGCCAGCGCTGCGTCGTGCTCTCGCCGCTGCCGTACGCGAACACCATCCCGTTCGCGATCACGGGCGGGTCGGCCATGTACATGTCGCGGGAAATCCAGATCGGGTTCAGCACGGGCTTCCCACCCTTGTCCTGCAGCCTGAACGCCGCAACGCCGCCGTACACCACCTGTCCGTGCTCGAGCTCCGCCTTGAACTGCCGATGCTTCGGTCCCCAGAACGGCGTCAACACCCAACGCGTGCCGTTCGCCTCTTCCCAGGTGGCGAGGGCGCCCCAGACGCCCATCGTGAAGTTCACCTCTTCGTTGCAGACGAGCGGCGTTCGATAGGCGGGCGTGCGGTGGTCGTCGCCTCCGAGCTTGCTCGTGTCGAGCAGCCAGAGCCGGCACTCCTTGCTCGACGACACCAGATACTCCCTGCCCTGGTAGTCGAAGATCGGCGACGAGGCGTTGAAATCGAGATCGCGTTTGCGCATCCAGTACGCATTCGACGGCGCGTACCAGTCCTTCAGCTCGAGCGCTTTCGTTTGCGGGTTCTGCTTCACGCCGATCATGGCCTGGCCGTAGAGGCCCTCGTCCGGAAAGTAGTCGCCGTCGCCGCTGCCCGCGTAGACAGTGCCGTCCTTCCCGACAGTCGGTCCTGTGCGCGGCCACATGCCGCCGCTTCCCGGCGCCCAGTTGCCGACTTTCCTGGTTGCGAGATCGTACGAGTAGAAGTTGTTCGGGTGGCCGCCGCATCCCTGCGCCGTCACCGTGTAGATCACGCCGTTGACGAGATTCAACGCGTACGGCTTTCCGTTGGGCGGCAGGAACGGCGCCGCCGGCTCGATCTCTTCACCGGTCGCGACGTCGAGTTTCCGCAAGCGGCCGTCCCATGACACGGCGTAGGCCACGTACGTACCCGGCGCCGTCTTGTCGAGGACCGGCGTCGCCGTGAGACCTCCAGGACAGAGCACGCCGCCGCGGCCGCCGGATGCCTCCTGATACGTGCTGTCGAACTTCTTCGTCCACAGCAGCGTGCCCTTCGCGACGTCAACCGCATAGATGTTGTCGGACACCCCGGCGACCACCGCAATCTCTTTTTCGCCGTCGCGCGTGCTCACGCTGCCTGCGATGAGCGGCGGAAAGAGGTTGTGCATCTGCCGCGGCTGGTTGTCCAGCTTGATCTTCCAGAGCAGCTTCATGTCCTTCACGTTGTCTTTCGTGAGGATCGTTTCGTTCCGCTGCCAGGCCGTCCGCTGCGGATCGCCGCCATCGGTCAGCCAATCCGCTTTCTTCTGCACCTGGCCGTGAGGCGCGGCCGCGATTCCTACCGCGATTGCGCTGCACGCCACGATCTTCGCGGGCCATCGTCCGTTCATACAGCTACTCCTGTTGCGCGCTGGACGCATGCTTCCGCAGTTCCTTCAACGCCCGGGCGGGCGCGGCAATTCGCTTTTTCGTTGTTCGATGATCTTCCAAGGGTCATGGGGCTTCTGTCGCCAGTCCACGTACTTGGCCAGGTCTCTCACCGCGATCGCCTTGAACCCCTCGTCGTGGAGGTACTTCATGTACTCCTCGAATCGTCCGGGCGGTGTATGAACCCACGGATGTTCGACATCGGGCGCGCCATGAAACTGGAGGATCGCAATCTTCCCGTTCTTCGCCTGCGACGTGGCGCGCTTCAGGTTCTCCAACGTCCAGAACGGACGCGCATCACCCGCCGAGGGGAGCAGCAGCGGATGATCGCGACCCGGCTCATAGGCAACACCGTTGCCGTCTTCGTACGGATATTCCGGCGCGCCGCCGCGCCGCGCGAACCGAAAACCCAGCTCCTCCAGTAATACGAGACCGCCCGGATCGATGGCATTGCCCGGGTAGGCGAAGGACACGGGCGCGGGAACGCCGTGGGCGGCGAGCTGAGCGTTGATCGCCTCCACTTGCTCCTTCAACTGCGGGAGATTGGCCTTCGATACGCCCACGTGGTCTCTGGTGTGGTTGCCGATTTCAAAACCATCGCGGTGCAACTCGCCGATCTGTTCCCACGTGAGGTAATCCTCTTTGTTCGTACGGAATGTGAATGCTTCGGTGATGAAGAACGTCGCGCCGAACCCGAACTTCTTGAGGATCGGCCTGACGACGGTGTAGTGACTGGCTTTCGAGTCGTCAAAGGTCAGTACGACGAGCTTGTCGGGAATGGGTTCCAGCCGGGACTGTGATTGAGATGAAGGAGCGGCGGACGTCACCGTTATCGCGATGGCAATTGTCACCACCAAAAGGCAGGCGACTGTGCGCGGGAAGCCGCCTTCGAGACTGTGCCGCTTCGGCGGCCCAAGGCTGTGGTTCATCGATTAACCCCGCTCGAACAGGTCGCGGATCGGCTTTCCCTTGCCGTCGTTTGTCACGTACACAGGTCGCTTTTCGACGACATAGGACGTGTTCGGCGGAATTCCCAGCGCGTGGTACATCGTTGCGTGGAGATCTTCCACGGGCACCGGGTTCTCGATCGTGGTGCACGGGCGTTCGTCTGCCGTCTTTCCGTACAGGGTGCCTTTCTTGATCCCCCCGCCGAACATCACGACCGATCCGGCCGCAGTGAAGTGGCGGTGCATGCCGTAATGTTCGGGCGCGCTCATCACGTCAGGCGTGTTCGCCTGGTCCCGAACCTCTTTGCCCACTTTCCCTTCAGTGATGGCATCGCGTCCGAATTCGCTTGCAACGACCACGAGCGTGCGATTGAGGAGTCCGCGCTCCTCGAGGTCGAGAATCAATTGCGCGAGCGGGGCGTCGATCTGAGCTTTCATTGCCTGTGCCCGCTCGTGACCGCGCTCGTGCGTGTCCCAGTACCGGAATGGGATGTATTCGGTCGTCACTTCCACGTAGCGAGCACCGGCTTCAACGAGACGACGCGCCAGAAGGCACCCCTGACCAAATCGGCCGGTGTTGTAGATGTCGTACACACGCCGCGGCTCGATCGACAGATCGAAGGCTTTCGCCGATGGAGAAGTCAGCAGGCGATCGGCGGCATCGAGCGACCGTATGAGAGATTCCCGCTGGAAGTCGCCGGCGTACTGGTAGACGGGCTCCTTCGCCAATAGTCGCTCGTAGAGCTGCCGACGGCTCAGAAAGCGTTTGTCGCCAAGTCCGGCGGGAGGCCGGACCGCGCTCGCAGCATCTTGCGGGTTCGTAATCAGAAACGGCCCGTGTTCCGAACCGAGGAAGCCGGCGGTGTGAAACGCTTTCACGGCGGCGCTCTCGCCGCCAATCTCCATGTTCTGGCCGATGGAGATGAACGCCGGGACGTCCGGATTCTTCGGCCCGAGCGTTTTGGACACGACCGAACCGATGTGCGGCATCGCAAGTGATTGGGGCGGGATGTAGCCGGTGTGCCAGTGATACTGATGACGCGAGTGCAGGATGTATCCCAGATCCGGTCCCTGGAAGCTCCTGATGATCGCGCCGCGGTCCATCACGCGGGCGACGCGCTCGAGCCCCTGTGAGATCTTGATCGTGTCCACTGCGGTATCGATGCTGGGGAATGTGCTCAGCACGCGCTCGGTCCGAACGCCGGGCTCGAACGGCGTATACCGTATCGGATCCCACGTCTCGGTTTGAGCCATGCCCCCCGCCATCCACAGCACGATGACGGCATCGGCGCTCGCATTGGGACGGCGTCCCTGCGCCTGCAGGCGCGGCGGCTCATGACCGACCAGCGCCGACAGCGTGGCGCCTGCGGTGGCGCCCATGAAAGCTCGCCGGCCGACCAGTCGAGAGGAGATCATCCGTTCTTCAGTGCTCAGGTTCGTGTGCTCATCAGTCATGAAAAGACCCGTCAAGCTCTCCACTGTTCAAAAAATCAACTGGAACTCGGGCTTCATCAGCACCGCCCATAACAAGTCGGCGAGCCCCTCCGCGGAAATGCGGCCGGGACGAGTCGAATCGGCGATCGCGTCCAGGGCGATGGCTCGCTCGTCGGCCGATGGTGCACGTCCCAGGGCGTACCAGTACACACGATCAACGACGTGTGTCGCCGTGCTCAGCCGCGGGCCAGGAGGCAACGGTGTCTCCGGTGCTGGCGGAACGAGGCGATCCATATCGGGTTCCGTTCCAAAGATCAGAAACCGGCCGAGGATCGTTTCGCCTTGCGCAAGATTGGACACGTGCTCCAGTCCGGCCACGCCACGCAGTCGAGTAAACCCGCGACCGGAGATGTCGTACACGAGCCGCGAGGGTGTCTTGACGCGCACAGCTGACGGGAACGTCGTGCCATCGAGGACCACCGGTTCCGTCGCGAGTCGCAGCACCGATTCGTCGATTGGCGTGAGGTCGGTCAGTGGAGTGACGGCACCGTTTCTTCCGACGAGCTCTCCGCGCGCCCACGCAGCCTCGGCCTTGTCGACAGCCGTCGAATTGGCATCCTGCACGATGAACCACAGCCGTGTCGCACCGGAGACATCGACATCAAACGGCGCAGGAGCCATGCGCGGCGCCGGCTGGTCGGCTCGTCCACCGCGCGCATTGATCGGCGTGACGAACAAGGCCGCCGGCGGCGGAGACAATTCGCCCAACATGTGTCGGGCGCCGCGAAGCAGCCAGTTCGACAGCCGTTCGCCGTTGACCAACTCGAGCGCTTGAAGCGTCGTCGCCGCCGTGTTGCGCGTGGAGAAGACCTGGTCGCGAATCGGCCGGCCGAGCGCGCGCGCCAGCGAGCTGGCCGGCGTTTGCCATTCACGTGTGTAGCGTACGGGCGGCGGTCCGGCACCGCGCTGTGGGTTCGGCGCCGAAGGCTGATACACGTTCCAGTCGCCTGTGATCGCTCCGATCGCATCGCCGAACTGCTCCGCCGTCAGGCGCCTGACTTCCGGGCCGCGGAACACGTAATCACGAGGCTGCTCTCCAATTCGTGGCACAGCTCGCATCTGGTACGGTTTCGACGACACGATCGTCGCCATCAGCCGCTTCAGGTCGTAACCTCCATCCACGAAGTCACTCGCCAGCCAATCCAGCAGCGCCGGGCTCCACGGCACGCCATCCATTTCGTCCGGGTTCTCGACGATGCCTCGGCCCAACAGACGGTGCCACATCCGATTGACCATCGTCCTGGGCATGCGGCCGTTGCGCGAATCGGTGAAGATGGCGGCAACGGTGCGTCTGCGGTCGGGCGCTGAAGCAGACGATGGTACGCGGTTCAGTTCAGGAAACAGGAACGCGGGCGTGGCGTAGCCGTCCTGCGCCACATCGCAGCGATACAGACGCAGGCGCTCCTCTTCACTGAAGAAGCTGGCGAGCCCATACGCGTCCTTCAACGTCCATTTGCTGATGAAGCTGTCGTGGCACGAGTTGCACTTCAGATTGAGGCCGATGAAGATCTGCGCGCTGTTCTGCGCCGCCTGCATCGCCGGCGTCTGGCTCGCGTTCACGACTCCGCGCCAATTGACGCCGACGAGGAATCCATCCGGATCGTCAGGCGTCACGGGGTTCAGGAGCTGTTCCACGAACCGGTTGTAAGGCGCGTTGGTGGTCAGCGCCGAGCGTAGCCACGGGCTGATGCTCTTGCGGGATGACGTCTCGGAGTAGTAGTTGACGCCTTCATCATTCCGCAGCAAATCGTTCCAGAACGAGATCCAATGCTCGGCGTACTTGTCGTTGTCGGCCAGGAGACGCTGGACGAGTGCGGGTCGCTTGCCGGGGGCGCTGTCCGCGACAAACGCGTGAAGATCGTCGGGCGGCGGCAGCAGACCCCAGATGTCGAGGTATGCCCGCCTGGCGAATGCGGCGTCGCCAATCAGCTCCGGCGCTGGACCACCGTGCTCACTGAGATACGCGGCAACGAGCCGATCGACCGGCGTCGTCCAGCCTTGCCAGACGACATCGGGTATTGCGGGACGCGCGAGCGCAAGCGGTGCCTCCCACTTTGGCCGCGCCGCGGCCGAGGCGATCGTCTCACGTGCGCCTTCGTCAATCCAGACGCGGATCGTCGCGATCTCTCCGGCAGACAGCGCCGGCTCCAGCGGCATCGACGGCGTCATGTCGCCCGTGATACGCCGCATGAGGAGACTTCCCGCCGAGTCGCCGGGACGAACGGCCGCACCGCTGCGGCCTCCTTCGAGCGCGTCGGCGTACGCGGCGAGCGACAGTCCGCCTGAACGGCGCTCGGCGCTGTGGCAACTCAGACACTTGGCCGCAAGAATCGTGTGTACCTGTTGCTGATAGTCGATGGTCGCAGACGGGCTGCCGGCGGCCTGGCCGCCTGCAGCGTTCGGCCGCTCCGCCCGTGCGACGGCCCACACGGTAGCGACCCACAAACACGCAGCCATCGCACGAACCAACATCTTCATGGAAGAACGTCCTGCGCCGTGATGATACCCACGTTCGGGTTGCAGATGTTCGCCGCCGGAGCGCGCAATCCCGACCACCTGCCTCGTTTCGCTATGCAAACTCTGCCGATGAGAGAGTTCACCTCGCGAGGGATAAGCCGCTCCTATGACATCGTTCCGGGCTGCGAAACGCTTGGCTCGGCCGCCTGTGAGCCTACCGTTGGAGGGTGTCTTCTGTTACAACCCTCGTGGCAAGGAGGGCGGTCCAGTGATGACGCGGAGTGATCGGCTGACGGCGCTCGCTAGTGTGACTGCCGTGTTGTCCATAGGATTGCTCCACGCCCAGGGACGAGGCGGAGGCGCGTGGACGACGAGCCAGGGCGACGCGCAGCGTTCGGGTTGGATCAGAAACGACGCAAAGGTGTCGGTCGAGTCGATGCAGAAGCCCGGGTTTCAGTTTCTGTGGAAGAACACGCTCGACAATCGCGCCAGACAGCTCCAGAACCTCACGCAACCGATCATGCTGCCGAACATCATTTCTTACAAAGGCTTCAAAGCGCTCGCCTTCGTGGGCGGCAGCAGCGACACGGTGTTTTCGATCGACTACGACCTGAACCGCATGTTCTGGACTCGTCGGCTGAGCGCTGCGGCGCCCCCGTCGGCGGGCACGCCGGCATGCCCGGGCGCGCTGACGACGATCACACGACAAACCAATGTGGCGCCGGCCGGTTCCGGGCGCGGCGGAGGCGGTGGCGGTGGAGGAGGACGGGGCGTGGGCAACAACACGATCGCGGTCGCCAGCAGCGGCATGGTGCACGTGCTGAACCCGCAGACCGGCGAAGACATGACGCCTCCTGTGAAATTCCTGCCGCCGAACGTGACGGCATCCGCCGCGATCCTGATTGACGGCACGGTGTACGCGGCTACAGTCGGCAATTGCGGCGGCTCGGCGGACGGCGTGTACGCGGTTGATCTTGCGCCGACGGGCGGCGGCGGGGTGATGAGTTGGACGGCTGGCGGCGCGCCGATCGTCGGCAGCGCCGGACCGGCATTTGGCGCGGACGGCACCGTGTACGTGGCGACTGGCAGCGGTCCGGGAACCGCCAACGCCGTCGTGGCGCTCGACGGGAAGACCTTGACGATCAAGAGCTCGTTCGCGTCTAGCACGCCGTTCACCTCGTCGCCCGTTGTCTTCACCCATCAGGGACGCGACTACGTGGCGGTGACGAACCGCGACGGCAAGCTGTACCTCCTGGACAGCACGGCGATGGCGCAGGCTCCGGCCATGAGTACACCGTATGCGAGCGGCACCTTCGCGACAGGCGCGCTGGCCTCGTGGGCGGCCGCGGGAGGCACGCGATGGATTCTCGTGCCCAGCGGCGGCATGCCGACTCCAGCGAACGCGTTCACCTCGAACGGTGCTGTCACCAATGGATCGGTCCTGGCGTTCACGGTCGTCGATCAGGGAGGGCGACCGACGCTGCAACCCGCATGGGCATCGCGCGACCTGACCTCGCCCGTGGCGCCGATGGTGATGAACGGCGTGGTGTTCGCGCTCTCGACTGGCGAGTTCCGCGGCGCCGGCGCCGCCGCAGAGCGCGCGCAGCGATCCAGTCCCGCGGTGCTCTACGCGCTCGATGGAACCACCGGGAAGGAGTACTGGAACAGCGGGCGCACGATGACGTCGTTCGTGCACGACGTCTCGCCGTCCGGCACTGACAGCCAGGTGTACGTGGTGACCCACGACGGAACGTTGTACGCGTTCGGCATGCCGATGGAGCGGTAGCTGAGAAGAACTGCGAAAAGTACGAAGTACAAAGTACGAAGTCAGAAGAGGCAGACGATGAGACTCAGGTGGGTCACGACGGCGGCGCTCGTGAGCGGAACGCTGTTGGTTCATGCTCAGACAGGGCTGTATGACTGGAGCACCGATGGTGGCGACATGCAGCGCAGCGGCTGGAACAAGCAGGAGAAGACACTCACCGCGGCCAACATCAAGAACCTCAAACTGCTCTGGACGATCGAGACGGGCAACGAGCCGCGCGCGCTTCACGCGCTGATGCCGGTGCTGGTGGTCGGCCGGCTGAACAGGCCCAGCGGCCCGCGCGAGGTGGCGATCGTCAACGGCATCTCCGACAACGTGTACGCCATCGACGTCGCCAACGGAGAGATCGTCTGGAAGAAGCATTGGGATTACGCCGAGCCGGCGGGCCGGCAGGGCGGTGGCGGCGGCGGTGCCGGTGGTGGCGGGCGCGGCAACACCGATCCGCGCAGGCTGGGGTTTCTCCGGCCCGGCGGCAGCAGCGACACGCCGGCCATCGGTCCTGCCGACGCGCAAGGCCGGCGGCCGCTCTACTTCGTCACGGGCGACGGCATGTTGCACACGCTGAATGCCGCGACCGGCGAAGACCTGGAACCGCCGTACAAGTTCCAGACCGGCAAAGGCTGGGCGCTGAACCTTGTCGGCAATCTGTTGTGGATGCAGAGCACGTACGCCGGCGTCTCGGTGGCCGCGGTTCGTCTCGACGACCCGACGCACAAGGTGATGACGTACAACAGCGGATCGGGCGGCGCGTGGGGTCGCCGCGGTGTCGCCATCGATGCCACCGGCACCGCGTGGCTGACCACCGGCGACGGCATCTACAACCCGACGAGCACCCCGCCGGTGTACGGCAACAGCGTCATCGGTGTGCACGTGGTCGGCGACGAACTGCAGCTCAAGGACTACTTCACGCCGCGCAACTGGGACTGGCTGCGCAAGCGCGATCTGGATCCGAACAACACGCCGACCATCTTCACCTGGCGGGGCCGCGAGCTCATCGCGGCGTCCGGGAAGGAATGCCGCGTGTACCTGATCGATCCGCAATCGCCCGGCGGCGCCGACCACATGACGCCGCTCTATCAGACGCCGCTCTTCTGCAATGAGGAAGTCGACTTCCAGGACAGCGGGAGCTGGGGCGCGCTGTCGAACTGGGTGGACGCGAACGGGACGCAATGGGTGCTGGCGCCCTTCTGGGGGCCGGTGCACTCGCAGTTCACAGCGCCGATCATGAACACGCCGCCCGCGAAGGAGGGCGGCGTCGCCGCGTTCAAGGTCGTGGATGTCGGCGGAAAGACTCAGCTCGCGCCGGCCTGGGTCTCACGCGACATGTTCCGGGGCGAGCCGGTGATTATCGCCAACGGCCTGGTGTTCGGGTACGGCAGCGGCGACGAGACCAAGCAGGCATGGCCCGACATCGGGCTCACGTTCGATTCATCCGTCCGGGCGGCGAAAGCCAGAATCGCGACGATCTACGTGCTCGACGCGCAAACCGGGCGCGAGCTCTGGAACAGCGGCAGCGCGATCAAGGCGTTCAATCACTTCTCCGGGATCACAGTGGCCAACGGCCGCGTGTATCTGTCGGACTACGAGGGCCGTCTCTACTGCTTCGGTCTCTGAACGGGTGTCGAACGCGTAGCGCGGGCCTTGCAGGCCCGCGTGAGGAGATGCACATGAGGCTGGCGACACGGTTGATGGCCATGGCGGGCGCGATCGTCGTGCTGTACTCGGCTTCGGCCTCCATGCAGCAGCCGCCGCCGCCGGGCGCGGGGCAGCCACCAGCAGGACAAGGTGGAGGCCGCCAAGGTGGACGCGGCGGCGGCTTCAAACAGCCGGATCCGATCGACTTCAACGAGCACGACGGCTGGACGTCGTTGTTCGACGGGAAGACGCTCGCCGGCTGGTCCGGCGACAACAACTGGAAAGTCGAAGAGGGAGCCATCGTCGTCGAATCCACCTGCGAGAAGCCGACCGGCACGATCTATCTCGTGTGGCAAGGCGGCGAGGCTGCAGACTTCGAGCTCAAGCTCGAGATGAAAGGGACGGGCAGCATCAACGGCGGCGTGCAGTACCGCGGCTGGATTGTTCCGCCTCGCGTGCCAGGCGGCGGCGGTCCGGGCGGCGGCGGACGCGGACCGGCGGCGCCCTGCCCGAGCGGTCAGCCGCGCGGCACGCCGCCAAGCGCCGAAAGCGAAGCGCAGTGGAACATGGCGGGCGCGCAGTACGATTTCGACGCCGGCAATCGCTACACAGGTCAGTTCTACGAGCAGGCGACCGGCCGCGGCATCATCGCGTGGAAGGGACAAGTGGTGAGGACTCTTCCCGGCGACAGCCGTCGCCTTCTTGCCACGCTTGGCGACGCCGCCGCCGTCGACGCGATCTACAAACCGAACGAGTGGAACCAGCTGCACATCATCGCCGTCGGCAACCAGATGACGCATCTGCTGAACGGGCGCGTGCTGTCGATCCTCATGGACTACGACACGCCGCGCGTGCACAAGAGCGGCATCATCGGCCTCGAGGTGGAATCGACCGGGAAACTGTTCACACGAAACATCTGGCTCAGGAAGCTGCAGTGAGCCGCCTTGCGGCGTGAATCACGTGCCAGGAGGAAATGAAATCATGGGAACCCGTGTCTATCTGTCTTTTCTCGGTCTGACGGTGCTTGCCGTCCTCGTGGTTGGCGCTTCCCGCGCGCATGCGCAGGGGCTCACCGGTCAGATTTCCGGTGTCGTGACAGATTCGAGTCAGGGCGTGCTCCCAGGCGCCACGGTCACGATCAGGAACGCGGGCACGAACCTCGTCCGGGAAGCCGTCTCGGGCGCGGACGGCAGCTTCATCTTTCCAGACCTGCTCGCCGGCATCTACGACGTCAGGGTGACGATGTCGGGGTTCAAGGCGTACGAGCAGACGGGCATCATCCTCGGATCGACCGAGCGCGTGACGCTGAAGCGCATCGAGCTCGGCGTGGGGCAGCTCGAAGAGACGGTGCTCGTCACCGGCGCGTCGCCGATCGTACAGACTCAGAGCGCCGCGCGGTCGGGACTCATTCAGCGCGAGCAGATGGAGGACATCGCCCTCAAGGGGCGAGATTTCGCGGGCCTGCTCAAGCTGCTGCCGGGCGTCATCGATACGAGCAGCCGCGAGGCGCCGGGCTGGGGCAGCATGGGCGGCCTCACGATCAACGGCCGATCCGGCGGGTTCAATTTCGCGTACGACGGCGTCACGAACAAGGACACCGGTTCGAACAGCGGGAACTGGTCGGCGCCAGCGCTCGACTCGATTGGCGAAGTCCGCGTGCAGACCGCGAACTTCGAGGCCGAGTACGGCCGCAGCTCCGGCGCCACGATCACCGTCGTCACGCGCGCGGGCACCAAGGACTTTCACGGCAGCGCCGCCTATTACAAGCGCGACACGGCCCTCAACGGGAACGAGTATGCGAAGCGCCAGCAGCACCAGGCGAAGCCGCTGTACAAGTTCGACAACGAAGCCTGGACGATCGGCGGGCCGGTGCTGCTGCCCGGCGGCTTCAACCACGACCGCGACAAGCTGTTCTTCTTCTGGTCGCAGGACCTTCTTTCACGCACCGATCCGGGCACCCTGGTCCAGCGCCGCATGCCGAGCGATCTCGAGCGGCGCGGCGATTTCTCGCAGACGTTCGACGCGCTGGGCCGCCTCGTCTTCATCCGCGATCCGCTGCTGTCGGGCAGCTGCAACAGCGTCACGGGCGGAGCCGCGTGCTTCCCGGGGAACGTCATTCCCGCGAGCCGCATCGATCCGATTGGTTCGGCGCTGGTGAACATGCTCCCGCTGCCGAACGCGATCGACCCGACCGGTAACCGGCAATACAACTACACCTTTCAGCCGGTGCAGGACTGGCCGCGCAACGATCAGGTGCTGCGCCTCGATTGGAACGTGGCCCCCAAGACCACGTTCTATTCGCGCGTGCAGTACGGCTACGAGAAGCGGAGCGGTCCCGTCTCGTTCCTCGGTTCCTCGGGCGGCTGGCCGCAGTACCCGACCAAATACGAGATTGACACGTTCGGCATCGTCAACACGCTGCTGCACACGTTCAACCCGACGACGTTCTCTGAAGTGACAGCGGGAGTGAACTGGGCGCACCAGTACACGAGCCCGCTGGACCAGGCCGCGCAGGACGCGAACGATCGGACGAAGGTGCTGCCCGCGCTGCCGCAGTTCTACCCCGCGGCCAACCCGCTGAACGTCCTTCCACAGGTGACCTTCAACAGCGGTGTTCCGGGCACCATCGGGTCGATCGGCGTCGAACAACGCTTCCCGTTCTATGGCTACAACACACTGTGGAACTTCTCGGGCAATCTGTCGAAGCTGAAGAACGCGCACACGATGAAGGCGGGCCTCTTCGTCGAGCACACCACGCGACCGGCTGCGCGGTCGTCGAGCTTCAACGGCACGCTGGCGTTCAACGCCGACAACGCGAATCCGCTCAACACGAACATTGGATTCGCCAACGCGCTGATCGGGTCGCTCACGCAGTATCAGGAGTCCAACGCCCACCCGGGTGCCAACGGGTTGTTCATGAACGTGGAGTGGTACGCGCAGGACAACTGGCGCCTGAAACCGAATTTCACGATTGATGCCGGCGTGCGCTTCTACTACATCTCGCCCACCCATAGCCAGGGCGATCAGGTCGCGATGTTCGTGCCGTCCGCGTGGAGCGCTGCGAAAGCGCCCGCCCTGATCCAGCCGGTGACCGTCAACGGGGTGCGTCAGGGTCGAAACCCGGTGACGGGCCAGATTTTTCCGGCTGTGTACATCGGCAGGCTCGCCGAAGGCACAGGCGACGCTGCAAACGGGATGGTGGTCTTCAACGAGACCGTGATGAAGAACCCGCCGATCCAGGTCGCTCCGCGTGTCGGATTCGCCTGGGATCTGACCGGCGACGGCAAGACGGCAATCCGCGGCGGCGGCGGCATCTTCTACGACCGGTACAGCGACGACGAGATCCTGCAGCTCGTCGAGCAGTTTCCCCTGCTGGACACGCGCACGACGAACTACACGACGGTCCCCGCGCTGCTCTCGAATCAACTCACCGCGTCGCCGAAGAGCACGCGCTACATTCCCGACTTCATTCCTCCCGTCGTCTACAACTGGAGCATCGGCGTCCAGCGCGAACTGGGTTTCCGGACGGCGGCGGACGTGGCCTACGTGGGCAACGCGGCGCGTCACCAACTGATCACGCGCGACATCAACGGGCGGCCGTACGGCTATCGGTTCCTGCCCGCGAGCCTCGACTCGACCGTCGTCCAGGCGGGCCAGGCGCAGCCGCTGCCGGATGATTTCCTGCGCCCGTATCCGGGAGTCGGCCGCATTCAGCAGCGCGAGTTCGCGGGGTATTCCGACTACCACTCGCTCCAGGTGTCGGTGAATCGGCGCCGCGGCCGCGAGGGATTGTCGTTCGGCTTGTCATACACCGCCGCGGTGAGCAAGAGCCTGCAGGCGATCGATCCGTACGTGGCCGACAATCGTGCCCGCAACTACACGAAGAATGGCAGCCGGCCGCAGAGCCTCGTCGTCAATTACTCGTACGAAGTGCCGAATCTCGGCAAGCGATGGGACAACGTGGTCGTCAAAGCCCTTGCCGACAACTGGCAGGTGTCGGGCATCACGTCGCTGATCAACGGCACCTACGACAGCCTCACATACGTGTTCGCGGGCACGCCGACCGGTGCGCTCATCGGCACAGGAGCCATCGACGGGGGCGCCAGCCGCGCCGTGCTCGTCTGCGACCCGAATCTGCCGGCCGGCGAGCGGACGTACGAACGACAGTTCCGCACCGAGTGCGTGAAGCCGCCTTCGGATCCGTTCCTGCTGGGCACCTCCTCGAATGACGAGTACCTGACGCCGGGCTATGTCAATTGGGACATCTCCTTCTTCAAGAACATCCCGGTGCGCGGCAGGCGGCGCCTGCAGCTGCGCGTGGAGCTGTACAACGCCTTCGACACCGATCAGTGGACGACGGTGAACCGTCAGGCGACGTTCGATTATTTGACGGGAGCTCAGACGAGCACGGCCTTCGGATCGCTGACCGGCGCCACGCGCGACGCGCGGCGCATTCAGCTCGGCGCGAGGTTGACGTTCTAGTCCGCGGATAAAGCAACCACGTGGCGCGTCGAGATCATGGCCACTCGAGGCGCTCGGGCACGTGATCGGCAGTATGCATGAGCGCCCAGTACTCGGCCTCCAGCCGTCCCTTCGCGGGGAGCCAGCGATACGTACGCGTGCCGAACAGCGATCCGCGCTCGACCATCTGGCGTCGCGACTCCGGGAACGGAGAGACGCCGAACTCCATGCCGCGGGTCAGGGCCTGACCATTCCACGGTGGACCGGGGCGGCTGTGGTTCTCTTCCCAGATTCCCATCCACGGAAAATCGCGGCGCGTCCACACGTAGCCGAACGCCAGCCTGGCGGCTGGCGAGAATACCACGAAGAAGGCGTGCTCGTGGCCGGGATCCATCAGATGCGCCGTGTATGCGCTCGACTCGCGCGCGTCAGTGAATCGCCGCAGATCCGCGGCGCCGCCATCACGCCGTGGCGCGATCGGCCATTCGAATTCGGCTCCGGCGCGCAGATAATCCGCGACGCCGAAATCGCTCTCGAACACTTTCGAGCGCGACGCCGAGGCGCGGAATTCGGTGACGCCTTTTTCGAGAAACGGTGGCCCGAGCGTCACGTGCTCGGTCCATCCGATCGGCCGATCGACGCCTGTGAGGTTCTCGACCGTTTCGCGGATGCGGACAGCGCGATCGCGAAGTTCGAGCCGCCGTTCGACGAGCATCTGTGCGAGCGGCAGGCGCGCGCGCATCGTCAACGCGCTCCCCGATGTCTCGATCTCGTAGCGCGCGACCGAGGCTTCGCCATGTGGATCGATGCCAGCGGCGGCCTCGTCGGCAGACGGTCCGCCGAAGATGTCGAGGCACAGGTTGTGGCCCATGATCCCGGCGAGGAGTCTGGCGTCGACGCCGTCGCCGCACGCCATGTGCGTGCGCGAGTCGAACGCCGACGGCTCGATCGACGGCCACGGCGGCGTCCACAGCGGGTTGACGCCTGTGCGCTTGTCGAAGATTTCCGCGATGTGGCCGCCTTCTTCGAGCACAGTGACACGGAGATCGCCGTTCTCGATCGTGGCCGCTCGGCGATTGCGGTGCGTGGTCATCATCGGACTGGTGTCATTACGTTATGATCGGCACGATGAATCGGAGCATGATATTCGCGATTGGCGTTCCCGCTCTGCTCATCGCGACGATCTCTGCCGCCGTGCAGGATCGATTTCCGGAGGGGCCGGGCAAGGCCGAGCTGTTGAAGGTGTGCAGCGAATGCCACGAGGCCGAGACCGTGTTCGCGCACCCGCAGACGGCCGGCGCATGGTCCGGAACGCTCGAGAAGATGGGTCAGCTCGGGACGGAAGCGACCGACAACGAATGGCGGCTGCTCGAGCAGTACATCGACGCCCAGCTCGCCATGATCCCCGTCAACGCGGCGATGTCCGATGAACTGCAGCGCACGTTCGAGATCGACGCGCCGGCGGCCCAGGCCATCGTCAAATACCGCCAGGAGAAGGGAAAGTTCAAGTCGATCGATGATGTGAAGAAGGTCTCTGGGCTCGATGCCGCCAAGGTCGATGCCCGAAAAGACCGTCTGATTTTTTGATGTAATCATCTCTTCGCCGACATGGAGCATCGATTGGTCACTCGAGCCCGCGTTCAACAAACGATCGACGCCGGCAACGGCATTCTGCGGCTGGATCCGTGCTGGGTTCCCCGTACGTTCATGATTCCCGGCCGCCGGCTGCGGCTGCATCCGGACGATCTCTACGCGCTCGGTGGCCATCGCGGCGGCATCAACGAGCGCTGGTTTTCGTCGACGACCAACGCCGACAACGGTCCCGGGACACCTGCCGATGAGGGTCTCAGCTACGTCCGTCTGAACGGCGAACGCTTCCAATTGAAGGAGGCTGTCGAGACAACTGGCGATCTCCTGCTCGGTCCGGCCGTGATGGAGCGCGAAGGCGGCTGGAACATTCTCTGTAAGTTCTTCGACAACATGGGGCCGATTCCTCATCACATGCACCAGAGCGAGGAACAGGCGAAGCTGGTCGGACGCAAAGGCAAGCCCGAGGCGTACTACTTTCCGCCGCAGTACAACCAGGTCTTCAACAATTTCCCGTACACCTTCATGGGGCTCGAGCCCGGCACCACGAAGACGGACGTGCGCCGTTGTCTCGAAGAGTGGAGTCGCGGCGATAACGGGATTCTGAACCTGTCGCGCGCGTTTCGGCTCGAGCCGGGCAGCGGCTGGCAGATCAATCCCGGGATCCTCCACGCTCCCGGCTCCCTCGTCACGTACGAGCCGCAGGTGAACAGCGACGTCTTTGCCATGTTCCAATCGGAGGTCGAAGGCCGGATCGTCCCGTGGGATCTGATGATCAAGGACGTGCCGGCGGAGCACCATCACGATCTCGATTTCCTCGTCAACCTGCTCGACTGGGACGCGAACGTCAATCCCGAGTTTGCCCGAAGCAACCGCGTGTTTCCGTGCCCGGTCAAACCGTTCGCGGAGACCGACGACGAGGGGTACCGCGAGCAGTGGGTCTGCTACGGCACCGGGTACTACTCGGCGAAAGAGCTGACCGTGCTGCCAGGCCGGACGGTCACCCTTCGCGACAAGGACGCGTACGGTCTCATCGTGACGCAGGGTCACGGCACGTTCGGGACGCTCACCGTCTCGACGCCGTCGATGATTCGGTACGGACAGTCGACCGAGGACGAGCTCTTCGTCACGGCGGCGGCCGCGCAGGCCGGCGTGCGCATCGAGAACACGAGCGACACCGATCCGCTCGTCGTCCTGAAACACTTCGGTCCGGGGAATCCCGAGGCAGAGAAATTCAGAAGAATGAGCTGATAGCTGAAGGCTGAAAGCTAGAGAGACACAAATGTCCCATCACACGTATCCGAAACTCCATAATGCGATGTGGCCCGGCCTCGTCGGCAAGGGGAGTCCGGGGGGCGAGCCGGCGATCGATCTCGATACGATGCTGGATTTGACGGCGCAGGCCTCTGTGAATGGCGTCAGGTTCGACGGCGTGGATCTGTTTCTGTTCGATCCGCACGTCAGCATCGACTCGACAGACGCCGACCTGAAGCGGCTCGCCGACAAGATCGCCGCGAAGGGCTTCGTCGCCGGCTCCCTCGTCGCGCCGGTCTGGCCGCCCACGGGCGGCGGATCGGCGATGGGCAGCGACGAGGATCGCAAGAACTTCGTGACGCAAGTGCGCAAAGCGTGCGCGATCGCGAAGAAGCTGAAGGACCTCGGTATCCGCAAGTACGGCGTCGTCCGGATCGATTCGGCGTCGAGCCCCGCGGACTGGGCGAAGGATCCTGACGGCAACACGAAGCGGATCGCCGAAACCTTCCGCCAGGCGTGCGACGTCGCCGAAGGCTACGGTGAGCGGCTCGCTGCGGAAGGCGAGATCTGTTGGGGCGGCATGCACAGCTGGAAGCGGATGGCGCAGCTCCTCGAGCTCGTCGATCGCCCGAAGACGATCGGCTTTCAGGCCGACATGGCGCACACGCTGCTCTTCACGATGGGCTACAACGCGCCCGAGGACCGTCTCCTGCCCGAAAGCTACGACTGGTCGGACACGGAGAAGTTCGACGCCGCGCTGCGACAGGTCACGAAGACGCTCCGGCCGTGGACGATCGACTTCCACGTTGCGCAGAACGACGCCACGGTGTTCGGATCGGGCACGCACGACAAGACGGGTCGACACTGCTTGCCGTTCGATCCAAACGGCAAGCTCGACGTCGTGCGGCACGCGGGCTTCTGGTTGCGCGGCGAGCGCGGAGAGCCAACCCGGAACATGCAGCATATCTGCTGGGATGGCTGCATGTTCCCGAACGCGACGATGATGCAGGGCCAGACGTGGAACGACGTCCTCCGCCTGATGGTGGAGGTCCGCGCCGCGCACGGCTGGAACGCGCCGGTCGCGGCGGCGGTGTAGATGCCACGATCGTGCTTTCGTGGCTAAGGTGAATTTGTGAAAAGGAAGCTGAACATCGGTCTGGTCGGCTACGGCTTCATGGGCCGCACGCATTCCAATGCGTTTCGGCAGACGCCGAGGTTTTTCGACGTGCCCTTCGAACCGGTGCTGAAAGCGGTGTGCGCGCGCAACTCCGACAGGCTCCGATCGTTCGCGGCCAACTGGGGCTACGAGTCGGCGACGACCGACTGGCGTGAGCTGGTCGAGCGCAAGGACATCGATCTCATCGACATCGCCAGCCCGAACGATACCCACCAGGAAATCGCCGTGGCTGCCGCTCGCGCCGGCAAGATAGTGCTCTGCGAGAAGCCGCTCGGGCGGACGGCCGCCGAGGCGGAAGCGATGGTCGCCGCGGTCGAAGGCGCGCGCGTCGCGAACATGGTTTGGTACAACTACCGGCGCGTGCCGGCCGTCGTTCTGCTCAAAGAATTGATCGATCAAGGCAAGCTCGGACGCGTCTTCCATTACCGCGCCCAGTTCCTGCAGGACTGGACGATCTCGGCCGATCTGCCGCAGGGCGGTGAAGGATTGTGGCGGCTCGACGTGGGCGTCGCCGGGAGCGGCGTCACCGGCGATTTGCTTGCGCACTGCATCGACACGGCGCTGTGGCTCAACGGGTCCATCGATGAAGTGATCGCGATGACCGAAACCTTCATCAAGCAGCGCAAGCACAACCTCACGGGCAAGGTCGAGCCGGTCGGGATCGACGATGCCAGCGCGTTCATGGGCCGTTTCGACAACGGGTCGCTCGCGCTCTTCGAGGCAACGCGCTACGCGCGCGGCCACAAAGCGCTCTACACGCTCGAAATCAACGGCGAACATGCGTCGGCACGCTGGGATCTCCACGACCTGCACCGTCTCCAGTGGTTCGACCACGCGGACGAGGGACGGGTCCGCGGCTGGCGGAGCGTCCACATCACCGACGGCGATCACCCGTACATGAAGCACTGGTGGGTGCCCGGGCTGCAGATCGGCTACGAGCACACGTTCATCCACCAGTTCGCCGATTTCCTGAATGGAATGGGTCAGGGGAAATCCGTGAGTCCGACGTTCCGCGACGGTCTGCTCACCGATTACGTCACGGATGCCGTCCTGAAGTCCGCGCGCACACGCCAGTGGGAGAAGGTTTCCACGGCGCAGGTCAAGGTGGCGTAGGAAGGTGACCCAGACCTTTCTCGCAGTCGACCTCGGGGCCGAGAGTGGCCGGGCCATCGTCGGGCGGCTTCGCTCCGGCGTGCTGAGCCTCGACGAGGTCTACAGGTTCGCCAACGAACCGGTCCAGTGGAACGGCACGCTGCAGTGGGACATTCTGCGGCTGTGGCTCGATGTGAAGCGCGGACTCGAGATGGTGTCCGATACACGGCTCGCCAGCGTCGGCGTCGACGCGTGGGGTGTCGACTACGCGCTGCTCGGCGAGCGGGGCAATCTCCTCGAGAATCCGTATCACTACCGCGACGCCAGGAACGCCGGCATGATGGACGCGGTGTTCGAACGCGTCAGTCGCGAGAAGATCTACGCGATTACCGGCATCCAGTTCATTCAGATCAACACCCTCTATCAGCTGTTCGCTGCATGCCGCACGACACCGCATCTCATCGATGCCGCCGAGTCGCTCGTGACGATTCCCGATCTGTTCAACTACTGGCTGAGCGGCGAGATCGCGTCCGAATACACCGTTGCGACGACGACGCAGTTTATCGATGCGACGACGCGAGGCTGGGCGACGCGGCTCCTGTCGGAGATCGGGCTGCCGACGCGGCTGCTGACGCGGATCGTCCAGCCCGGATCGGTGCTCGGCACGATTCAGCGGGGCGTGTCCGAAAAGGCCTCCGGCACGCCGGTCGTCGTGCCGGCCTGTCACGACACGGCATCGGCCGTCGTATCGGTGTGCGGCGGCGGCTCGTCGGCATTCATCAGCTCCGGCACGTGGTCGCTGCTCGGGACGGAGCTCGCGGCGCCCGTGCTCACCGCGAAGGCGCGGGATCTGAACTTCACCAACGAGGGCGGCGTCGGCGGCACGATCAGGCTGCTGAAGAACATCGGCGGGTTGTGGCTGCTGCAGTCGTGCCGGCGCTCGTGGGCGGCGCAGGGGAAGTCGATCGAGTACGAAGAACTGCTCGACGCCGCCAGCGACGACGGTCTCGCGTTCCGTTCGCTCGTGGATCCCGACTATCCGGGTTTCCTGAATCCGGACGACATGCCGGCCGCGATCGCCGCCTACTGCCGGCGAACCGGGCAGGCGGAGCCCTCGGCGCCTCCGGAGGTCGTGCGCGCGATCGTGGACAGCCTGGCGTTCAAGTACCGCATGGTCCTCGAGGCGCTCGAGGAGGTCAGCGGCCTCCATTTCGAGGACATTAGGATCGTCGGCGGCGGCTCGCGCAACCGGCTGCTCAATCAGTTCACGGCCAACGCCACGGGCCGGCGCGTGATCGCCGGGCCGGTCGAGGCGACGGCGCTTGGAAACATCGCCATGCAGATGCTGGCGACAGGCGCGATCTCATCGCTGGCCGAGGCGCGGCGCGTGATCGAGTCTTCGTTCCCTGTCGAGCGTTTCGAGCCCCAGGACGCGGACCGCTGGGATGTGCAGTACCGCCGCTTTGCCGATTACATGGAGCTCGCGTTTGCCTGAGACCGTCGCCCCCCCGACCCGGTTCCTCGAGAATCTGTGGGACGAGGACGAGGCCGCGCAGCGTGCGTCGGATCCGCTCGAGCTCCTTCGCTATCGGTCGAACCAGCTGGGCGCCGACCTGCGCATCTCCAACTTCGGCGGCGGCAACACGGGCTCGAAGTTCGAGCTGGCCGATCCGCTGACTGAAAAGCCCGTGCGCGTGATGGCCGTGAAGGGGAGCGGCGGCGACCTGCGCTCCATGGATCGCCGTGGCTTCGCCCTCCTCTATCTGGACAAGCTCGATGCGCTGATCGCGAGATATCGCGGTGAAGCCTTCGAAGACGAGATGGTCGGGTTCTATCCGCTGTGCGCGTTCGGCGACAACCGCGTCGCCGCCTCGATTGACACGCCGCTCCATGCGTTTCTGCCGTTCACTCACGTCGATCACCTGCACCCGGATTGGGCCATCGCGCTGGCGGCGAGCGCGAACGGCGCCCGGAAGCTGGAGGAGTTCAACACGCGGTACGGCCGGAAGATCGTCTGGGTGCCCTGGCAGCGACCGGGATTCGAGCTGGCACTCATGCTGCGGCGCGCCGTCGACGCGGCGCCCGGTTGCGACGGCATCGTCCTCGGCGGCCACGGCCTGTTCACTTGGGGCGAGACGCAGCAGGGTTGCTACGTGAACAGCGTCAAAACCATCGACCAGATGGGCGAATTCATCGAGGAGCACGCGCAGCGCGCCGGGCGTCCGGCGTTTGGGGGACCGGCGGTCACTGCAGCGGTCGATCGCGAATCGAACGCCGCCGGGATCCTGCCGTACCTCCGCGGCGTGCTGTCGTCGAACCGGCGCACGATCGCGCATTGGGACCAATCTGAAGACGCGCTGACCTTCGCGAGCTCGATGTGGGCGGAGCCGCTGTGCTCGCTCGGGACGAGCTGTCCGGACCACTTCCTTCGCACCCGCATCTCGCCGATGTTCGTGCCGTGGGATCCGTCGAGCGAGGATCTCGCCGCGCTCGAAGGGCGCATCAGCGAACGCGTTGCGCAGTATCGGCAGGACTACACGGCGTACTATCAGTCGTTCGCGGGCCCAGGTTCGCCGAAGCTCCGCGATGCCAACCCGTCGGTCGTGGTCATTCCCACGCTCGGCATCTTCGGTTTCGCGAAGGACAAGCGGGAAGCCCGCATCACGACGGAGTTCTTCGTCAACGCGATCCACGTGATGTCCGGCGCCAGCGCACTGGAAGATCCCGGCGCGCCGGCTGTAAAGACGGTTCCCCAGGCAAAACGTCCGGAGCACGCGAAAGAGTTCTCCAGCTTTCGCAACTACGTGGCGCTGCCTCGATCGGAAGCGTTCCGCATCGAGTACTGGGCGCTCGAGGAGGCCAAGCTGCAGCGGATGCCGGCCGAGCGCGAATTCAGCCGGAAGATTGCTGTCGTCGTGGGCGGCGGCAGCGGCATCGGCCGTGAAGTGGCGCTCCTGCTCGCGGCGCGCGGCGCACAGGTCGTCGTGGCGGACAGAGACGTCGAGAGTGCCGAGGCGGTCCGGGCGGAGGCGGCGAGCGTGTCGGCCGCCGAGGCGGTCGCCACAGCGGGCGTCGATCTCGAATCGCGCCACAGCATTGCCGCGGCGCTCCGCGCGGCCGTCTTGCAGTTCGGCGGCGTCGATGTCCTCGTCAACACGGCGGCGATCTATTCCACGGCCGCTTCGTCTGCGTCCGTATGGGCGACGACGCTCGCTATCAATGTTTCCAGCAATCACGTGCTCGCACAGGAAGCCGATCGAATCCTCAAGGCTCAGAACCTGCCCGGATCGATCGTGCTGACCAGCTCGGCGAACGCCGTCGTGCCCAAGGCCGGGAGCGAGCCTTACGACGTGAGCAAAGCGGCGATCAACCATCTGATTCGCGAGCTCGCCGTCGGCCTCGGTCCGCTCGTGCGCGTCAACGGTATCGCGCCGGCCACGGTCGTTGCCGGCTCGGCGATGTTCCCGCGCGACCGCGTGATCGGCTCGCTCGAGAAATACCACATCGCCTACCACGACGACGAGCCGACGGAGGCGCTGCGCGCGAAGCTGGCGGCGTTCTACGCGCAGCGCACCATCACGCGCAGACCGATTCTGCCTGCCGATTGCGCGCACGCGATCGTCTGGCTCGCCGGCGAGCAGAGCGCGAAGACGACCGGGCACGTCGTTCCGGTGGACGGCGGATTGCCCGAAGCATTTCTCCGTTAACGCGTCGCGCCCGAACAGTCGCGGAGGGACCGCAGGCCCTCGGTTTCAAGGTCTCGCTGGCAATCTGTCCTGAATCCCATTCACGCCCGAAGCAGAAACCGCGTGCGGCGCTCGACACACGTGTTGAAGATTCTGCAGTGGACCACCGCCGAAGCTCCTCGATCGCGTCCGAACCGCGGTGCGTCTGCGGCATTACAGTCGCCGGACGGAGCAGGCGTACGTTGTCTCGCCGATGCTTGTCGGCACGTTTTCTGTGATTGGCTGCAACGGCCGCAGCCAATCCCACGGCGGCAGCCAATCATGACGACAGTCAAGTGGGGTGCCGCGTGCTACCATGCGCCGTTCCGGACAGATGGAGGTGAAGTCGACTCGGGCCGCGGTTGCCGTTGGCTGCGAGCAGCGCGGTGCGGTCTACTTCAATATAAGTCAGGCGAGCATGAATTACGGTAGGGGAAAGTTAACGGGCGCGACTCTCAGAACGTCATCGACTTAATGACGGAGCGGAGGGACCACGCCAGGCAGTCTTCCGGGGCCCGGGAGGAAACGGTGCGAGCTTGTCTGTCGGTCGTCGTAGCAGTGGCGATCGTGTGTGTGTCCAGGTCGGCCCTGGCCCAGGTTCAGCCGTCGCCGGCGGTCGCCACGTTGGTGCTGGCGGACGGCATCGTCTACGTGGACGAGAAGTCCGTTGGACCAATTACGGGACCGTTTCATCTCCCGGACGTTATCGTATTGCGCACGATGCAGGGCCGTGCGGCGGTCGCGCTCAAGCGAGGGGGCTGGCTCTTTCTGGACGCAGAATCCTCAGTGCACGTGCGCGGCAACGGCGTCTACAACTTAAATCGACTCGAAGTACTTTCGGGTTCGGTGATCGTGGCGTCCGAGACCAGCGAACCACTCGTCGACTGCGAAAGCGAGGTCAGGCTTTCGAGCGCAGGACTGTTCCGGTTCGATGCTCAATCCCGAGATGCGAGCGGCGAGCGCCCGTGTCGGCTGCGCGTTTACGAAGGGGGAGCGGCCGTACCGCTCCTGACAGTCACCAATGCCCTCCGCCCGGGCCAGTCGATGATGTGCGACCGCCGCTGCGGCGACATGATTCCGACGAGGGAGTTCTCGCCGACTCAGCTCGACGAATTTGATCAATGGGCGCGACGAGCGCAACAGCAACTCAAGAAGTAATAGCCTCGGCTGATTGTCCGCGGGCGGTCGTCGGTGTTGCTCCATGCCGCCTAACATCCAAATCGAGCCGACGCGCCCATCGTTCCTGCCATGATGTCGCCGAGGCGCGCGGCTCATTTGGCGCGTTAGACGGACGTATACCCGTGAGGCTTCGGAATGTTGAAGAAGCGACAAAATTCCGGAAAACCGGGCGGCCCGAACACCGGTCCCAGGGGACCACTCGAAGCAATCTGGGATTGGGTAAAGAAGCTCCCGCGCCCGCTGCGCTTCGCACGCCGGTGAGCGGCCGCCGCGGGTGAGCCACGAGGCGTTAGGCGCACTCCAACTGCCTAGCCATCGCCGGCGGCTACTTTCATTGAGGTAATGATGTGCAGCTCCGACAACATCGTCCCCGAGCTTTGCGTTCACGATGGCCGCGGCGCGCTCGCGTTCTACAAGCAGGCGTTTGGTGCTGTTGAGCAGGAGCGCATGATGAGCCCAGATGGCGCAAAGCTCCTGCATGGCGCACTTACAATCGGCGGGCATCGTCTCGTCGTGTTCGACGAGTTCAGCGCGAGCGAAGGTGGCACATGTCGGTGCCCGCAAACACTCGGTGGCACCGGCGTGCGCCTGATCAACGAACAGTTGGAGGAGCTCTCGGCCGCCGACGAAGCCAAGGCAGCGGAGCAGCACTTCCGTAAGACATAGTCGCGGGTCCTGCTGCCGCCGCGCCGATGGCGCCTAACGAACTTGCAGCCGACGGCGGCCGATGGAATCACGAACCGCCGCGGCTGAAGCCGCGCGTCAGCCGGAAAGGGCCTCATCCTTCCGATCGTCGCAACGAGGTGATGACGTGCGCACGCTGCTCCTTGTGTTCACAATCGCTGCCCTGCCGTGTGCCGAAGCCGAGGCGCAGAGACTGTTCGAAAACGAGCGCGTCATCGCTTGGACGCTCGCATCGGGCGAACGGGCGGAGCCGCTCGTTGGCGATCGACGCCTTCCCGGAGTCATCGTTACGTTGGCGGACGGAGCAGTGCGCATCGTCGACGATGTCAACACGGTCACGACACGTGACGCGGCGCCGACGTCGGGCGTCATTCTCATTGCGATCCAGGACGATCCCCGCGACAGACTCGAGATTCCGCTTGGTATGAAACCGGCCTTCCCGCGCGAGGGAGTGAGACGCGTCGTCGAGAACGACAGCGTGGTGGTCTGGGGCGTGACCTGGACGAAGGGGTTGAAGACTCCGCCGCACTTTCACGACAAGGATGTCGTGGCTGTCTACCTGGACGCCGGGACGGTGCGGTCCATCGCTCTGAGCGGCGAGACAACGGCGACGCCGAGGTCGGCTGGTGACACGGTGTTCATTCCGCGCGGCCGAGCCCACATCGAAGAATGTATTGATGGCCCGCGCCGGGACATCATCATCGAGCTGAAGTGAGCGCTTCCTTGCTGCGGCGAGGTTCGGTGTTGGCGGGCCATCGCGGCCGTAGTACGTACAATCAGAAAACGCTCCTAGCCGGATCAACACAATAACGAAAACAAATCTCGGACCGACTCGGGGTTGGCCGCGTCGTGCGCCATGGCTCGGCCCCGGCCGAGTAACGGCTGGTCCGGTTATACTATTGGTATGAAAACGGCTGTATCGCTGCCAGACCGCGTGTACCGCGAGGCCGAAGGCTACGCCAGGCGTACGCGGAAGTCTCGGAGCCAGTTGTATGCCGAAGCCCTGGCTGAGTACCTCGCCCGCCACGCTCCGGACGAAGTGACCGAGGCGATGAACGCCGTGGTCGACCAACTCGGCGACGCCGCAACGGATTCCTTCGTGCAGCGGGCCGCCCAACGGATGCTCCGGAGCGTAGAGTGGTAGACGTCGCGCAAGGAGATGTCTGGTGGGCGGACTTGCCCGAACCGGCGGGTTCCGGTCCGGGCTTCCGACGGCCCGTCGTTGTGGTCCAGGGGAATTCGTTGAATCGAAGTCGCACCGCCACGGTCGTCTGCGTGCCGCTGACGAGCAACACGGTCTGGGCTGGCGCACCGGGCAACGTGCTTCTCTCGAGCAAGACGACCGGGTTGCCCAAGGATTCGGTCGCCAATGTGTCGCAGATCGTTGCGCTCGATCGGTCACTGCTCACCGAGCGCGTCGGGCACTTGGGGTCGAAGCCTCGCGCACAGATCCTTCACGGCATCGATGTCATGCTGGGCCGATGAACCGGCTGACATCGGCTTGCAGCCGACGGCGGCTGGCGCGATCCTGAGCTGCCGCGGCTGAAGCCGCACGCAGAATTGCTCGAGAACTGGCAGTTGGCGAAGCAGCGCCAACCGCTGAAGCGCATCGCGCCGTTGGAGTAGCCATCATGAACTATCACATCGTTGATGCGCGCTACATCGTTTGCGTGGATTGAGGGCGGGGCGTTTCTGATCATGCATTTTCAGATCGACGAGCCAGAAATCCCCAGCGGGATCGCCGTCTTCGGCAGCGACGACGCGACCGGGGAGTGCTCGATGTTGTATTTTGACGAGCGTGGCGTGTCGAGAAGGTACGAGGTCAGCCTTCGGGAGAATGTGTGGAAGTGGTGGCGCAACGCTCCGGGATTCTCACAGCGGTTCGCCGCAGCCATCGCTGCCGACGGCCGCACGATCGTCGGTCGAGGGGAATTGTCGCGGGACGGCGCGAGTTGGGAACCGGATCTCCAGCTGACGTACACGCGAGTGGACTGAGCGGATGGGTTCCCGGACCTCGACGCCTTCGATCGGCGGATGGTCGACGGGAACGTCCAATGCACTCAGGAGCCGAAAGTGGTCTTTGGTGCGCGCGTTGCCCAGTATGTCGATCCCGACGGGCTGTCGATATCTGTCGGTGAGGAGAGGCGCGGCAGGTAATACCGGCCTGTGCAGGGGTCGGCGCTATGCGCCGCCGCTAATGCCGGCCGTTATGCGGAGTAGATCCGTTGTCGGCGTACCGAAACGGATCAGGTGTAGGACAGCGGAAGGATCCGCTGGTTACCTCAAACCAACACGTAAGAAGGCCGGCGATGCCGGCACTGCCCACCTCTAATCCCGCGCAATTCTTTCAAGGCGCGCCGGTATTGCATGTGCCTGATGTGAAGACTGCGGCAGCGTTCTATCGAGACGTCTTGGGGTTCACATGGGATTTCGGAGACGACACCTATGCAGTTGTCTGGCGCGACAACTCCGCGATTCACTTCGTCAGAGATGAAGGAACACCAAGCGGTGTTCACCTATTCCAATGGGTGCGCGATGTCGATGCTTACCACAAGGAGATCCTTGGCCGTGGTGCGGTAGTCGCGTCAGAGCCCGCGGATCAGTCCTACGGAATTCGGGAATTTGGTGTCCAAGATCTTAATGTCGGAATCGTTTTTGGCCAAGACATCGAGCACGGTTGATGACGAACCGAACGTCCGCATAACATTGGCGATGGAGCTGTCGGCGCGTGAGCTAATGCCGAACGCGCCGCGGTTCATCGCTCACGTTGGGCCATCAATACTGACACCACACAAAAGAAACCATGGATGTCCTGACACCGATCCACACGGTGGAGCTGTTTCCGGCAATTCATGCGGAACTGATCGCTCTCCTTCGCGCGCTCGACGAACGCGATTGGGCACGGCCGACACTTGCGAAATCGTGGCGGGTTTGTGATGTCGCGGCACATCTTCTCGACGGCGATTTACGCAAGTTGGCGAGCGGTCGGGACGGGCAACAAATAGCAAGCCGGACCGTCTCCTCCTACGCTGACATCGTTGGTCTCGTCAACGACATGAATGCCACCGGCGTGAGCTATGTCGCGCGGCTCAGTCCGCGGGTCATCACCGACCTGCTGGAAATCACCGGTCAATGGGTATCTGAGTACGTCGCGACTCTTTCGCCGCACGCCACCTCCCGCATCGCGGTCGCGTGGGCGGGTGAAGATCGTTCCGAGAACTGGATGGACACCGGCCGGGAATACACGGAACGGTGGCATCACCAAATGCAAATCCGCGATGCCGTCGGCGCTGACGGATTGCTGCAACGACGTTGGTTCTACCCGGTGCTGGATTTGTCGGTGCGCGCGTTCCCTCGAGTGTACGCACACGTGGGCGCCGACGTTGGCACCTGCGTGGTGTTCGAGGTCGACGCTGAAGGGGACAATGTATGGTCTGTCATTCGGGAGGCGTCTGGCTGGCGTGTGGCCCGCGGAAGGGCTTCCACAGCGGCAGCATCCGTGCGTGCCGATGCAGACACGGCTTGGAAGCTGCTCTACAATGCGCTCTCCGAAGAGGAGGCGCGCGCACGCGTCACCATTGCCGGCAACAGCATCCTCGCGGAGCCGATGCTCCGTGCTCGGTCGGTGATGGTGTAGCAGAGGGAACGGCGGCCCAACACGGCTTGCAGCCGACGGCTGGTGTCCGCAACCGTGAGCCGCCGCGGCTGAAGCCTGACGTTGGGCCGATCTACGAATCACGGGAGAGTTGAGCAATGACGGTCCAAACTAAGACCGCAACGAACGTCAAGCAGGCCGTGCCGCTTTTCGCGGTGTCGAACATCGAAGAGTCGGTTCGCTACTACGAGGGCCTCGGCTTTGAGATGACGAAGAAATGGATCGATGAGGGCAAGCTCCGGTGGTGTTGGCTGGAACACGGGAACGCGGCCCTCATGCTTCAGGAATTCCGAAGAGAAGGGAAGGACGCTTGGATGCCCCAAGGGAGAGTGGGCGTCGGCGTGACGGTGTACTTCATCTGCGAGGACGCACTGGCGCTTTATCAGGCATTCAAATCACGTGGGATTCAGGCGTCGAAGCCGTTCGTCGGCAATGGAATGTGGGTGACCTCCCTCTCCGACCCGGATGGCTATCGGATCGAGTTCGAGAGCCAGACGGATGTTCCTGAGGAGACGGAGTTCTCAGAGCAGGATGCGTGAGGTCTCACCTCGTTCTGGCGAGATCCAGATTGGCACTGGCGTAGGTCGGCGTGAGCATCGTGTTGCTCAGGTCACACGTGGTGACCCGAACGGCCGGCATAACATGCCGCTGCACCCGACGCCACCGGTCGCGCTCGCGCGTGCCCCTCGCGCTCGAGGGTATCGTGACTCGCGCGTGCCGTGGGTAAGCGGCGACGTTAGCCGGACAACTGAAGACGGCGATGAGGGTCTCAACGTAGTTGGACGGCCGTCGCGCGAATCATCAGGACGCCGACCGTCAGAGCACCGGACGAGAGTTCATTCATGGCTGAGAACCTGATCCACCAGCTAATTCCGCACCAGGGCTGCGTCATCTCGCGAACCGTTGACGGCATCGACATCGCGGGTTCGGCGATGAACTGGGTAATGTCCGCCGGTGTGGCGCCATTCGCCTGCCGTGCGCCATTCGTGTTCCGTGTGGTCGGCAGGACGGACTCGACTAATCTTCGGATGCATTGGCATCGCGGCGAACTGATCTTCAACTGGGAATGCTCGGTGCGAGAGCTGCGCGTGCATGATCCGGCAACGGCAGAGCAGCATGGTATCAAGGACAAGGGTTTTATCTCCGCCACGGACTGGCACGAGGTCGTTTGGGAGATCCGGCTCGACCGCATGCGCGTGATCGTCGACGGCGAGGTCCGCTTTGACGCACAAGGCAACTATTCCGGTATCGAGTCCGCGCCATCTGTCGGGCCCTGCTTCGGTAGCACCATCTCGATACGGGAATTCTCGATAACCTCGATGGCGTGATCTGTACTGCGACGGGCAGCGACAACGCGTTTCTTTTGGCTCGACTTGAAGGCCGGCTAACATCGGCTTGCACCAGACGGCAGATCTTCCCTCGATAAAGTAGACACTTCCGCCTAAGGCCAGGAGGTGTCCATGCCCCGTCGTGTGGGTACGAAGAAGGTCCAGCGGTACAGCCTCGAGTTCAAACTCAAGGCGGTCAAACTCAGTGAGTTGAAGCGTGTCGAGGTCCAGGTGGTGGCCGCGGCGCTGGAGATTCACCCGTTCATGCTGTCGCGGCGGCGGAAAGAAGCCCGTGACGGTGTGTTCGTGGCCGCGTCTCGGTGGCGAAGGCGGTGAAGACGCCCGCGCGCGAGATGAAGCGATTCCAGGCGCTGCAGCGGGCGCATGCCGTGCTGCAAGAGGAGCAACTGATGTGGACCGACGGCGTGCGGGGCCGGGTGGTGCGTGTGTATCGCCCGAAAGCGGGGACGCATCGGTGGTGGTATCTCGCGGTCGTCCTGGATCAGTGCTCGCGCGGGTTTTGGCGTGGCGGCTCGGCGGGATCCGCGACTCGCGACAAACCCGCGCCGTGCTCGAGGTGGTCCTCTGTCGGCGACGACCACTGGCCGGGGTGATCTTTCGCCCGGCAATGACATCGCATCCGACGACGCTCGCCGGCGAGGCCTTTCTGTCACTGACGTGTCTGACGTGGTGGTCGTCGTGCGCGAGAAGCATGCGGCGCACGTCGTCGAGGTTCGTGCTATCAACCGGCTCTTGACGCGATCGCAATACGGATTGACAATTCTGCTCGCTCGCTGTTAGGCAGCCGTGTTGCTGTCTGAGTCCGATGAAACGTGTCATCCGACCGCGAATAGTCCTGCTGTCGGCCTGCGGTGTCGCCGCCGCCATCACCGTGGCCGGCACGTCCGCGCGCGTGTCGAGCCAGGCGCGGAACGCGCGTCGAGACGCGTTCGTCAAGCGCGTCGTGACGACGGGATTGGCGAATCCATTCCAGATCGTCTGGGGTCCGGACGATTATTTGTGGGTCACGGAACGGACCGCCGGACGCATCACGCGCGTGCGGCCGTCGGACGGATCCACGACGCCGGCGATCACGATCGGCGGCGACCTTCTGAGCGACGGTCCTGGAGGGCTGCTCGGGCTCGCGCTCGATCCCGGACTGCTGAAGGAGACCGGCCACGACTTCGTCTACGCCGCCTACACGTACGACGCCGATCGGGATCCCAATGCGCTCGCCCGACGGACGAAAATCGTGCGACTCGCGTACGATCGAATAGCGCGCACGCTCGCGAATTCGACGGATATTCTGACGAAGCTGCCGGCCGGCACGGATCACCAGGGCGGGCGCCTGGTGTTCGGTCCGGATCGGACGCTGTACTTCTCGATTGGGGATCTAGGCGCCAACCAGCTCGCCAATTTCTGCAATCCCAATCGCGCGCAGGATCTGCCGACGCCCGCGCAGGTCCGGGCGGGCGACTGGTCGCTGTACGAAGGGAAGATCCTGCGGCTGAACCTGGACGGATCGATTCCGTCGACCAACCCGACGATCGCCGGGGTGAAGAGCCACATCTACTCGTACGGTCATCGCAATCCGCAGGGGCTCGTCTTTGCGCCCGACGGCAAGCTGTACGAGTCGGAGCATGGGCCCAATACCGACGATGAGGTGAACCTGATTCGGGCCGGCAGAAACTACGGGTGGCCGCACGTCGCAGGCTATCAGGACGACCAGTCGTACGCGTACGCGAACTGGTCCGCGTCGACAGGCGTGCCGTGCAGGTCCCTGACATTCACGGCCTACCCGGAAGTGCCGCCCTCGGTCCCACAGCAAAAAGAGAGCGCCTGGCGTCATCCGGACTTCACGCCGCCGATCCAGACCTTTCGCACGGTACCGACCGGATACGATTTCAAGAACCCGAAATGCGCGGAACGCGAGCTGTACTACCAATGCTGGCCGACGGTTGCGCCGTCGAGTCTCGCGGTGTACGCGGCGACACACGGCATCCCCGGATGGGACCATTCGCTGCTGATGCCGAGCCTGAAGCACGGCACCGTGTACCGCATGCAGCTCGCGGGCGACGGCACGGCGATCGTGGGCGAGCCCGACGAGAACGAGCCGCTTAAGACGGTGAATCGCTACCGGGATGTCGCGATTCGGCCGGACGGTCTGGCGCTGTTGGTCGCCACCGACGTCGGAGGCAACACGCAAGATCAATCGGGCAGGCCGGCTGCCGGCGTCGAGAACTCCGGAGCGATCCTCGAGTTTCTCTACACGGGACGCGTGGGCGCCGTGCGCTGAACGTCGCCCGAGCCCGCTGCCCGGTAGCCCGTCTTTTCTAACTCGGGAGAAACGGCGGCGCCATCAGCTCGTCGTTCGGGTAGACGTGGTTCACGTTCTCCGGCGTCACGAGCTGGTGCTTGACGAACACGGCCGGCGGCACCGGCCGGCGACGCAGAATGTCGAGCGCGACGCTCATCACCTCGGCCCCATACTTCTCGGGGAAATACGCCACCGACCCGACGAGCCGCGTCCCTTTCTGCCGCATCTCGCTGCGCCCCTCGGGCGACGCATTCTGGCCCATGATCGCGCAGCGGTCGGCGTGGCCGGCCTCCTGGAACGCGCGCAGCGCCCCGAGCGCGCTCGGATCGTTGATGGCGCCGACAATGAAGCGCCGTGCACGCGTCGACCGCAGGTGCCGGCGCATCGCCTCGAACGTGTCTCCGAGCCTGCCGTCGCCGTCGATGAAGATCACGGGCCGGTGCTCGATCGCGGGACACGCGTCCTTCATCCCGACGAGCATGCCCGTGAGGCGCATCTTCGGCAGGCTGCCCGCGCGGTTCAGTGAGATGAGCACGACCTCGTCGACCTCGCCGTGCCACTGCTGTTTCACCCACCGGCCGAGATACCGGCCGCCGATCAGGCCCGCCTCGTAGTTGTTGGCCCCGAAGTACGTCGCGCCCGGGTGCGGCACCTCGAGGGCGATGAGCGGGATGTTCGCCTCGCGGTATTTCGCCGCGACGATCGGCGCGACGTCCTCGTTGGTCTGGAACTCGATCACGAGATCGACCTTTTCCCGCACGAGGACATCGGCGTTGCGCTGGGCGATCCTGGGGTTGTAGCGGTTGTCGACCGAGATCAGCTCCACGCCTTCGGCGGCAGCCGCGCGCTCGACACCCACCGAGACTTCTCTCGAGAATGCGTAGTCGGTGCCCTGCGCCGCGTAGCCGATCCGATACAGCTTCTGCTTGAACGGCCGCAGCGTCGCGCGATACAGGTTCTCGCCCACCTTCTCGACCATGCCGCAGCGCTCGAGCGTGTAGAGCAGACGAAACGTCATGCTCTTGGGCAACCCGCTCCGATTCGAGATCTCGCGGAGGGGGAGCGCCTCGCCGGAGACCCGAAAGGCCGTCAGCGCACGGGATGCGTGCACGATCGACTTGACGAGGTAAGGATCCCGAGTTGGCGTTTCGCTATTCATAATGCAACCCTGAATCTGTTTCGAGGCTGAAATCGACTATTCTCGTTGTTTTGACGAGATTCTGCCTGGAGTCTGGCGGTTTATCAAGAGCGGACCGTTTCGCACCTTAAAACCAGTCGCGCCGCAAGGAAAGGCTTTGACGCGCAGTTCTACGGGTCCTACAACGAGCGAGTTGAGGAGGACTTCCAGAATGCGTCGAAGGACTTTTGGACTCGCTGTCGTCGCGGTCTTGTCACTCAGCGTCGGGACGCGGGCGCAGGAATCGGCCTCCGCCGGTCTCGCCGGCCAGGTGCTCGACTCCACGCACGCCGGCATCCCAGGCGCCACCGTGACGGTGACCAACACCGGAACCAACGCGAAGCGTGTCGCGACGACGGACGAGGACGGCCGATTCTCGGTACCGAACCTTCCGCCGGCCACCTACCAGATCCGCGTGGAGCTGGCCGGCTTCCAGACCGCGGACGTCAAGGCGTTCACGCTACGAAACGGTGAAATCGCGCGTCCGCTGATCACGCTCGCCCTCGCGAACGTCGCGGAGAACGTGACCGTGATCGGTGAATCGCCGCTCCTGCAGACGTCGAGCGCGTCGGTCAGCCAGACCATCTCACGCAAGCAGATTGAAGACGTCCCGATCAACGGGCGCACGCTGCTGTCGCTCGCGGCCCTGTCGGCCGGCGTCACCCCGCAGGCGTTCACTCGTGGAACCCAATTTGGCGCGGCCGGCAGCAGCCGGAACCAGTACGTGACCGTCGAAGGCGGACGGGACAGTTCGACGAATTACACGGTCGACGGCGTGTACGTGCGGTCGCTCCGGTTCAACAACCTCTCGCTGGCGCCGCCGATCGATGCCGTCCAGGAAGTGACCGTCCTGCGCAACTCCTTTTCGACGGAATACGGGCAAGGACAAGCCGTGGTGTCCATCGTGACCAAATCGGGCACCAATCATCCGGTGGGATCACTGTCTGAGTTCTACCGGAGCGACAAGTTCGACAGGAAGAACTTTTTTGCGACAACCAAGCCGCTGCTCGAGCGCAATCAGTTCGGCGGCACGCTCGGGGGGCCGATCAAGCAGAACACGGTGTTTGCCTTCGGCTCGTACGAAAGGCTCCGAACGACGAAAGGTCTGCCATTTCTCGCCGCCGTTCCCAGTCCGATCTTCCTGGCGGGCGATTTCTCGAGCGTGTCGACGCCGGTTGTCGATCCGCTGACGCGACTGCCGTTCCCGGGCAACATCATTCCGACAAGTCGTTTCTCGAAGTTCGCGAAGACGCTCGCGCCCACCATCCCGACGCCGAACGCCAGCGGCGCCAACAATTACAACATCAACAAGAATTTCACCGACGATGCCGATACGGCCACCGTCCGCGGCGACCAGGTGCTCAGCAGCCGGCACAATCTGTTCGAGCGCGTCATGTGGTACAACGGCTCGCAGCTCAACCCGTCGGTGTTCTCGTACACGAATCTTCCCCAGAAGGGCCGGAATCTCGCGGTCGGCGAGACGTGGGTGATTACGTCGGGCCTGGTCAACGAAATCCGATTCGGTTACAACCGCGCCTATCACCTGACATCGCCGATCAGCCTCGACGGGCGGAACTGGGTTGCTGATATCGGCCTCCGCAATCTGGCGGGCGGTACCGATCCGATCGATTACGGCCGGCCGGGGTTCGTGATTTCCGGGTTTACCGGCAACGGAGAAGGCGGGATCACCCAGGGCGCCACCGAGAACATCTTCAGCGTCTCGAACGCCACGAGCTGGGTCAAGCGCCGCCACAATCTCCGTTTTGGCGTGCAGGCGCAGTACCGGAAATTCCAGCATTTGACGGAAGTTCCGCCGCGCGGTGGCTTCACGTTCAACGGGTTGTACTCCGGCAACGCGATCGCGGATTTTCTGCTCGGCTATTGCTCCACGTGCACCGGCGCGTTCGGGAACTCGAAGTCGAACTACACATCGCCGACCGTCTCGCCCTTCATCGACGATGTCTGGCAGATGTCGTCGCGCCTCACACTGCAGGCGGGGCTGCGATGGGAATACCTCGCGCCATGGCACGAGGCCGACGATCAGGAAGGGGTCTTCGATCCGGTCGCCGGCAAGATTGCGTATCACGTCGTGCCGTCGAACCTTCCCGCGCAACTGGTGCCACTGATCAATCCAAGAAGCGACGCGTTTCCAGCCGGGATCGTGAAGAAGGACTTGAACAACTGGGGGCCGCGCGTGGGCGTCGTCTACAATGCGACCGACCGGATGGTGATCCGCTCGGGCTTCGGCGTGTACTACGACAACCTCAATCTGAACGAGCTGCAGTTCACGCGCCTTGTACCACCCTTCTACGGCCAGTACTCCCTGCAGCCGTCGCAGTCGGCACCGCTCCTGGCCGACGAGTTGTTTCCCGATCTGAACAACATTCCGCAGTTTCCGGCCCCCTTCTCGATCGATCCGACCAATCGGAGCGCGTACACGGTGCAGTGGAACGCGAACGCCCAGAGGAGCTTTGGAGACAACTATCTCCTCGAGATCGCCTACACGGGCAGCGAGAGCCGCAACGAGCACAAGCGGTACAACATCAATCAGGCGCAGCCCGGCACGACGCCCATCCAGACCAGAGTGCCGTACCCGGCGTTTCAGTCGGCGATTCTCTATTCGTCCGATGCCGGACACGCGGACTTCAGAGGTCTCTCGGTGCGGCTGGAGAAACGATACGCCGATGGATTGCTGTTCAACGCCAACTACCAGCTCTCGAGGAGCAGGGACAACGGCTCCGGTGAGATCGAGGCGAACGACACGGCGTACGCCTGGGATCTTGACTCGGATTACAGCTACGCACGCTACGATCAGCGGCACCGCAGCGCGTTCAGCGCGGGATACGAGCTGCCGGTCGGCCAGGGCAAACGCTGGCTTTCGGATGGAGGGCCGGCGGCGTACGCGCTGGGTGGCTGGCAGGTGCAGGGGGTTGTCAGCCTGGCCAGTGGCTTTCCCTTCACGGTGTCGTCGACCAACGTCTGCCAGTGCGGCAGCTTTGTGCCCCAGCGGGTCAATCTCGTGACGCCCGGGAATTACGGTGCGCTCGAGAATCCGACGCCCACCCGCTGGTTCGATAAGACGGCGTACGCCATCCCGGCGGCCGGCACCCAGGGCACGGCCGGGCGCAACACCGTCCGCGCACCAGGAACGCAGCTGGTGAACGCGTCGCTCATCAAGCGCTTTCCAGTGGGTCACGCTCGGGTGGAGTTCCGGCTCGAGATCTTCAACGTGCTCAACCACGTGAACTTCGCTCCGCCCGATGCGAACATCTCGAACGTGACCGCCGGCGTCATTGCGACGGCTGCTGACAGCAGGAACATGCAGTTTGGTCTTCGCCTGGTGTGGTAGGGTAGCGGGTGGGCGTGTGCAGCGTCCTGCTCGAAGCCACTTCCATCACGAAATCCTTTGCGGGCGTGCACGCGCTCAGGGGCGTCTCGTTCGACCTGCGCCCCGGCGAGGTGCATGCCCTCGTCGGCGAGAACGGCGCCGGCAAGTCGACCCTCATCAAGATCATCACGGGCGCTGAGACCGCCGATTCGGGCGCCGTCACCGTCGCGGGGCGAGTCGTTCCGCGCATGGACCCGCCGACCGCCCGGTCGCTCGGGATTGCCGCCATCTACCAGCACCCGGCGATGTTTCCCGATCTGGACGTGACCGAAAACATCGCGCTGTCGCTCGACGGCGGTCGCGCCGTCCGCCGCGTTGATTGGCACGCGCGCCGTCAGATGGCGCTCGACCTGCTCCAGCAGGTCGGCGCGGCCATCGATCCCGATCGGCTGGCCGAGACGCTGAGCATGCCCGAGCGGCAGCTCGTCGAGATCGCGAAAGCGATTGGCGCGAGCGGTCGCATCCTGATCATGGACGAGCCCACGGCGTCGTTGACGGCGCGCGAGATCGACAACCTCCTGGGTGTCGTGAGAGGGCTCCGAGCGCACGGCGCGGGTGTGATCTACATCTCGCACAAGCTGGAAGAGGTGTTCGCGGTCGCCGACCGGGTGACGGTCCTGCGCGACGGCGAATCGGTTGCGACGCGGCAGCGCGACCAGCTCGACGCCGGCGAGCTCGTGCGGCTGATGGTCGGGCGCGAGCTGGCCGCCGTGTATCCCAAGCGATCCGTTCCGCTCGGCGAGGTTGCGCTGGAACTGCGCAGCGTCTCGAACAGCGTCCGCGGCGTGCGGCAGATCTCGCTGACGGTCCGCCGGGGTGAGATCCTCGGCGTCGCCGGTCTCGTGGGATCGGGCCGCACCGAGCTGGCCGAGACGATCTTCGGCCTCACGCCGCGCGATGCCGGCGACATCCTCGTGAACGGGACTGTGGCGACGATTGGATGCCCGGCTGACGCCATCCGGCTCGGCATCGGCTATGTTCCGGAAGATCGACAGCGGCACGGCGTGATCGCCGAGATGTCGATCGCGGCCAATACGACCTTGAACAACCTGGCGGCGGTCTCGAGACGAGGCGTGATCGACGCGGGCGCGGAACGGCACGCGGCTGCGAGGTACGTCGAGCAGCTGCGTATCAAGACGCCGTCGGTCCGGACCGCCGTCGGCGAGCTGTCCGGCGGCAATCAGCAGAAGGTCGCGCTCGCGCGGTGGCTGGCGATTGAACCCGCGGTGCTGATGCTGGACGAGCCGACGCAGGGCATCGACATCGGCGCGAAGGCGGAAATCCACGAGATCATGGAGCGTCTTGCCGAGAAGGGCATCGCCATCGTCATGATTTCGTCGGATCTGCCCGAGTTGCTTGCGATGGCGGATCGCATCGCCGTCATGCGCCGCGGCGCGCTTGCCGGGATCCTCGGGCGGGACGAGGCCACGGCGCAGACGGTCATGACGCTGGCGCTCGGCCATGCGGCGTGAGATCTCCGTCGCCGTCGCGACCGTGGCCCTGGCGATCGTGCTCGCGTTCGCCGCGCCGTCGTATTTCTCAACCCAGAATCTCCGCGATCTGTTTCTGGTCAACATGCCGGTCCTCGTCGCGGCGGTCGGCACGACGCTGGTTATCCTTGCCGGCGAAATCGACATCTCGGTCGGTTCCGCGTTTGCCGTGTGCGCGGTCGTCGCAGGCCTGGTGGCGAAGGCCGGTATGCCGGCAGCGGCCGCGGGTCTCGTCGCGTGCGCGCTTGGCGCCGCGCTTGGGGCGTTGAACGGCGCGCTGGTCGCGTACGCGCGGATTCCGTCCATCGTCGTCACGCTGGCGACGATGGTGGCGCTGCGCGACGCATTGCGGTGGGCGACGCAAGGCGCCTGGGTCGAGAACCTGCCGGCGCGCTTTCAATGGCTGGGCGCCACCCAATCGGCGTTTCCGATCGCGACCGGGTGCGGCGTCGCGGCGCTGGTTCTGGCGATCGGCTGGGCCATGCGCAACGTTGCGGCCGGCCGCGCCGTGTACGCCACCGGATCGAACGCCGAGGCGGCGCGCCTGGCGGGCATCGACACAGCCCGTGTGAAGCTGGGTGTCTTTACGATCGCTGGCGCGCTCACCGGTCTGGCGGCGCTCCTGAACTCCGTCCGCTTCAACCAGATCCCGAGCAACACCGGGCTCGGGCTCGAAATGAAAGTGATTGCCTCCGTGGTGGTCGGCGGCGCCGCCATTACGGGCGGGCGCGGCACGTTCACGGGAACGGTGCTCGGCGTCACGCTGCTGGGCGCCATCGGGCCGGCGTTGACGTTCCTGCGCGTGAGCGCGCAATGGGAGCGCGCGGTGCAGGGCGCCATCATCCTGGCCGCCGTCACGATTGATGCCGTGCGCGCGCATCGAGCCGCCCGCGGGGCAAGCAGGGCCGAGAGCGGTGTCTAGCCGCAGCCTGCTCGGCGCCCTCGCGGTCGAAATCGCTCTGTTCACTCTGATTGCGCCGAACTTCCTGACGCTGACGAACTTTTTCGAGGTGACGCGCCTCGGCGTCGAGGTCGGCCTCCTGGCGATCGCGATGACGCCGATCCTCGTCACCGGCGGGATTGATTTGTCGGTCGGCGCCATGATGGGCCTCGCGGCGGTCGTGTTCGGCGCGGCGTATCGGGACTGGAGCCTGCCGATCGCCGCCGCAGCGGCGGTGGCGGTGCTGGCGGGGTGCGCCGGCGGCGTCCTCAACGCGGTGTTGATCGCCGGGCTGAAGATCCCGCCGCTGATCGTGACGCTCGGTTCGCTCTCGATGTTTCGTGGCCTGGCCGAGGGCGTCACGCACGGCGCCGTCAATTACTCGGGCTTTCCCGCGAGCGTCCTGCGGTTCGGGCAGGGCTATCTGTGGGGCGTCGTCCCGGCGCAGCTCCCGGTGTTTCTCGTCGTCGCCGCCGCGTACGTCGCGCTGCTGCATCGATCGATCGTCGGGCGCGCGTGGTTCGCGATCGGGTTCACGGCCGCGGGCGCCCGATACGCCGGCATTCCCGTTGCGCGCCGCGTCGGATTGGCCTACGTTCTCTCGGGTGTCACAGCCAGCATCGCGGCGATCGTCTATGTTGCGCACCTCGGTCAAGCGAGAGCCGATGCGGGCACCGGGTACGAGCTCGACGCGGTTACCGCCGTCGTGCTCGGCGGGACCTCGGTCTTCGGCGGCCGCGGCTCGGTGTGGGGCACGCTCGGCGGGCTGTTCGCGATCGCGGTGCTTCAGAACGGGCTGCACCTCGCGGCCGTACCATCCGAGTTCACCGGAGTGCTCACCGGAACGCTCCTCATCGTCACCATCGCGCTCGATCGATCGCGGCGCGGCGGCCGCGCCGCCGTCGACATCATCAAAGAGGACGACACGATCGTGAGGAACTCCCAACTCGCTGTGTTGTGCGCCACCGTGATCGCCGGCGCGCTCATCGTCGCCGGCACGAACGTGTGGCTGATCCGGTCGATCGAATCAACCGTTCGAGGTTCGAATGGCACGGCGTTGGCTCCGACCCGGGCGCATCGACCGGTGATCGCCGTCATGCCGAAGGCCAAAGGGGATCCCTATTTCGTCAGCTGCCGTGCCGGCGCCGAGGAGGCGGCGCGGGAGCTCGGTGTCGATCTGATCTGGGATGGTCCGACGAGCCTCGACGCGGCGAAGCAGAACGAGCTGGTGGAGAACTGGGTTACGCGAGGCGTCGACGCGATCGCGGTCGCCGTGGAGAATCGCGCCGCGATCTCGACCGTGCTGCGCAAGGCGCGCCAGCGCGGCATTCGCGTGCTCACGTGGGATGCCGACGCCGAGGCTGACGCGCGCGATTTCTTCGTGAACCAGGCGACTGCCGAAGGCATTGCGAACGCGCTCACCGACGAGGCCGCGCGGCTGCTGGACGGCACGGGTGAATTTGCGATCATCACCGGTGCGCTCAGCGCGGCGAATCAGAACGAGTGGATTGCGTTCATCAAGAAACGCGTCGCGGAACAACACCCACGTCTGACGCTCGCGACCATCCGGCCGAGCGACGATGACCGCGACAAGGCGTTTGCCGAGACGCAGACAATCCTGAAAGTGTATCCGTCAGTGAAGCTGATGATGGCGATCTCCGCGCCGGCAGTCCCCGGATCGGCGGAGGCCGTGCGTCAGGCGGGACGGACGGATGTTCGCGTGATCGGCTTGTCGTTGCCGAACATCAACAAGCCGTACGTGCACAGCGGTGTCGTACAGACCGTGGTGCTGTGGAACACACGCGATCTGGGATACCTCACCGTGTACGCGAGCGCCTTGGCGGCGGACCAGAGGCTCGCGCCAGGCGTCCGCGCGCTCGACGCCGGGAGACTGGGCACAATCAACATCCGCGGATCGGAAATCGTGCTCGGCCCCCCGCTGCTCTTCAACAAAGGCAACATCGATCGATTTGATTTCTAAGGTCGGCTCCGGTCCGCCTGCTTTATCTGTCGCAGCAGATCCTCCATCTCCTTGATCTTGGCCGCATGCGTCGCGGCCAGATTTGTGGTCTCACCAGGGTCGGCCGTCAGGTCGTAGAGCTGTGCCGTCGTGTCGTTGCCAAGCTCCGTGCCGGTCTCTTCGTTGAAACGTGGCCTGTTGCTCGGCTCGATGTACTTCCATCGTCCTTGCCGCAGCGCCAGGGCGCCTGCCTGCTCCACGAGGTGGCTCCGTCCCTTTTTCGATTGGCCGATGAGAGCTGGCATCACGTTGTGGCTGTCGGGCGCGTCCTCGGCTGCGAGTTGTCGGTCCGTCAACCGCGCGAGCGACGCAAGCAGATCGATGTGAGAAACGAGCGCATCCGATGTGCCCCGCTTCACGTGTCCAGGCCAGCGGACAATGAACGGGACGCGCGTACCCCCTTCGAAGTTGCTGTACTTTCCGCCACGGAAAGGGCCCGAAGGTTTGTGGTTTCCCAGTTTCCCAACTGCATCATCCTCATAGCCGTCGTCAATGACGGGTCCGTTGTCGCTCGTGAAGATCAACAGCGTCTTGCTCGTGAGCTTCAGCCGGTCGAGGACGGCCACGATTTCCCCGACGGACCAGTCGCTCTGAACGATGACATCACCGCGGGGCCCGAGGCTGGTCCGACCCGCGAACCGTGGATGCGGCACTCTCGGCACGTGCGGATCGTGAGGTGCAAAGTAGAGGAAGAACGGCTTGTCGCGGTGTTGCTCGATGAAAGCCGTCGCCTTGCCCGTGAAGACCTGCGCCATGTCTTCGTCCTTCCACAGCGCGGCTTTACCTCCAGCCATGTATCCGATTCGGCTGATCCCGTTGACGATGGTTTGATCGTGGCCATGACTCGGACGGATCTTCAGGAGATCCGGATTGGCCCTGCCGGTCGGTCCGCCGCCGATCCGGTCGTCGTAGGCGACTGTGATGGGATCGGCGGGATCCAGGCCGACGACGTGGCGATTCTCGACGTACACCGTGGGCACGCGGTCGCCGGTCGCCGGCATGATGAAGGCGTACTCGAAGCCGACGTCATTCGGACCCGGCGTGATCTCGTGATTCCAGTCCGGCCCGCCTTTCGGACCGAGCCCGAGATGCCACTTTCCCACCATACCCGTCGCGTAGCCGGCCCTCCGCAACAACGATGGCAACGTCGTACGTCCAGGGTCGATGATCAGCGCGGCGTTGCCAGGCAGAACACCCGTTCCGGGCCGGCGCCATGCGTACTCGCCCGTCAACAGCGCGTAGCGCGACGGCGTGCACGTCGCCGCCGCTGCGTGACCATCGGTGAACCGCAGGCCGTCCTTCGCCAGCCGGTCGATGTTCGGCGTCCTCAGAGCTGTCGCCCCGTACGACGAGACATCTCCGTAGCCAAGATCGTCGGTGTAAATCAGGACGATGTTGGGTCGCTGCTGTGCGAGCGCCAGCGAGGACGTGAGCACGAGCGCCAACGCGGCGAGCGATGCTTCTCTCACTTGACGGGCCAGCGGTCGTTGTTGGTCCGTGCGGTGCGCAGATACGCCTCGACTCTCCCGACGACATCCGGGTGGGCGCCCGCCACGTTCCGCTGTTCGGCCGGATCCGCGTCGAGATTGTACAGCTCGAGGGCAGCGTCCTTCTGAAGACGCAGCGCTTTCCACGGTCCCATACGGACGGCCTGCTGGAATCCGCGCTCGTGGAATTCCCAGTACAAGTACTCGTGGGTTGGCTGTGACTGGCCGCGCAGAGCGCGCGCCATCGACAGGCCATCGAGGCCAGCCTGGACCGGTGCGCCGGCAAGCTCGGCGAGCGTGGGAAACAGATCCCAATGCGCCCAGACATGGGCACTCACGCTCCCGGCCGGAATCGCGCCCGGCCAACGCGCAATCATCGGGACGCGGATCCCGCCTTCGTAGAGATCGCGCTTGATGCCACGCAGGCCGCCGGAGCTCTTGAAGAACCCCGGATCGCCGCCGCCCTCCTGATGGGGTCCGTTGTCGCTGATGAACATGACCACTGTGCGAGCATCGATTCCGGACGCTCGCACTCGATCGACCAAGCGCCCGATATCGCCATCCATCCGCGTGATCATTGCCGCGAAGGCGGCCTTCGGCGTCGGCTGCGATCGATATCCGAGTGAGATATCGTCGGGCCCCGTCGGCCGCGCATCCGCGGCGGCATTGACGAACGGCTTCTCGGGAAACTTTCCCTGCATCGGCCCGAGAGAGTCGTCGGGCACACGCAGCTCGGCGTGCGGCACGGTGTAGTTCAGATAGAGGAAGAACGGGCGAGGATCCCGACTCGAGATAAATGCCGTCGCCTCACGCGTGAAGAGATCATTCGCGTAGTCGTGGTCCACGTCGGTCGAAATCCGCTCGTTGTTGCGATAGAGGTGATCGGTGAACTGCCGGTGGGCGTGCCGATGATCGAGGAATCCGAAGGCATAGTCGAAGCCCTTCTTGTCCGTCCGGCCACTCGAGCCGGGCCCGCCGAGCCCCCACTTGCCGATGACCGCCGTGCGATAGCCCGCCTCGCGCAAAGCCATGGCGACGGTGACGTCTTCCTCGCGCAGCGGAATTTCGCCGTTGCCGCGGATCGATGTGTGGCCGGTGTGCAGGCCCGTCATGAGCGCCGCCCGCGACGGCGCGCACACCGTGCTCCCTGCGTAGTACTGGGTGAAGCGCACGCCCTCCTTCGCGAGCCGATCGAGCGCCGGCGTCCGAAACTGTGACTGTCCGTAGGCACTGAGATCGCCGTACCCGAGATCGTCGGCCTGGATGACGATGAAGTTCGGCCGGATCGCCGGCGGACGTGTCTGGGATGCGACGGCCAGCGCGCCGATGCAGGCGATCGTGGCGAGAAGCGCGAGAAACGCCGATCGGACTTTCACGCTGGACATCGCGCTCTCCTTTTCGGTGGCGCCTCACTTCGGTTCGTACAGCGCGAACGAGTACAACGTGTCGCCGGCCGCGACGAGGACATACTGCCGTCCATCGATCATGTACGTCTCCGGCGCGTTCGAGATGCCGCCGATGTGCGAATGCCACAGCGGCTTGCCGGTGGCCGCGTCGCGAGCGACGATGTTGCCGCCGGCGTCGCCGCCAAACAGCAGCTTTCCGGCCGTCGACATCAGACCGCTGCCGCCGCCGCCACCCCCGGCCGTTGGGTACTTCACGCGCCAGACGGTCTTGCCCGTCTGGTAGTCCACCGCCGTCAGCAGCGTTTCCCCTCCCAGCCCGATTTCGTCCTTGCCGCCAAGCCCCATGGCGCCCCGCGGATCGGTTTCCGCCAGGTAGTACATCGCCCACGACTCGGAAACCGGCACGTAGAACAACCCCGTGTCCGGGCTGAAGGTGGGCGGCGGCCAGTTCACCGCGCCACCGTTGGCCGCCGACACCAGCGCGCCCGCGATGTCGTGATCCTTTTTGGGATCGCGGACCGGCTGCCCCTTGTCGTTGATCCCTTTGGCCCAGTTGACAGTCTCCGAGACCCTGCTCGTCACGAGATGCTCGCCCGTCACGCGATCGAGCGTGAAGTAGTAGCCATTGCGGGCGGCGGTCAACACGAGCTTGCGCATCCGCCCGTTGAACGGCGCGTCGACCAGAATCGGCGTCTGCGCCGAGTCCCAGTCGTGCGTGTCGTGCGGCGACGTCTGGTAGTACCACTGCATCTTCCCGGTGTCGACGTTGATCGCGACCAGCGAACACGTGAAGAGATTGTCGCCTTCGCCGCGCACCTGCGAGGTGTAGGCGGGTGTTGGGTTGCCGGTGCCGGTGATGTACAGGTGTGTTTCAGGATCGTAAGAACCCGGTACCCAGACCTGCGCGCCGCCGTGCCGCGCCGCATCGAGGTTCTTCCACGTCTCGAGCCCGGGATCTCCTTCGTTCATCGGCACGGTGTAGTGCTTCCACTGCAGCTCGCCCCGCTCCGGATCGAACGACTGCAGGAAGCCCGGCGCATCCAGATCGTTGCCGGTCCCCACGAGCACGTGGTTGCCGACCACGATCGGCGCCATCGTCGAAAAGTACTGCTGGCTGAAGCTGGAGATGACCTTGTGCCAGCGCTCTTTACCGGTCTTGGCATCCAGGGAGACCAGATAGTTGTCGGGCGTCTCGAAGAACAGATAGTTCTGCCACATCGCGACGCCGCGGTTGCCGATGTGGGTGCCGCCCTTCGTCTTCCAGTAGTAGTGCCAGATTTCCCGGCCATCGCGCGCGTCGACGGCCCAGACGTTGTCCGGCGTCGTCACGTACAAGACGCCGTTCACCGCGAGGATGGCGCCCTTGACCTGGGTGCCGCCGCCCGCGCCGAACTCGCCCGAGCCTTCACCACCAACGATCACCGCGCCGCCACCTCCGCCGCCGCGGCCCCCGAAACCGCCGCCGGCTGCGCCCGGCCCCGCCGTGAGCCGCGACGCCCACGCCAGCGTGAGGTTCTTGACGTTGGACTGATTGATCTGCGTCAGCGAGCTGTACCGTTTCCCCGAATAGTCGCCGGAGTAGGTGGGCCACGATCCACCCAGCGGTTTCAGGATGTCGGCGGGGTCGAGCCCTCCGCGGTAGCTCTGGTCCTGCGCCGTCATGAACACCGGAAGACACGAGCACGCCGCGACGAGCAGCAGTTTGTGAGTGCGTCTCATTTGAGCGTCACCAGGTACGCGGTCACGTCGTGGATATCTTTGTCGGTGTAGGTACGCAGCATCGCTTTGTGCGGCTGCAGCGGATCGTGCACGTCGACTTTCGGCGTGTCGCCGTTCCGGGCGAACGAGCGCGGCGTGCCATCCGCTTCCACGATCGAGACGAGGAACTCGTCGATGCGGACGAGCCGTCCCTCGACTTTCTGCCCGGTGGGCAGCGCGATCGTGGCGGTCGTCGGAGAGATGGTGCCAGCCGCCGCATCGGCGCCGCGTCCACGGCCGCCGCCTCCCGGCAGAAGCCACCACTGCTGCAGGGCGCGCGGGTCGGCGAACCGCGACGCGATCCCTTTGAGGTCGCCGCGCCCAGGCGCATGGCACGACGCGCACTTCGCGTTGAAGTTCGCGGCACCTGCCCTCGGGTCGCCGGTGAGGATGCTTTCCGGCCGCACGCGTGCCGGATCGCGGCTGTTGATCTGGAAGCTGTGGAGAAACGCGGCGACGTCGGCCACCTGCGCATCGGTGAGCGTGAAAGGGGGCATCTGTGGCGGCCGTCCGCCACGAATGACCGGCGCGATGGCCTCGCCGTTCTGATCGTCCTGCACGAGTTGCGACCGCAGCAGGCTCGGCCCGCTGTCGCCGCCGCGCGTGTCCTGGCCGTGGCAGAAGGCGCAGTTGACGCTGTAGATCCCCCGGCCGCGCTCCGTCATTGCGGGATCGACAGTGCGAGTTGGATACGCGGCGCCACCCCCGCCGCCACGCCCGCCTCCGCCGCGTCCCTGCGCGCCGCCGCCTCGTCCGCCGGGTGGTTGCGGGGCGGGCGCGGTCTGCGCGCCCGCGAGCGGCGCAGCGACAGTGACGGCGACGACGACGGCCGGGATGAATCCGCTCATGACGCGCATCGTGACCTCGGAGCCGCAACCACGTCAGTACCGCGTGAACGAGAACAGCGTATCGCCCGCGGCGACGAGCGGATATTGGTGGCCATCCAGGGTCGTGACTCGCGCCGACGCTGGGTGCGATTGCGCTGGGTCAACGCGGCGTTGGTCGCAGGTCCGCCACGCCGGCCACGAGAGTCATGCAATCGATTGGATGAAAAGCGGCTCTGTTATACCATGCAGCCGCCCGCTGTCAATGCCTTCGCGTCACGCCCCCGTTGACGTGGCGTGAAGATCCGTACGGATGGATTTGTCGCGTCGGGAAGGCTCATCTCCTCTCTGATCCCGGTAGTACATCCTTGACAGGGCCATGGTGGCCGGGTTTAAAGTGGCGCCTCATACTGCGCGCGCTTTCCCGTTCCGGGCTTGGAATACACGTCGGTACCGAAGGAGGAGGGGCTGTGAACGCACCCGTTCGACTGTTCCGGTCACGTTTGTGTCTGCCGATGGTCGCTGGCATTGTTCTCGCCATCGGCCTCACTGCTGCACCCGCGAAAGCACAGATCCTGTACGGGAGCGTCGTCGGGGTCGTCAAGGACGCCACGGGAGGCATCCTCCCCGGCGCGACCGTGACGATCGTCAATAAGGAAACGAACCTCACGCGCGAGGCGACGACGAACGCGGACGGCGCCTACAGCATCATCAACGTCCTGCCGGGCCCATACGACGTCAAGTTCGTCATCGCGGGGTTTCGCGACGTGGCGCGGTACAACGTGCCGGTGACGATCGGACAGATTGCCCGCGTCGACGCCGCCATGGAGATCGGCTCAGTCTCCGAGACGGTGATGGTGATCGGCGAATCGCCCCTGCTGCAGACCGACAAGTCGGACGTGCATACGGAACTCCGATCGGACGTGATCACGCAGATGCCGCTCAACCGGTTCCGCAACTACCAGGCGCTGATCAACCTGGTGCCCGGCACGATGCCGATGTCGTTCGGCAACGCCGAAACGGATACGCCGGGCCGGTCGATGGCGACTAACATCAACGGGCAGGCGAACACGCAGAACTCCACGCGCACCGACGGCGCCACGAACATGAACATCTGGCTGCCGAACCACAACATGTACGTGTCGCCCGCCGAGACGATCGACACCGTGAACGTGTCGACGAGCAGCTTCGACGCCGAGCAGGGCATGGCGGGAGGCGCGGCGATCACCGTCGTCACGAAGTCGGGCACGAATGCGTTCAGGGGCTCGGCGTTCGAGGGTTTCAACAACGACAAGATGAACTCCAAGCCGTTCTACTTCGGCGCCGGCGCGGTGCCCGACAAGCAGCCGTTGAAGGTGAACAACTACGGCGCCACGCTCGGGGGGCCAATCCGTCACGACAAGCTGTTCTTCTTCGGATCGTTCGAAGGCTACAAACGGCGGCAGAGCGTCGTCACGTTCTTCAGCGTGCCGGACGCCGCGCTGCGCGCCGGCGACTTCAGCAAGGCGTTCAACACGAACGGATCGGTGCAGAACATCTACAATCCGTTCACCGGCGCCGTGGACGGCAGCGGCCGCGATCAGTTCGTGAACAACCAGATCCCCGCGGCCCTGATCAACCCGATTTCGGCCAAGGTTCAGCAACTGTTTCCGCTGCCCAATACGGCGGGCATCGGCGCCGGCGGCCTGACGAACAATTATCAGCGGCAGGAAAACCGCAAGGTGGACCGCGAGAACTACGACACGAAGGTGAACTGGAACCTCACGTCGACGCACCAGATCTGGGTCAAGTTCAGTCACATGAAGGCCATTGTTGCGGACCTGACGAACTATCTCGGTCCGGATCCGGAGGCGCCGGGCGCAGGCGGGAACACGAAGGTCTACCAGTTGACCGCCGGGCAGACGTGGACGCTCAGCCCGACCCTGCTGCTGGACGGCACGTTCGGGTTTTCGCGGCAGAAGCAGGACGTGCTCGGGCCCGATTTCAATGCCGGCAACTTCGGACTCGACGTCCTCAAGATCCCCGGCACCAACGATCAGGGCATCAAAGATCAGCGGTACGCCGGCTATCCGCGGTTCGACACCGGCTTCGATGCGCTCGGCAACCGCGACGGCTGGAATCCGATCTTCCGCGACGAGCGCACGTACTCGATCGCGACGAACGTGACCAAGATTGCCGGCCGCCACGATCTCCGGGCCGGCTATTTCCTGAATTACCTGTATCTCGACCACTGGCAGCCGGAAACGGACAATCCGCGCGGACGGTTCCAGTTCAACGGCGCGACCACGGCGCTGCGGGGCGGCCAGACGAACAACTTCTATAACCAGTACGCCACCTTCCTGCTGGGCCTGGTCGGGACCGCCAGCAAGAGCGTGCAGAACGAGCTCATGACCGCGCGCGAATGGCAGCACGCGCTGTATGCGCGCGATCGCTGGACGCCGAGCGCGAAACTGACGTTCGATTTCGGGATGCGGTGGGAGTACTACCCGATCATGCACCGCGCGGACGGACGCGGCCTCGACCGGCTCGATCTCCAGACGCTCGATGTCATCGTCGCCGGCCGGGGACCGAACCCGCAGAACAACGGCATGTCGGCCGGACTGGACAACTTCGCGCCGCGCGTCGGTGGCGTCTACCGGATCGACGACAACAACGTATTCCGTTCAGGGTACGGGCTGACGTACAACGCGCAGGGTTGGGCGCGAGCCGTCCGGGGCGACAACGATTATCCCGTGACGATTGCGTCGAGCTTCTTCAGTCCCGATAACTTCCAGTACTACGCGCCGCTCCAACAGGGCATTCCGATCATTCGCGGCCCCGACGTGAGCAGCGGTCGTGTGCCGCTCGATCGCGCGGCCGCGGAGTACACGCCGGAAATCGACAACATCGACCGCGGCTACGTCCAGACGTGGAACGTCGCCTACGAGCGGCGCCTGCCGATGGACCTGACGGTCGACGTGGCCTACGTCGGCGCGAAGGGCACGGGCGGCTACGCCGGGCTGGACATCAACGCGCCGACCGTCATCGGCAGCGGCGACCGCGGCCGGCCGTACTTCTCGCTGGGGCGCTCGGTCGCCATCAATTCGTGGGGCGACCGGCTGCGCACCCGCTACAACTCGCTGCAAGTCGCCGTCAACAAGAGCTACACGCATGGGTTCCTGTTGAAGGCGGCGTACACGCTGAGCAAAGCGATGAACGAATCGGACAACGATGGCCGGGCTACGCTGACATTCAACACGCCCAGCCAGCTTGATCGCAACTGGGCGCCTGCAGGCTTCGATCGGCGGCACAATCTGCAGATCGGCTTCCTGTATCAGCTGCCATGGCAGACGACCAACGGCTACCCGGACGTCGCGCACGCGATCCTCGGCGACTGGCAGCTGAACGGCGTCTTCGGCGCGTTCAGCGGCAATCCGTTCACGATGACGGGCAGCGGAACGCTCGTCAACACGCCCAGCAACCAGCAGACGGCGGATCTTGTCGGGTCGTACGTCGTCCTGGACAAGATCGGTTCGGCGGGAACGTGGTTCGATACGTCGCAGTTCAAGCAGCCGGACGGCGTCCGTTTCGGCAACACTGGGCGGAACCAGTTCTATGGTCCTGGCGGCCTGAACCTCGATCTGGGGATCCAGCGCTCGTTCCCGGTGGGCGCGCAGCGGCGGATCGAGGCTCGAATCACGGCCGGCAACATTCTCAACACGCCGGTCTTCGCCAACCCGCAGAACAACGTGACCTCGGGCACGTTCGGACAGATCACGGGGATCGCGGGCGGGACGGCTCTGACCAATGCCGCATATACGGAGCGGTCGGTCGTCCTCGGGCTGAGGTTTACCTTCTAGCATTGCAGACTGCGGATTCCGGATTGCGGAGTGATTGCGGATTGAAATCCGCGGTCCGCAATCCGCAGTCCGCAGTCCGCAATCCGCGGCCCGCAATCCGCAATCCGCAATCCGCGATGTTGGTGTGCGCCGCATTCTTGTCGCTGGCGCAAACGGCTCTGCCTCCACTCCCCACGCTCGCACTCGACACCTATCCGGCCGCGGCGCGTGATGCCGTCGCCCGCGCGCATCGCGACGCCGTCCGTCGTCCGACCGACGCGTCAGCGGTGGGCGCCTTCGCGCGAACGCTGCACGCCTGGGAGCAGTGGGACGCCGCGCATGCGGCGTATGCGCGCATGCAGGCCCTCGCACCGCATGCGTTCGAGTGGCGCTATCTCGACGCCGTCGTGCTGCAGCGTCTCGCCCGCCACGCCGATGCGGCCGCGCGCCTGGACGAGGCGCTTCAGGCATCGCCCGGCTACCTGCCGGCGCGCGTGAAGCTCGCCGAAGCGTTGCTCGATGCAGGCGATCTCGAACCGGCAACGCGCGTCTTCGAGGCGCTCGCCCGCGAGCCGGCCGCCGCACCCGCGGCGGAGCTCGGCCTCGGACGGATCGCCGCCGCCGCCGGACACCACGAGGATGCCGTCGTGCATCTGCAGCGCGCGATCGCGCTGTTTCCCGAATGGGGCGCCGCGCATTACGCGCTCGCGCTCTCGTACCGCGCGCTCGGCCGCAGAGAGGATGCGCAGCGCGCGCTCGAGCGGCACGCGCAGTACGGGGCGCGGTGGCCGGCCATCGACGATCCCGTGCTCGCGACTGTGACCGCGCTCCGTGACGATGCCGAGACGAACCTGCAGAAGGGACTGAGGCTCGCCGCCGCCGGCGATCTGCCTGGTGCCATTACCGCGCACGAAGCGGCACTCGTGCGCGATCCGACGATCGCACAGGCTCATGTGAACCTGATCTCGCTCTACGGCCGTACCCAGCAGTGGTCGAAGGCCGAGGAGCACTACCGCGCAGCCGTCTCGCTCGGGTTCAATGTCGACGAAGCGCACTACAACTACGGCGTGCTGCTCGGTCTTCAGAGCAAATGGGCGCTGGCAGAGGCGGCGTATCGACAGGCGCTTGCCGTCAATCCGCACTACGCGCAGGCGTCGAACAACCTCGGGCAGATTCTTGAAGGCGCGCGGCGATTCGAGGATGCGGCCGCCGCATATCGGCAGGCGCTCGAAAGCCGGCCGACGTTTCGTCTTGCACGGTTCAACCTGGGACGTATGCTCCTGGCAGTTGGACGCCCTGACGAAGCGATCGTCGAGCTCGAGAAGCTGATCGAGCCGCGCGACGCCGAAGCGCCGCGATACCTGTTTGCGCTCGCGACGGCGCACGTGCGAGCGGGCCACAAGGATGACGGGATCAAATGGGCCGTCGAAGCCAGGAAGCTCGCGCTGGAGCACGGCCAGCAGGATCTCGCCGCGGCCATCGAGCGCGATCTCGCCTTGTTGAAATGACGGTTCACTACACCGCGATTGCGGCCGGCGCGGGCATCACGGTCGCGCTTGCAGTCGTTGCCGGCGCGCGAATGCCCGCTGCTCCCGACCCGCTCTTCGTCGAGTCGGCCGCGGCTACGGGCCTCGTGTTCACGCACGTCAACGGCGCAACCGGCAAGTACTACCTGCCCGAGATGATGGGCGCCGGCGTCGCGCTGTTCGACTACGACAACGACGGGGACCTCGACGTGTTCCTCGTTCAGAGCGGAGCGATCGACGCCGGCGAGAACGCCCCCGCCGCCTGCCGGCTGTTTCGCAACGATCTCAGCGTGTCGGCGGATGGCCGCCGGACGCTGCGCTTCACCGACGTGACGAAGCCGGCTGGCATCTCGGTGCGCGGCTACGGCATGGGGACGGCGGTCGGCGACTACGACAACGACGGCTACCTGGATCTCTTCGTCACCGCGGTCGGCGCGACGACATTACTCCATAACAACGGCGACGGCATGTTCACCGATGTGACAATGCAGGCGGGCATCAGGGATACGAGAAGTGGGCTTGCCAACCGTAGCTCGCGCGGAGACCGGACAGGCCCGCCTTCGCCGCTTCGCGGCTTCGGCGCGCAACCTTCGCCTGCGATCGCGAGCGAAGGTTGGAACACGAGCGCCGCGTTCGTCGACTACGATCGCGACGGTTTTCTCGATCTCTTCGTTGCCCGCTACGTCGATTTCACTCCCGGTGCCAACAAGCAATGCAACGATCCGGTCGGCGCGCGCGACTATTGCGGTCCTCGCGCGTACCGGCCGGTGCCGGATCGCCTGTTCCGTAACGATGGCCGCGGACGCTTCGTCGACGTCACCGAGCGCGCAGGGATCACCAAAGCCGACGGCGCGGGCCTCGGCGTCGCGGTTGGCGACTACAACGGCGACGGGTGGCCCGATCTCTACGTGGCGAACGACGCCACGCCGAACCAGCTCTGGATCAATCATCGCGACGGCACGTTCGGCGACGAGGGGCTGATCTCGGGATCGGCGCTGAGCGCGGCCGGCAATCCCGAGGGCAGCATGGGCATCGCCTCCGGCGATTTCGATCTCGACGGCGACGAAGATCTGTTCGTCACCAACATCGTCGCCGAGACGTCGGTGCTGTATGTGAACGACGGCCGCGGAAACTTCGACGATGCCCGCGCGCGGTCAGGGTTGGCGCCGCTCACCGCGGCGTTCACAGGGTTCGGCACCGACTGGATCGACTACGACAACGACAGCTGGCCCGATCTCTTCGTCGCCAACGGCGCCGTCAACATCGTCGAAGCACAGCGCGGACAGCCGTCGCCATACAGAATGCGGAATCAACTGTTCCACAACCTGTCGGGGCGGCGGTTCGAGGAGACCAGCGCAGCCGCGGGCCCGGCGTTCGCCCGCGCCGAAATTGGCCGCGGCGCGGCATTCGGCGACATCGACAACGACGGGGACGTGGACGTTGTCGTCACGAACAACAACGGGCCGGTGCGGCTGCTGCTCAACCAGCTTGGCTCCAGGAACCACTGGCTCCAGGTGCGCCTCGACCAGCGGCCCGGGAACCGGTTCGGGATCGGCGCCTGGGTCGGCGTCGAGCGCGCAGGCGGCCCCACGCTTTGGCGCCGCGTGCGCACGGACGGCAGCTACCTGTCCGCGAGCGATGTGCGCGTCCACTTCGGGCTCGGCGCGTCATCCGCCATCGCCGCGCTCGTCGTGCAGTGGCCCGACGGCCAGCGTGAGCGCTGGACCGGGATCGCGGGCGATCGTGTTGTGACGCTAGGTCGCGGCACCGGCGCGCGATGAGTCTGACGGACTGAATTGATGCGGCGCGTCGTTTCGGTGATCGTGGGGCTCTCACTCCCGCTGCTTGCGGCGCCGCCGCAGTTCGATCTGGTCGTGTACGGCGGCACGGCCGGCGGAGTGATTGCGGCGGTTGCGGCGGCCCGCGAAGGTCTCAACGTCGCGCTGGTCGAGCCAGGGACGCATCTGGGCGGAATGGTGTCGGGCGGTCTGGGTTGGACCGACTACGGCCGGAAAGAGGTCATCGGCGGATACTCGCTCGAGTTCTTCGAGCGCGTCGGCAGGAAGTACGGGCGCGATGTCGAGTGGCACTTCGAGCCGCACGTCGCCGAAGCGGTCTTCCAAGAGATGGCAAAGGAAGCCGGGGTGCACGTGTTCCTCAATCACCGTCTTCGCGAGAAGAACGGCGTCCGAAAAACCGGCGCGCGTCTGTCCGAGATCACGATGGAGAACGGCGCGACATTTCGCGCCGGCGTGTTTGTGGACGCCACGTACGAAGGAGACGTCATGGCCCGCGCCGGCGTCTCCTACACCTGGGGACGCGAAAGCGCGACGGAGTACAACGAATCGCTCGCGGGTGTGCGCGAGCACACGCCGTTCCACCAGTTTCGTGCGCGGGTATCGGCGCTCGACGCGGCGGGCAGGCTTCTGCCCGAAATCATGCCGCGATCGACCGATCCGGTCGGCGCGGCCGACAAGCGCGTGCAGGCCTACAACTTCCGCCTGTGCATGACGAAGGCCGCGGACAATCGCGTGCCGTGGCCGAAACCGCGCGGATACGATGCGGCGCGATACGAGCTGCTCGCACGCTATCTGCCCGCCCTCGAGGGGGAGCTCGCGAGGCTGCTGACTATCAACGATGTGATGAAGGCCGACGTCGTGCAGAACGGTAAGACCGATACGAACAACAACGGTGCGTTCTCGACCGACTACATCGGCGGCAGCTACGACTATCCGAATGGCAGCTACGCCTCGCGCGCACGCATCCGCCAGGCACACGTCGATTACATCCAGGGCTTCCTGTACTTCCTCGCCACGGACAGCCGCGTCCCGCCATTATTGGCGGCAGAGATGAAGACGTGGGGCCTGTGTCGCGACGAGTTTGCCGACGCGGATCACTGGCCCCATCAGCTTTATGTCCGCGAGGCACGGCGGCTGGTGGGGGAGTACGTGATGTCGCAGAAGGACACCCAGACGGAGCTGACCAAGCCCGATCCTATCGGGATGGGTTCGTACAACAGCGACTCCCACAACGTGCAGCGGCGCCCGACAGAAGACGGTATGGCCGTGGAGAACGAAGGCGACATGCAGGTGCGTGTGTCGCCGTACCAGATTCCGTACCGCCTGCTGCTTCCGAAGCGGAGCCAGGCGACGAACCTGCTGGTCCCGGTCTGCTTTTCGGCGACGCACGTCGCGTATTCCACGCTTCGCATGGAGCCGCAATACATGATCATGGGCCATGCCGCGGGCGTCGCCACGAAGATGGCGATCGATCGAGGCGCCGCCGTGCAGGACATCGAGACGGCCGCGCTCGCGGCGAGGCTGAAGGCTCAGCGCGCGATTCTCGAGCTCGGGCGGTAACGAGACATGGGCCGACCGCTGCGGTCGCTCCGCTGGTACATCGGCGCGCTGCTGTTTCTCTCGACCGTCATCAACTACATCGACCGCCAGACGCTCAGCGTGCTCGCGCCGATCCTGAAGGACGAGTTCCGCTGGACGAACTCCGATTTCGCGCTCATCGTCATCGCGTTTCGCGTGGGGTATGCGTTCGGGCAGACCGCCAGCGGCCGCTTTCTCGATCGCGTGGGCACGCGGCGCGGGTTGAGCCTGACGGTCGCGTTCTATTCCGCAGCGGCCGTGCTGTCCTCGCTCGCGACCGGATTGCGCAGCTTTGCAGGCTTCCGGTTTCTGCTCGGGGCGGGCGAGTCCGCCAACTGGCCCGGGGCGACCAAGGCGGTGGCCGAATGGTTCCCGCGGCGCGAGAGCGGATGGGCCGTGGCGCTGTTCGACAGCGGCTCCTCGGTCGGTGCGGCGCTGGCCCCGTTCATCGTGTTCTGGGTGTATCGGCTCACCGGCAGCTGGCGACCGGCCTTCATCGTCACCGGTACGCTTGGATTCCTGTGGATTCCCGTGTTCCGCTGGATTTATCGATCGCCCGAAGAACATCCACGCTTGTCGCCGGAGGAGCGGCAGGACATCCTCAACAATCGCGCGTCGGGAGCCGGTGGCGCCGGCGATGCGTCCGGCAGTCCGGTTCTCGCGTATCGCACGCTCCTGTCGCTGCCGCAAACGTGGGGAGTCATGATTGGTAAAGGCCTGACTGACCCCGTATGGTTTTTCATCACCGACTGGTTCGCCATCTACCTCGTGAGCCGCGGCTTTTCGATTGAGAAGAGCGTGCTGGCGTTCTGGGTGCCGTTTCTCGCCGCGGATCTCGGCAACTTCTTCGGTGGTGGATTGTCGAGCGCGCTCATCCAGCATGGCTGGAGCGTCGGCCGCGCGCGCAAATCGGTCGTCGTATTTGGCGCGCTCGGAATGCTGCTGCTCATTCCGGTCGTCTACGTCTCGTCGCTGCTGTGGCTGACGGCGTGCTTCGCCATCGCGACCTTCTCGTACGCCGCCCTGTCGACGATGATCCTGAACTTGCCTGCGGACATGTATCCTGCGCCGTCGGTCGCCTCGGTCAGCGGTCTGGGGGGAACGGCGGCGGGCCTCGGCACTATCGCCGCGACGTATCTGACCGGCCTGGTCGCCGATCGCTATTCCTTCGAGCCGGTGCTGATCGCGGCCAGCCTGATTCCGCTCGTCGCGATGCTCGCGGTAGTGGTGCTCGTGCGCAACAACGATGCGACGAGGCAGGGAATCGTCTGCGCGATTTGATGAGACGTTCTTGATTGCGGCTAGTGGACAGGCCACTAGGCCTCGGCGCATGATGTGCCCATGCAGAAAGCCGTCGAGTCCAAGCCCGCACAGGTCAACCGGCGGGCAGCGCTCAAAGCCATCGGCACCGGCATCGGCACGATCGCGGCGCTGCCGTGGCTGTCCGACGAGGGGCTGCTCGCGTTCGCCCGCATCCAGGAGACGAATGCGGCGCCCCAGCTCAAGGTGTTCTCGCGTCCGCAGTTCGAAACCCTCGAGGTTCTTGTGGAGGCGATCATTCCCGCCGACGACCGGTCTCCCGGCGCGAAGCAGGCGCGCGTGGCCGATTACGTCGACCTGTTGTTGAGCGAAGGCGACCGCGAGCTGACGCTGCAGTGGTTCGGTGGTCTCGCGGCGCTCGACGCCGAAGCGACGTCACGGTTTCGGGCGCCGTTCAGCAAGCTCGGCGCCGGTCAGACCGACGCGATCCTCCAGGGCATCAGCCGCAACGAGAAGGCGCCGCAAACGCCGCTGGAGGCCTTTTTCGTGATGGCCAAGCAGGCGACGATCCGCGGCTACTACACGTCGAAGATCGGCATCCATGAGGAGCTGCACTACAAGGGCAATCAGTTTCTCAAGGAGTTCGTCGGCTGCCAGACCGAAGACGGCAAGGACTGTCCGCACTGCGGGCAGAAGCATTCCTGAGATTTCAGAGTTCAGATTTCAGAGTTCAGAGTTCAGAGACTTCAGAGTTCAAATGATGCAGGACGATCCCACGCTCAACGTCAATCTGACGCGCGCGCTCGATGAGTCGAAGCGGCTCGCCGACTCGATCAAACCCGGCAGCGATCGCTGGGACGTGATCGTCGTCGGGAGCGGAGCCGCGGGAGGCATGGCGGCGTTCCAGCTGGCGATGGCCGGTGTCAAGGTGCTCCTGCTCGAAGCCGGCCGGATGATCGACGTTCGGACCGAATACCGGACGATGGAATGGCCGTACGCGTCGAATCGGCGAAGCCGGCTGCCGCCCGGCGAGCGCCCGATCGACGTCGCTGAGTACAGTTTTCTCGATCGCCCGTACGGATCGAATCCCGCGTTCGACAAGCACAAGAAGGTGATGTCGTACGCGGGCAACCGGTTCACGCGCAACTGGGTCGTGGACGAGCGGCAGCACCCGACGACCGGCACGCCGTACTCATGGGTGCGCGCGCGCATCCTCGGCGGCAAGACGAACTTCTGGGGCCGGGGCGCCTTGCGGTACGGACCGCTGCAGTTCAACGCCGCAAGCCGCGACGGCTTCGACGTCGACTGGCCGATCTCGTACGACGACGTGAAGCCGTATTACGACAAGGTCGACGTGCTGCTCGGATGCTCCGGGACGAACGAGGGGCTCATGCAGGTGCCGGACGGGGTGTTCCAGCGTCCGTCGAAGCTGAATTGCGTCGAAGTGGCGTTCAAGCGCTCCATCGCGAAGATGGGGCGCCACTACATTCCAGGCCGTGCGGGCGTCACGACCGACGGCGTGCTGAACAACAAGTATCGGGCGCGCTGCGCCGGGCGCGGGCGGTGCGGGCGCGGCTGCGACATCCAGGCGGCGTTCCACTCGCCGACGGCGCTGATCTATCCGGCGCGCGACAGCGGCCACATGACGGTGCGCCCGTACTCGATCGTCGCCGAGGTGCTCGTCGGCGACGCGTCGAATCGCGCCAGCGGCGTGCGCGTCATCGACGCGAACACGCGCGAGGTGATGGACTTCAAGGCGCCGGTCGTCGTGCTCGGCGCCGGCGCCCTGGATACGACGCGCATTCTGCTCAACTCGCGATCGAGCGCGCATCCGAGCGGCCTCGGGAATTCGTCGGGACTCCTCGGCTGCTACTTGAGCGAGCACATCATGGGCATTCGCGGCAGCGGATACATCCCGGCACGGATCGGTACCGAAGCGACGCTCGACGACGGCCGGCCGGTGGCGCCCTACATCCCGCGGTTTCGCAACGTCACCGACAAGCATCCGGACTTCATCCGCGGCTATCATTTCCAGGGCGGCGGCGGCTGCGCCGAGTACCCGAGCATGGCGCACGACATCTCGGGGTTCGGAAAGGCGTTCAAGTCGAACGTGCGGAAGCACTATCCCGCGCTCATCAGCTTCGGCGGCTTTGGCGAAGTTCTGCCGCGCAAGCAGAACCGCGTCACGCTCGATGCGGTCGTGAAGGACGCGTGGGGCCTCCCGGTGCTCAGGTTCGACTACCGATTCGGCGACAACGAGCTGAAGATGGCCAAGGACATGGCCCACTCCATCGAGGAAATGCTGACGGCCGCGCACGCCGAGGACATCAAGATCGAGCGCGAGCCGCTGCCGCCCGGCTGGTCGATTCACGAGATTGGCACCGCGCGCATGGGTGACGATCCGCGGACATCGGTCACGGACCGCTTCTGCAGGCTCCACGATGCGAAGAACGTCTTCATCGCCGACGCGGCGCCGTTCGTCTGCGGCGGCACGCAGAACACGACGTGGTCCATTCTCGCGATGGCGTGGCGGACGATGGACCATCTGAAAGAGCACTTGCGCGCGGGCGACGTCTAGTGTCGGTCACTCTTCGCGCCTTGCCATCAGGGCGACTCGTCGCGCTGGGTGCTCAACGATCTTGTGAGACGCGACTCTGATGGATCGCCGCACATTTCTACAGACGATGGCAGCCGCGGCCCTGCTGCCGCAATCCGAGCCTCCTGGGCGGAAGGCCGTTCTCATCTCGATGCTCGCGAAGGATCTCTCCTACGCGCAGCGCTTCAAGATGGCGCGGGACGCCGGCTTCGACGCGATCGAGATGCAGACGATCGCGCGCGACGACGAAGCGGCCGAGGTCCGCGATGCCGCCATGCAGACCGGGCTGCGCATTCACTCGGTGATGAACGCGGACCACTGGCGGTTTCCACTGTCGAGCGGCGACCGGGATGCCGTGAATCGCAGCGTCGCCGGCATGGAGACGTCGCTGCGCAATGCGGCGCGGTGGGGCGCCGACACCGTGCTGCTGGTGCCGGCCGTCGTCGATCCGACGACCTCGTACCGGGACGCGTGGACGAGATCGCAGCAGGTGATTCGCGAGCGCGTTCTGCCGCTTGCGCGCGACCTCAAAGTGATAGTCGCCGTCGAGGAGGTCTGGAACAAGTTCCTGCTGAGCCCGCTCGAATTCGCCCGCTACGTCGACGAGCTCGACTCGCCGTGGCTGAAGGCGTACTTCGACGTGGGCAACGTCGTGTTCTACGGCTACCCGCAGGACTGGATTCGCTCGCTCGGGAGCCGCATCGCGAAGGTGCACCTCAAGGACTTTCGGCTCGATCGGCCGAACGGCCGTTTCGCGTGGACCAATATCGGCGAGGGCGACATCGACTGGGTCGAGGTGCGGCGCGCCTTCGACGAGGTTGGGTATCGCGGATACTTCACGACGGAAGTCGCGGGCGGCGATGCGGCGTACTTGAAGGATCTCGCGGGCCGCGTCGACCGATTCCTTGCGGGACAGAAGCCCGTGTAGAGCAGTTCTCTGTTCGATGTAGTGGATCCGTCCTTGGTTTCTGGGCCTTGGTTCTTGGTCCGTCGCTTTGTCCTACGTCCTGCGTCGCGACCGGAGACCGAGCGCGAAGCACCAAGGATGGACCCGGGACTACGGACGGACGAGGGACCTGGCACCAAGCACGAAGGACCTCGAATGCTCCTGTACGCGCTACACCAACGCGAAAACGCGCAGGGCCGCGCCCGCTGATGGACGATCGGATACGCGCTCTTGCCAAGATAATCTGGGACTACCATCACCTCGATCATCAGCTGGCGCATGCGGATGCGATTCTGGTCCTCTGCAGTCACGACACAGCCGTGGCGGCGCGCGGCGCCGAGCTCTTCCTGCAGGGGTGGGCGCCGCTCCTGATCTTCGCCGGCGGCCTTGGCGCAATCACGCGGCACCTGTGGGACGAGCCCGAAGCGGATCAGTTTGCGCGGATCGCCGTCGAGATGGGCGTGCCCACCGACCGGATCCTCGTCGAGAACCGATCGACGAACACGGGCGAGAACATCCTGTTCACGAAACAGCTGCTGGCAGAGCGACGCCTCGATCTTCGGACATTCCTCGTCGTGCAAAAGCCGTACATGGAACGCCGCAGCTACGCGACCTTCAAGAAAGTGTGGCCTGAAAAAGAGCTGCTCGTAACCTCGCCGCAGGTGTCGATGGACGACTATCTGAACGACTACTCACACGACACGCTGTCGGCGGACGAGGTCGTCAGCATCATGGTCGGCGATCTGCAGCGGATCCGCGTGTATCCGGCGAAAGGGTTTCAGATTCACCAGGACATTCCGGACGACGTCTGGGAGGCGTACGAGGAACTGGTGAAAGCCGGATACGATAGACACCTGCAACGATAAGGGCGTCCTTGGTCCTTCGTGCTTGGTTCCTGGTCCGTCCGTGGTCCTTCGTCCTTGGTGCGCTGGATACGGAGTGGAGAAGGTACGACGCCGCTCGTTCTCGATTGTCTTCAACCGTTTCCGCTCATTGTTGGAGGTGACCGGTGGCGCATGAGGAAGGCGACATCAACATCGCCCGGATTCCTGTTTCAGGCATCGGTGGGCTCGGGATGGTGGCGGCGGCGGTTGTTGTGGCGATCGCGCTGCCAGCGCTTCGCTGGCTAGCTGTCGCCGCACTCGTCGGGGGCATTGCGGTCGGGCTCACGCTGATCGGCGCCCGCGACCGGCGCGCGCGCTACGCCGCTGAGATCGGCGGCTTGATCCTGATATTGGCCGTCGTGGTCGGGATCTGGATCTACGTGAAAAGGTAGAAACGACCGCGAGCTATCGAACGCGATCGGGGATGAACGGAACTTGAGCTGGCTGCCACTGAGGCTCGGGTCTGCTTCTTAGGATGTTCTGGCCCGGTGGTCTCGTGGGAGGAATTGCGGGAACAGTTGCGCCGCTCCGTGTGAATACTCCGCTACGAATCGAGATCACGGACGACGCTCAGACACAGATCGCGAAGCTGTCCCTGGCCGCTCTCAATTCGGTTCTCCAGGAGCTTGGGCACTCTCCGGCAGTGAGGCCGATCTAGCTCCGGTCCATGCGGCGTGAGTCGAGCCGGGAGATCGTCTGCCCAACACGCGAGGTCGACCATGCAAATCAATCCGTATCTGAGTTTCAATGGTCAGTGCGAGGCAGCGTTCACGTTCTATCAGCAGTGTCTCGGCGGCCAGCTCGGGACGATTTTCCGTTACGCGGGGACGCCCATGGCCGATAACGTTCCGCCGGACTGGCACGACAAGGTGATGCACGGCAGCATAACCGTCGGCGACCAGGTGCTGATGGGAGGTGACGTGGCGCCGGACCAGTATGAGGAACCCAAAGGTTTCTCGCTCTCGATCCAGATCACGAGCACGGCTGACGCCGAGCGTATCTTTCGCGATCTGTCAGTGGACGGCAGGATTGTCGTGCCTCTCGAGAAGACGTTCTGGGCCGATCGTTTTGGCATGGTCGTCGATCGGTTTGGCATGCCGTGGCTGATCAACTGCGAGGGATCTGCCACGCCGCCGGAACGCTGATCGCCCCATCGTGAACGGCGGGCGGCAACATGAGGATTCGCCGCGCGCGCCTCCGGTCGCGGCGATCCGCGCCGGTCGAGAGAGCCGGGCGGCGCTGCGTTGAACGCGCGCGATCGGCGACAGCGGTAAATCGCGAACCGCAGGCCAGGGTGCCGCGGCGATCGTGAATGCCACACGGGCGAATGAATCAGCTGGTCGTTCTGTGTTTGAGACCAGCGTGCGAATCAGCTGAATCGCCGCGGGCATCGTCAGCGCACACCGGAGGTCGCGGTTTCCGCGCGACGTTCCTCGCAGCGCTGAACGACGTTTCTCGGCCGGCGTACCGTCGTCGGCTCAGGCGACGCTACACACGATTGAGAAGCGGTCAACAATTCCGTCAGTCATCGTTCGCGGATCTTGATGTTGCGGAACGCCACGTGGTCCCCGTGGTCCTGCACGCCGATGTGCCCTCGCCGCGCGCGCGCGTAGTTCGGGAAATCCTTGAACTTGCTCTCGCGGACTCGCCGCTCCCAGTCCGGGGTCCACAGCTCGTACTCGACGAGCTTCACGCCGTTCAGCCAGTGCTCGACGTGCGCGCCGCGTACGAGCACGCGTGTCTGGTTCCACGAGCCGATCGCCTTCGTCACGTCGCGCGACGGCGGATCCAGGTCGTAATTGGCGCCGGTGTACTGCGTCGGCTTGAGCGGTTCCTTGTACGTGTTGTCGATGATCTGATATTCCGGCGCCGTGTGCCACATCACATCGTCGCCTTCGGTGACGCGATAGAAGATGCCGCTGTTGCCGTTCGGCGTCAGCTTCCACTCGAGTGTCAGCTCGAAATCGCCGAATTCATCGACGGTGACGATGTCGCCGGATTGACCGACGCGCGTGAGCGCGCCATCGATGGCCTGCCAGCCGGCCGGCAGCGTCTGCTGCCGAAAGCCGCGCCAGCCGGCGGTCGTCTTGCCGTCGAACAGCAGGCGCCAGCCCTCCGCACGCTCCTTCGCGCTGAGGGTATTTGCCGCCGATTGCGCCGCGGCGATCACGCCGCCAACGAGCGCTGCCGCTCCGAGAAACACAACGTACATGCTCCGGCTCGTTAGTGCGACTCCAGCGAAGTCCGCATCATCTTCTCGGCGTCCCAGCCTATCGCGCGGCTCTCGAAGTAGCTGTGGTTCGCCAGCAGCGCGGGTCCGGCCGCTCGGAGCCCGAAGACGGCATCTTCGACGACCGGGCGGCGCGTGCGCACCGCGTCGAAGAAGTTGCGGAAATGATCGTCGGCGCTGCTGTACCGCGCCGGCGCGGCATACGTCTCGTCGTTGCGCGGCTGGAGCTCAGGCCGATCGGGATATTTCGCCCGGTACTCCTTCATGAATGCGTCCTGTGTGGCCTTTGCGAAGGTGTCGCTCGTGTGGCCGGGCTCTTTCGCCGGCGGGCGCCGCGACAGCGTGACGGAGTTGTCGCCAATCGTGAGGACGCCTTCCGGTCCGACGAAGCGGAACACGTAGGCGTCGCCGGCACCCTCGGCGAAGTTCACCTTCAGCGACAACGTGAAAGCCTGATGTGACCCGGTCTTCGGATAGTCGTACAGCGCGAGCATCACATCGGGCACGTCGCGACCATCGTTCCAGTGGCGGAGACCGCCACTGGCGATCGCACGCGTCGGCCCCAGGGCGTCGAGCACGAAGTGGATGCCGGTGAACAGGTGCACGAACAGATCGCCGGGGATGCCGGTGCCATAGTCGCGGTAGTTGCGCCAGCGGAACAGCCGCGCGGCGTCGTACGGCCGCTTCGGCGCGCGCCCGAGGAACCGATCCCAGTCGATGGTCTGCGGCGAGGCGTCTGGCGGTATCGAATACTGCCACGCGCCCATCGAGGAGTTGCGGTTGATCCACGCCTCCACGAGGTTCAGCTCGCCGATCGCGCCGGCGCGGAACAGCTCCCTCGCCTTCCCGTACACGATGGAGCTGACGTGCTGACTCCCGACCTGGACGATTCGGCCGGTCTGCCGCGCGGCCTCGATGACGCGGAGCCCTTCATCGAGCTGCTGCACCATCGGCTTCTCGACGTACACGTCCTTGCCGGCCTTCATCGCGTCGACCGCCATCTGCATGTGCCAGTGATCCGGCGTCGCGATGACGACGGCGTCGACGTCGCGGCGCGAGAGCACCTCGCGGTAGTCGCGCGTCGTGAAGACCTGAACGCCTCCCATCTCTTTCGCGAGCGTGAGCCGGCCGTCGTAGACGTCGGCGACCGCAACGAGCTCGACGCCCGGCGCGCGCAGCGCGGAGCGGAGATCCTGCTGACCGCGGATTCCCAGTCCGACCAATGCGATCCCGATCCGTTCGTTTGGCGACACTGTTTGCGATCGTGCGGGCGTCTGCGCGCGCAGCAGGACGGGAGCCGTCGCCGTGGCGCCGGCCACGGTCCTGAGAAAATCACGCCGGGAGCGTCGAGTCGTCATGGCCGCCTCACTTGGTGGTGAGAAGCTCGCCACCGTGGTAGCTAGGTTCGTCGGCACTTCGCAATGCACGTCTAGTGGCCTGTCCTCGCTGATCAAGGACCACCTCGCGGGCGGGGCATCCCGTCTGGCTGCGTTGCTCTTCCCTCAAATACTCCCGGTATTCTCGGGTCGTCACGCCTTGCCAGCCGGGCGCCGCGCTCCGCGATCTGGTCCTTCTTCAGCGAGGACAGGCCACTAGTCTACGATCAACGGAAGGGAAACCGGCTGGCCTCCGAGCTCCGCCGACCGATCGGCTGCCAGGCACACTTCCATCGTTTTCTGCGCGTCGAACACGCTCGTCGACGTCTCGCGGCCTTCGAGAATGCACGCAACGAGCTCGTCCATTTCGGGCTGGAACGGATGATGGTCCACATCCGCCGATTCGGGCATCGCGCACTCGATTCGAATAGCCGGCCGACCCGCGGCGTCGGCCGCCGCCGCGAGGCGCACGTCCGGAAACGGATTCGCGGCGGCGAGCGCCTCGAGGTCGAGCGGCGCGTCGAGCCATTGCAGCAGATCCTGCCGGAGCGTCGCCCGATCGCCCATCAGCTCCACGAGAAACGTGTACGGCAGCATGAAGTCGGTCGAGCTCGTGACATGGCCGAGCGCGGATTCTCCGAGCGTCATGTTCGCGATGATTGACGTCGGCCACTCGTAGCCCTCGGTGAAGCGCGTGTGGAACGCGCTCACGTCGATCGGCTCGAGCCCGGAGCACCAGCGAAGCGCGTCGACGGCGTGGCAGCCGGCCGCGAGCAGGTGGCTGCGTCCACTCGCGCGCGTTCGGACCCAGTCCCAACCGCTGTACCAGTCGGTGACGCGGGACAGATACTGAGTCCGCGCAAAGCGGATCTGGCCCAGCCAACCCTCGACGCGCAGCCATCGGGCGAACCTCAGGAACGCGTTGTAGCGGAGCTCGAAGGAGACAATCGTCCGCACACGTGCGTGTCGCACGGCGTTGCGAATGCGGACGAGCTCCGGCACGTCGAGGCCAGTCGGCTTTTCGAGGACGAAATGCTTGCCAGCTTCGGCGGCGGCCACTGCCTCGTCGGCGTGCAGATGATTGGGCGTGGCGATCGAGATGATGTCCACGTCGCGCGCCGCGAGCACCTCGTCGTAATTGGTGGTGATACGAACGCCAGCGAGCGCGATGCCGGCTTTCGCCGCGGCCGCGCGCGTCCGCTCCAGATCGCGGCCGCAGATCCACGTGATTGCGGTATGCGGGTTGCGCTGAAACGCCGCCATGTGTTGCGTCGCGCACCAGCCGGCGCCGCAAATGGCGACGCCAAGCTGCTTATCGCGGGTGGCCATTTCAGTGGCCGTAGCATAGCACTCGGTCGCCGCGCCTTGCCGGCGAGGCGCCTCGGCCGTCTCGGTGCGACGCCAGACTTTCACCACGGGCTGCTAAACTATCCCGCGCTATGAACGCAAAGAACTCCGCGTCGCTCTTTGCGGGCTTTTTCGCGCTGCTCCTCAACGCGGCGTACCTCTGGGCTTTTGCGGATCCGACGCTGTGGTACTTCGTCCAGGTTGCAGCGCACCCGCTGCTCGGGCTGACGCTCGCAGCGGCAGCCCTGTGGCTGGCGCTCGGGCCGCGGTTCGGTTCAAGCGCGGTCGGACACGTGGCTCGCGCGCAGCAGCCTCGCGTGGGACTTCAAGCGGGCCTGGCGATCTCGGCAGCTGGCGTCGTTCTGGGGATTGCCGTCCTCATCCTCGGCGCAACGACGCCCCATCGGCGGCTTGTCGACGCGCACGCCGCCATTTCCACGGTTGGGGCTGCGCTCCTTCTTCTCTATGTGTGGCGGGCGGCGGGGCGGGGCGGCAGCGCGCGCCTCGCGTGGGTTGTGCGCGCCGCGATGGCGGTGGTGCTCGTGGCGGCAGGCGCGGCGGCACTGGCGCGCGGCGGCCGCGAGGCGAGGTGGCGCGCGGCGTATCGGATTGAGAATCCGACCACCGCGCCCACGGCCATGGACGGCGAAGGAGCCGGGCCGGAGAGCCCGTTCTTTCCCTCGTCGGCGAACACCAATGTCAACGGCGTCATCCCGGCCAACTTCTTCATGACGAGCCAGAGCTGTGCGCGGTGTCATCGCGACATCTACGAGCAGTGGAATTCCTCGGCGCACCACTTTTCGTCGTTCAACAACCAGTGGTATCGGAAGTCAATCGAGTACATGCAGGACGTGGTCGGCACCCGGCCCTCGAAATGGTGTGCGGGCTGCCACGACCACGCGGTGTTTTTCAACGGCCGGTTCGACCGCCCCATCAAGGAGCAGATCGACACCCCCGAGGCGCACGCGGGTCTGGCCTGCACGTCGTGCCATTCGATCACGCGAGTGCACAGCTCGATGGGGCAGGGCGACTTCGAGATCGAGTACCCGCCGCTGCACGATCTCGCCGTCAGCGAGCATCCCGTACTGCGACGCGCGCACGACGCGCTCTTATACCTGGCGCCTGAACCGCATCGCCAGACATTCCTGAAGCCGTTTCATCGCGAACAGACGGCGGAGTTTTGCTCGGCGTGCCACAAGGTACACCTCGACGTGCCGGTAAACAGCTATCGGTGGTTCCGTGGCTTCAACGATTACGACAACTGGCAGGCGTCGGCCGTGTCGGGACAGGGCGCGCGGTCGTTCTACTACCCGGCGCGGCCGCAGAAATGCGCCGACTGCCACATGCCGCTCGTGGATTCCACCGATCCCGCCGCGAAGAACGGCAAAGTGCGGTCGCATCGTTTCCCGGCTGCGAACACCGCACTGCCGTTCGTCAATCGCGACCCGGTGCAGCTGAAGGCCGTACAGGACTTCCTCCGCGATGGCCAGATTTCGGTCGACGTCTTCGGCATCACACGCGCGGCCGTCCGGCCAATTGCCGGAGGCCGTCGCGCCGCCGCCGACGGCACGCCGCAGGTCTCCAGCACGTTTGCGGTCGGGGAAGAATCGGCCTCTTTCGGCGTCGCGGCGGTCACCGCCACGGCGCCCGCGGCCGAAGTGCTCGCGCCCCTCGACAAGATTCCGGCGACCGTGCGGCGCGGCGAATCGGTCCGCGTCGAGGTGGTTGTCCGCACACGGAAAGTGGGTCACTTTTTCCCGGGGGGCACCGTCGATGCGTTCGACGTGTGGGTAGAGTTTGAAGCCGTTGACGATCGAGGTCGGGTGCTGCTCCACAGCGGCGACGTCGCGGACGAAGGCAAAGGGCCGGTGGATCCCTCCGCGCACTTCTATCGCAGCCTCCAGCTCGACGAGCACGGCAACCCGATCAACAAGCGAAATGCGTGGATGACGCGCTCGGTCGCGTACGTGCGGCTGATCCCGCCGAGTGCCGCTGACACGGTGCATTACCAGCTGCAGATTCCACGCGACGCCGGCAATCGGATCGTCCTGCGTGCGAAGGTGAACTATCGAAAGTTTGCGTGGTGGAATACACAGTGGGCGTTCGCCGGCGTCCGCGATCCGTCGCAGCCCACGCCGCCGGTCACCCGCTCGTACGACGACGGCGTGTGGCGGTTCACGGGAGATACATCACGAGCGTCCGGGAACATGAAGGCCATCCCCGACATTCCGACCACCGTGATGGCGGAGGCGACGGCGTCGATGGCCGTCGTGGATGAGCGCGCCGTGCTTCCCGAGATCAAGTCCTTCCTGGATCCATCCGTCCGCGAGCGCTGGAACGACTTCGGCATCGGACTGCTGCTGCAGGGAGACCTGAAGGGTGCACAGGCCGCATTCCGGAACGTGATGGCGATGGATCCGGGCTACGCGGACGGTCCGGTGAACGTCGCCCGCGCGCAGCTTCAGGAGGGCGACGTCGATGGTGCGACGGAGATGCTCGAACGGGCGCTGAAAATATCGCCGCGTCTCGCGAAAGCGCATTTCTTCCTCGCCACGGCGCTCAAGACGCTGGGCCGCTACGACGAGGCGCTCGGTCATCTGCGCATCGCCGCCGAACAATATCCGCGCGACCGCGTCGTACTCAATCAGATCGGCCGCGTCCAGTTCCTCGAGCGCCGCTTCGACGAAGCGATCGCCAGCTTCACAAAGACGCTCGCAGTGGATCCGGAGGATCTCGAAGCGCACTACAACCTGATGTTGTGCTACCAGGGCAAGGGCGCCGCGGAGCTCGCGGCCCGCGAGCGGGTTCTGTACACGCGTTTCAAAGCCGACGAAGCGGCGCAGGCGATCACCGGACCGTATCGGTTGAAGTCTCCCAACGACAACAACGAACGACAGTCGATCCACGAGCATCGATGAGCCGGGGTTACGTTCGCACTTTCACAAGCCGCTCGGGCGCGCGCGATCGAGCCGGTCGCGCAGCCGCGATGATCAGAACGGGCGGCCGGCGCCGCGGCGAAGCACGGTGATCGTGTCCGCTGCGACATCGTCAAATCGTTCGCGCTTGCCGTTGGGCCACCGCACGCTGACATCGCGGGCGCCCGTCGCTTTGCCGAGCCCGACGTGGACGCGCGGATCGTTGCTCGCCAGGTAGCTGTACGCGGCTCGCACGTCCCGCGTGATCACCTGCGATCCGACCGTCATGCGCAGTTCCGCGCCGAGCGCGTCGCGACCGTGCTCGTCCAGCACGCGGAACATCGCCCAGCGGCCGCGGCCGCTCACGACGTTGTGCAGCAGAGAAGGCCGGCCGTCGCGGTTCATGACGACGATGTCAATCGCGCCGTCGTTGTCGATGTCACCGAAGGCCGCGGCCCGGCTCGTGGCGACAAGGAGCGTTTGGGTCCCGCCGCGCGGCGTCACCTCTTCGAATCGCGGTCCGGCAGCTCCACGGAACAACAGGTTGGGCTCCGCGTACACGTCGGACGAAAAGAGGTCGGACTGCCTCCCCACGCGGCCGTTTGCCTCGTAGAGGTCGAGCAGCCCGTCGTTGTCGAAATCGAGCATCGCCGCGCCGAAGCGCGTAAACGGCCGGCTGATCGTTCGAAGGCCCACCGAGACCGTGTCGTCCCGAAAGAATGTTTTCTCGTTGCGGTAGAACGAGTCGGATTCGCCGTCGAGATTCACGACGAGCAGATCGAGGTCGCCGTCGCCGTCCACATCGGCCAGATGAACGCCCATGCCAGCCTTCGGTTTCCCGTCCAGATCAACCGCGCATCCCCACGTCAATGCCTCGTTTTCGAACCGGCCGCCACCACGATTCATCCACAGATGATTTGGCGTGCCGTCGTTGGCGACGAACACGTCGCTCATGCCGTCGCCGTCCACGTCGCCGGTCACGACGCCGAGGCCGTTGCCGACCGCGGCCCGCAGGCCGGCGCGATCGGTGACCTCGGTGAACGTCCCATTGCCGTTGTTGTGGTACAGCGTGGCAGACGAGGGCAGGTCGTAGGTCTTCGGGCTGCAATAGTCCGGCACGCCGGTGAGGCTGAAGCACTGGACTTCGGCGGACGGCTGCCAGTTCAGGTAATGGACGACGAAGAGATCGAGCGAGCCGTCGCTGTCGTAGTCCAGAAACGCAGCGCTCGTGCTCCATCCCGAGCTCGCTACTCCGGCATTCGCCGTCACGTCAGTGAAGTGGCCGTGACCGTCGCCCTTCAAGAGCACGTTGGCGCCGACGTTGGTCACGTACAGGTCGACGTTGCCATCGTTGTCGAAATCGCCGGCCGCGACGCCCATCCCGTAGCCGGCGACATCACTGCCGCTGCGCGCGGTCACGTCCTCGAATGTCCCGTTGCCGCGGTTCCGATAGAGCCGATTCCCGGGCCGCTTGCCGGCGGGCACGAACAGCTGGCCGCTCTGGACGAGATAGAGATCCAGGTACCCGTCGTTGTCCATATCGAACAGCGCGGCGCCGCCGCCCATGATCTCCGGCAGTAAAAACCTCTCGCGATGGCCGGATTCATGAGCGAAGTGGATCCCGGCGCGTTCGGCGATGTCCTCGAACCACGGCTGCGCGGCGGCGGACGCATCGGTCGGCGGCGGCGCTGGCGCACGGCTGCAGGACACGCCAATCAGGCCGATCGCACCCCCCAACAGCGCGCGGACTGCTAGCGCCGTCATCGTGCGGGGACTCTCGGTCAGGGCCGGGTGACCGCCGCCGGAACGCCGTCTGCGTCCATCATCGCGGGCGGATGGATATTGAAGGCATCGGCAAGTCGCACGAACAAATTGAACAGCGCCCCGTCGTACACGGCCTCCGCGATCTGCGCGTCGGTCCATCCCACGTCCCGAAGGGCCTGCACCTGTTCGTCGGTGATCCGGTAGGCGCCCATGGTCAACGTGCCGACGAACTGCAGCAGAAGGCGCTCCGCCGGAGACACCGGCGCGCGCTCCAGATCGCCATCTCGTAGGGCGCTGGCCACCTCGCTGTACTGCTCTCCCTGCAACTGCAGGAACCAGGTGTGGCTGCTGAGTCAATAGTGACATCGATTCAGAGCCGAGACATATGAGGCAATCATCTCGTGCTGCGCGCGTGTGAGAGCGCCATCCGAAAAGTGCAGGCGCGAGGCAGCGATGATCGCCGCCATGAAGTCGGGCCGGTAGCTCATCGTATGAAGAATGTCGGGGACGCGATCGCGCGGAACTCCTGTGACGGATCCGGCGCGGGACGCCGCGAAGAGCTCAGCGAGCTGTCCCTGAGCGTCGCGCTCCTCAATCCAGGCAATGCGTGGCATATGTATCTCTCACTTTGATACGACTTTCGAGAATGGTGACGATGAGAAGCGAGCACGGTTGTCGTGACGTCATCGTTGGCGGCTCTGCAGACGGTCCGCGGCCTGCTTGACGATCGGCGCGCCTGGAGCGAGCTGTGTCGCGTGCTGCACCGCGGCGGCGGCGCGGTCCCATTGCCGCAGCGTCATCGACGCGTTCGCGATGCCGGCCCAGGCCTCCACACGCGTCGGGTCCAGACGCGTCGCGCGGCCGAAGCTCTCAAGAGCGTCCGCCGGCCTGGCGAGGTTCAGCTCCAGCATTCCAGTCCACACGAGCGCGCGCGCGCTGCGCGGATCGTCGCGTACGGCGCCGCGCATCGCCTCGAGCGCGGCCCGTTCGTCGCCGCCCCTCCAGAGGATCAGTCCTTTGACCTCGCGTGCGCGGCCAAGAACAGGGTTGATCGCGAGCGCGCGATCCGCGGCGGCGCGGGCGCGCGTCAGGTCGTTCAGGTTCAGATAGGCGGACGCCAGGTTCACATACGCCTCGAAGCGCTGCGGATCCCTGGCGACGACCTGCTCGAGAATCGCCACGCCTTCGCCGGCTCGTCCCGCCGCGACATACACCTCGCCCAGATGATGCAGCAGCGCGATGTCGTCGGGCTTCTCCTGGCGCAGCTGCTGCAGCAGCGCGATCGCCAGCGACATCTGGCCTGCGGCGAAATACTGCGTCGCGTCTTTGAGCCGGACGGCGAACCCGCGCCGGAACTGCAGCATCTCGTCGGTCCACGGATCCGGCCACGCCGGCTCACCTGTCATCCCGACGGCCAGCGCATAGTCCGCTTCCTCGACGCGGCCGAGGCGGCGATAGGCGGTGCCCAGCAACTGCATGGCGTACCGATCGCCGGGGGTGTTCGCGAGCGCGCGCTCGAGGACGTCGATGGCGAGTTGAGGATGCTGACGCTGCAGGTGGACGCGCGCCAATCCCACCGCTGACGACATACCGGCGGGATCGAGCTCGCCGGCTCTCGTGAACGCCCGCTCGGCGTCGTCGGTGTCGTTGCGATCGAGCAGCCAGAGTCCGAGACGCCAGTGCGCAGGGGCGTAGGTCGGGTTCAGCGCGATCGCGCGGCGCATCTGCTGGATGGCATCGTCGATG
>WNFV01000251.1_pt1 | contig 95898 bp, 95 predicted proteins | sample 5400101 | NCBI WGS metagenome assembly WNFV01 (sample SAMN13153361, study PRJNA577476) | soil metagenome | isolation source: 115 cm soil or saprolite under grassland replicate 1 | place: USA:California | collected 2016-06-15
AGCTCAGGAGTTCACGACCGACGACCTGCCCAAGCTCGTCCTGAAGGCGTCCGAGGCACCCAAGGGACTCGAGTACGCCAAATCGGAGTCGGGCCCGAACATCCTCGAGAAGGCGGGGTCAGGCCAGGGCCTGGAGCCGCTGAAGAAGAACGGACTCGAGGGCGACTACGGAGTCCGCTTCCTCAGCAAGGGCGGCGAGACCGGGCCGGTCTTCGCCGAAGCGCTCGCGCTCGTCTTCAAGGACTCCGTCGGGACAAGCAAGGCACTCGCGTTCACGAAGAGCCAGGCGACGAAGGGCGGGAACACGGTCGCCGTCTCCGCGAAGGGACTCGGGGTCGAGGGCTGGGCGCTGCATGGGAGCTTCTTCAACCCGAACGCGCCCCGGACGTACTTCTACACCTGGCGGATCGGCAACGCCATCCTCTCCTTCATCCTGTCGGGGGACGTGACCGAGAAGCAGGCCCGCGGCTACGCCGACACGCTCAACCGCCGGGCGAAGGAGATCGCGCGCTCTAGCTGAGGTCGGTGCGCTCGATCTGGCGCGTCTCGTAGACCTCGAGCACGTCGCCTTCCTTCACGTCGTTGAAGTTCTCGAGCAGGATGCCACACTCGAACCCTTCCTGCACCTCACGCACGTCGTCCTTCACACGGCGCAGCGACGCGATCGTCGTCTCGTAGATCACGGTGCCGTCACGGACGATGCGGACGCGCGCGCCGCGGCGCACCACGCCGGTCGTGACCATGCAGCCGGCGATCGTGCCAAGACGCGAGGCGCGGAAGGTCGCGCGCACCTCGGCCTCGCCGAGCGTCTCTTCCGTCTCGATCGGCCTGAGCATGCCGACGAGTGCCTGCTGGATGTCCTCGGTCAGCTGGTAGATGACGCGGTAGGTGCGGATCTCGATCCCGTTGCGCTCGGCGAGCGCACGCGCTTCGGCACTCGGGCGCACGTTGAAGCCGACGATCAGGGCGCCCGCGGGAATCGCGAGGTTGACGTCGTTCTCGGTGATGCCGCCGACGCCTTGATGGATGACGTTCACGCGCACCTCGGCGTGCTGAATCTTCTGCAGCTCCGACACCGCAGCCTCGACGGAACCGCCGACGTCTCCCTTGAGGATCAGGTTCAGCTCCTGCACGGCGCCTTCCTGCATTTGCGCGAACAGCGACTCGAGCGAGACGCCGGCAGCCGCTGAACGCTGCGCGAGCTGCTCGCGGCGCACGCGCTCCGAGCGGCCGTGCGCGAGCTCGCGCGCGCGGCGCTCGTTCTCGACGACACGGGCCATCTCGCCGGCCTGCGGCGGCTTGTCGAAGCCGAGGATCTCCACCGGCATACCCGGCGTCGCCTCCTTGATCTTCTCGCCCCGGAAGTCGTTCAGCGCGCGCACGCGCGCCCACGCGTCGCCGGCGACGACCGCGTCCCCGATGCGCAGCGTCCCGCGCTGCACGAGCATCGTGGTCACGGCTCCTCGGCCCGGGTCGAGGCGCGATTCGATGATCGGGCCCGATGCCGCAGCGCTCGGGTTGGCCTTCAGCTCGAGCTCGGCGTCCGCGACGAGCAGCACCTTCTCGAGCAGTTCGTCGAGGCCCTGGCGCGTCTTCGCCGAGACTTCGGCGAACTGCGTCGTTCCGCCCCAGTCCTCGGGCTGGAGTCCTTCGGAGGCGAGGTCGCCGCGCACGCGATTCGGGTCCGCGTCGGGGAGGTCGACCTTGTTGACCGCGACGACGATCGGCACGGCGGCCGCGCGTGCATGCGAGATCGACTCGCGCGTCTGCGGCATCACGCCGTCGTCCGCGGCGACGACGAGCACGGCGATGTCGGTGACCTTCGCGCCGCGTGCGCGCATCGCGGTGAATGCCTCATGACCCGGCGTGTCGAGGAACGTGATCTTTCGGCCGTCCCGCTGCACCTGGTACGCCCCGATGTGCTGCGTGATCCCGCCGGCCTCCGTCTCGACGACGGCCGTCTGCCGGATCGCGTCGAGCAGGCTCGTCTTGCCGTGGTCGACGTGTCCCATGATCGTGACGACCGGCGGGCGGTCGACGAGGTCCTCGGCGGCGTCCTCGAACACCTCCGGCTCGTCCTCCTCCTCGCCTACGTGCCTGATCGTCACCTCGCGCTTCAGCTCGGCGGCGATCACCTCGACCTCGTCGTCCGTGAGCGACTGCGGCGCGGTCTTCGGCGTGCCCAGGCCCATCAGGATCTTGATCAGCTCGGAGACTCCGACGCCGAGCGCCTGCGAATAGTCGCGGACGGTGATCCCGGACTGGACCGTCACGGGACCGGTCGGCGGCGGCGTAGCCTGCTTGGGTGCGCGGGGCTCCGCGCGGTCGCGCGCCTGGCGTGCGTCGGGGCGCTGCGGGCGGCTGGCGCCGCTGTCGATGACGACGCGGCGCTTGCCGCGCGCGCCACCGGCGCCGCGGGGTCTAATCGGTCTGTTGGGGCGTGGTGGCATGTGATTCCAGTTTCGTGGGAAATTCAGCGGTCAGTGTAGAGGGACACCAGTTCCCTCGGAACCTGGACGGTCTGCTTGAGGACGCGGTTGAATGCGCGCCGGGCCTGCGCCCGCTCGAAGCACTGCAAACGGCGGCAGGTGTATGCGCCTCGTCCGGGCAGCGTGCGCCCCGGCGCGAGGACGCCGTCGACCGCTGCGAAGCGCATGAGCTCCGACTGGGGCGCTCGGCGCCCGCAACCCGCGCAGCTTCGCGTCGGCCCGGCCGTCACGCAGTGGCGTCTCGCTCCTCGGTCTGAGCCTCGGCGGCACCGACCTCAGCCGGGTCGATAACGGCCTCGGGCGCCTCGTCCTCGAGGACGGGCGTCGGAACCTCGGTTTCGTAGGGCTTGGTCGGCTGAGGCTCGACAGGCTCGTCCTCGCTTTGCTCCGCGACGGGATCGACCTGGCCGATGCCCGGCTCGCCCACGTCCTCGACCGCCGACGGCTCGCCGCCGTCGGTCTCCGCGGACTCAGCCTCGGCGGCGCTTGCCGCCTCGGTGACCGGCGAGATGCTGCCCGGGGCGTATTCGCCCGTCTCGGACTCGATCTTGGCGAGTTCCTGGTGGGCCGGGACGCCGCAGAAGCGGGACCCCGGAAGCGTCGCGTTCGGACAGCGCTTGCCGTTCGCCAGCACCGCCGCGCAGCGGCCGCTGAAGTCGACGTCGTCGCCGCCGCCGCCGAAGGCCGCGTCGGCCTCCTGTTGCGCGAACTCGGAGTCGCTGACGATGTCGATCTTCCAGCCCGTGAGACGTGCCGCGAGACGCGCGTTCATCCCCTCCTTGCCGATGGCCAGTGCAAGCTGGTCGTCCGGGACGACCACCGTTGCGTCTCGACCCTCGTCGTCGAGGTACACCTCGCGCACACGGGCGGGCGAGAGCGCCTTGGCGACGAACCGCGCCGGCTCCGTGTTCCAGGGGATGATGTCGATCTTCTCGCCGCGCAGCTCCGACACGACCATGCGGACGCGCGAGCCGCGGGGCCCGACGCACGCGCCGACGGGGTCGACGCCCTGGGCGTGCGACTCGACGGCGATCTTCGAGCGGTAGCCCGGCTCGCGGGCGACACCGCGAATCTCGACGAGCCCGTCGGCGATCTCCGGGACCTCGAGCTCGAACAACGTCTTGATCAGCTCCGGATCGCGGCGGGAGAGGATCACCTGCGGCCCCTTCGTCCCGCTCCGCACCTCGGTGATGACCGCCTTGATGCGCGAGCCCTGTTCGTACCGCTCGCCGTCCACCTGCTCGGAGCGGGGCAGGAGCGCCTCGACCTTGCCCAGGTCGACGAGCACGTTGTTGCGGTCGCCCGCCTGCTGGACGATGCCGGTCACGACCTCGGTGACGCGGTCGATGTACTCGTCATACATCATCTCGCGCTCCGCCTCGCGGATCCGCTGCAGGATGACCTGCTTGGCGGTCTGCGCAGCGATGCGGCCGAAGTTCTCGGGCGTGACGTCCTGCCGGCGCATCAGCTCCGGCGGCACTTCGGCCCAGTCGAGGTCGAGGTCGTCGTCGGAGAGCAGCGTGTGGTTCTTCTCGCCGGTCTCTTCCTCGAGCCGCTCGAGCTCTTCGATCGCGCGCTCGCGGGCTTCCTCGAGCAGTCGCGCCTCGAGATCCTGCGGGATCTCGATCGAATAGACACGGAAGTCGCCGTCGTCGTCGAGCTCGACCGTCGCGTGCCGCGTCGCGCCGGGCGTTTTCTTGTACGCGGCGAGGAGCGCATCCTCGAGCGCGTGGATGAGTGTGTCGCCGTCGATGCCCTTCTCGCGTTCGATCGTGCGAACCGCCTCGATGATCTCCCTCGACATCTCCTACTTCCCTTCGTCGATCAAGTTGCCCCGGACGATCGCCTCGTACGGGATGTGCACGGACTCGTTGTCCGTCCGGACGATGACCTCGCGCTCACCGGCGTCGACGACCTCGCCGCGGAGGCGCTTGCGCCCCTCCGTGCGGAGGGCGACGCGGCGGCCGAGAGCATTGCGAAAGTGCTGCTGCTTGCGAAGCGGCCGCTCCAGACCCGGCGAGGAGACCTCGACCCCGTACTCGCGAAGGTATTCGCGCAGCACGTTCGTCACACGCTCGCAGAGCGCGTGGTCGACTCCCTGCGGATGATCCACGAACACGGTGAACCGCTCCGGGCCGGTGAGCTCGACTGCGAGCACTTCCGTCCCCGGAAGGGCGCCTTCCACCTTGCGTGCGATCTCCCGCGTCAGCTCTCTCTCCTTGTCGTGCGTTGCTGCCAAAAGTTCTCTCTTGTCATAAAAAATGGGCCCGCAGGGCCCATTTCGAAACTGCCGAAATGTGGTCAGCCGCCAGTGTAGCACCGTCAGTCGAGCACGTTCGTCACCGGCCCGTCGTTGACGAGCTCCACGGCCATGCGGGCGCCGAAGACGCCTTGCTCCACTGGGACGCCGAGCGCACGCAGCTCCGCCGAGAAGACCTCGTACAGCCGTCCCGCCGGCTCAGGTGGCGCCGCGGGCAAGAACGACGGACGGTTGCCTTTCGTGGTGTCGGCTGAACGATAGACGCGACCCGGGGCGGCTGCCGATGCCCCTCGTACGGATCGGAGAAGACATGCGGGTAGACGGGTACGTGCGGGTCAGCGTCCGTCCGAGACGGCCCTTCGCCGTCCGCGCCGGTTCCTAGACTTGCCGCGTGGCGGGGAGAACGCAGGAGGCTCTGTACTCAGAGATCGCGCTCGAACTATCGTGGTCGGAGGCGGAGTTGCCTCAGGTCGCGCGGACTAAGCACGTCCACGCGCTGCATCCGTACCTCGGCAAGTTCATTCCACAACTGGTCGACGTCTTCCTCCGTCGCCATTTTCAGCCCGGCGATTGTGTGTACGACCCGTTCGCCGGATCAGGCACGACGCTCGTCGAGGCGAACGCATACGGCGTTCACTCGATCGGATGCGACATTTCGGTGTTCAACTGTCTTCTCGCCCGTGTGAAGACGAACTCCTATCCCCTTGGCAGTCTCGAACTTGCGCTCCGCAGCACACTTGAACAAGCACGGCAGACTGCCGAGATCGTTGACGTTAAGGATGCCTCAAAGTGGCTTCGGAAGTGGTATGCGCCGCCGGCGCTTCGCGAGCTACTTGCCTACGAGTGCGTAGCCTCAGAATCACTCGAAGATCCAATGTGGGACGTCGCGCGCGTGACGTTGTCGCGCGCGGCACGATCGGCACGGCGCACGACCCACTTCGACCTCGACTTCCCTCGCGCCCCCGTCAAAGGCCCATACTGGTGCTACAAGCACCGGCGGACATGTGCGCCTGTTCAAGAGGCGGCGAAGTTTTTGAGGAGGTACACCGCCGACACCGTCCGCCGCATTCGCGATTTCGCTGCCGTGCGAACGACGGCCGACGTGACGGCGATACATGCCGATGCTCGATTCGCGAAGCTGCCATGCGAGATCGACGGGATCATCACATCGCCCCCATATCCCGGCCTGATCGACTACCACGAACAACACCGCTACGCCTATGAGCTACTTCGGCTTCCGGATCTCCGAACGGAAGAGATCGGAGCCGCCGAGTTTGGGGTGAGCCGTCGCGCACTCGACGCATACATTGACGGGATCGCGGCTGCGTTCAGGAATGCGCACCGGTTCATGACGGCACAGGCTCCCGTTGTCATCGTCGTCAATGACAGCCGGAATCTGTATCCGACGATTCTCGAAAGGGCCGGACTCTCGCTTGAAGAGCGCCTGACACGACATGTCAATCGTCGCACCGGACGCCGCGCAGGCGAGTTCTTCGAGGACGTCCTGGTCTGCCGTTCCAACTCGTAGACGCGTTCCATGGATGACCAACCTCAGGAGCGCGTACGAGCCCTTCTGCGAGGCTTCATGGGTTCGTGGATCCAAGGGCAATACGACGAGATCCGCAAGATCGAGGAAGAGGGGATCTCTCCGAAGGGACGACTTGCGCCTTTTCACGATGCTCTTGTACCCGGCATCCGCGGCCTTGGTGAGCGCGGCTTCTCAACTGCTCTCGGCAATCTGCATGAACGCATTGCCTTAGAAGTTGGAACGCCGGTTCACGAAGAGACGAGGCGCGCGCTCGATCTTCGCGGAAATCTTCCTGTTCTGGCGCGCGAGTTCATCACGCAGCGGATCGACCAGCTTGAGGCTGGCGAAGCGGAACCTGACCACAACTACGAACGCCAGCAGCTAATCGAGTCATTCGGAGGAGAAGTCGCCGGAAGGACGCGGATCGACCTCTACGTGAAGACGCACGACGGAGACGAGCATTACTTCGAGATGAAGAGTGCAAAACCCAACAAGGGCCAATGCCGAGAGATGAAGCAGCGCCTACTGACCGTTCTAGGCGTTCGACGGAACCCCAATGTCCACGTCTGGTGGGGTGTTCCCTACAACCCGTATGCCTCCCTGGCGGCCTATGACCACCCTTACCCAAAGCCCTTCTTCGATTTCGCGAACGAAGTGAGGTTTGGCGCTGAGTTCTGGAACTTCATCGGCGCCGACGACGGCACATACAACGTCTTGCTCGACCTTTATCGGGAGGTCGGCGTCGAATACGCGGAGCAACTCGACGCGCTTCGAGAGGCGCTTGCCGGGCGCGCGGTCTAATCGCTTCGGGCAAGCGCTAACGGCAGCCGCGCGCATCTACTGGGCGTCCGATGCAACCGCGCGCTCTGTCGGGCCTTAGCCTCCTGCGGCCCGCGACGCTGGAACAAGTCGTAGCCGCGCTCATCGAACCACGCGCTGATCTCGTCGATCCGCTGCTTGTCGTCGCCGGTACTCACGACCCGAGTTTACCGTCGCGTCGCGTCCTACCCGATGGGCGACGCCCGCTTGTTGCGGCCGATACGGTACTGAGCGTCGCCGAGCAGAACGCGTAGGAGACGCGCTCGCGTCACGCGACGGCCCTGACGGAGGTGTCGGTCCCTTCAATCGCCTTCGGCCGTTTAGGCGTCGAGGACAATCGTGACCGGGCCGTCGTTGACGAGTTCGACCATCATCCGCTCCCCGAAGACTCCGGTCTCGACCGTAACACCCAAAGAGCGAAGCCCTTCGCAAAAAGACTCGTAGAGTGGCGCGGCGGCGCCGGGCCGCGCAGCTCCCGAGAAGCTCGGCCGAGTTCCCTTCTGGCGTTTGCTATCGGCGATCAGCGTGAACTGCGAGACGACGAGCGCAGCTCCACCGGTGTCGAGCAGCGAACGATCGAACCTCCCGGAGTCGTCCTCGAAGATCCGCAGCTTGGCGACCTTGGCCGCCAGCCCGCGCGCGACCGGCTCGTCGTCCCCTTCCGCCACGCCCAGCAGGATCAGCAGCCCCGGGCCGATCGAGCCGCCGGGGCTCGAGCTCGCCCTGGAGACGCGCTGGACGACCGCTCTCACGGGCTCGAGGGGCTACGCAGCTGCCAGCGCAGCCGCCGGAACCTCCGCACGACTCCGCGCGACGGAGCGTGCCAGCTGCTTTGCGTCGTGCCCGGCCGCACGAAGCGCCCCGCCGAGCACGATTCGATAGCCCACGAAATGCAGGCCGGGCGCCTTCGGGTGCGCCTCGGCTCCGTGCACCAGCGGCTCGCCGTATTTGTCGAGCACGCCCAGGTGACCGACCAGCCCCTCGAGGCCCGTCCGAAACCCGGTCGCGGCCAGGACAGTGTCCGCGGCGACCCGCGAGCCGTCGGTGAGCACCACGTACGCCCCGTCGAGGCGCTCGATCGGGGCAACGACCTTCACCCGGCCGTTCCGGACGGCTTCCACGATTCCGACGTCCAGGATCGGAACGACGCGACGGCGCACGAAGTCGAAGTACGGATGCTCAGGGGCCGGCAGACCGTGCGGTGCGAGATCGGGAATCGAAACGCGACGGATCGTGAGCGCGATCCGGTCGACGGCGCGCGGCGGCAGGTGGGCGGTCGCGATCCCGAGCACCTGGCTCGGAAACCCGAGCGTGTCGCGACGGACGATGCTCGGCGGCGTTCGCACCGAGAGCCGGACATCGGCGGCGCCGCCGTCCGCCAGGTCGACGGCGATCTCCGCGCCGGAGTTCCCGGATCCGACGACCACGACGCGGCGGCTGCGGAAGGGCACCGGATTGCGGTAGCTCGCGGAGTGCACGATGTCTCCGTCGAGCTCGCCCGGCCAAGACGGGACGAAGGGGACGTTGCTGTGTCCCGTCGCGATCACGACGCGCGGAGCGTCGAAAGCGCCGTTCGACGTGCCGAGCGCCCAGCCCGCGTCGTCGCGACCGATCGTCTGGACGTCGACGCCTGTGCGCACGTCGATCGCGTGGCGCGCCGCGTATCGTCCCAGGTACTCGACAACGCTGTCACGAGAAGGCCATTTCCCGAACGATCGTGGGATTCGATATCCCGGTAGGCCGGACAGCCAGCGCACCGTATGCAGCTGAAGCCGGTCGTACCGGCTTCGCCACGAAGCTCCGATCTCGCCGCGCTCGAGCACCACGACCTGTTCGCCGGCGCGCTGCAACATCGCCGCGGCCGCGAGACCGGCCGGCCCCGCGCCGATGACGATCGTCGTCATTCGGGCGTCATACACCCGGACGCGGCGTCAGTTCAAGTCGCGGATTCGGGACTCGTAGTCGTTCGTGCCCGGACGCATGGCGTTGGCGAGCTTGTACTGGCCGTTCGCCTCCCTGGCACGGCCCTGCTTCTCGAGGCAGCGGCCGAGCGCGTAGTGCGCGTAGTCGTCGGTCGGGGCGAGCTCGAGCATCGCTCGAAACTCGCTCTCGGCCTCCTCGTAGCGCCGGATGCGGAAATACGCGATCCCGAGCGCCTCGCGGATCGAGGCCTTATCGGGCGCGCGCCGCTTCGCCTTCTCGAGCGCGACGGTGGCCTGGGCCGCCCGGCCGCCCCTCAAATGCTCGCGTCCCTGCTGGAAAAGGTCGTAGATCTCGTGCTCGCTCATGGTGCACTCACGGTAGCCGGTCGGGCTCGCCGCGCCGAGGGAAATGCGCCCGCTCAGGGGAGGTAGCGGAAGTTCTCCAGCACGAGGTCAGCCGGCGCCGTCAGGTCGCGGCTGCCGCCGATCAGCACGGCCCGAACCTCCGCGCCTGCATCGATCGCCCTTTGGTACGCGGCGCCCAACTCGAACGGCGGGCCGGGCAGGCCTTCGAGCTCGCGGACGAGAGCTTCCGCGAAGCCCCACAGCGGCGCCGGGGTGAACTCACGGGCCGGATCCTCGACGACCACCCGGACGACACGATCGTCACGGACGTCGATCGTGAGCTTGCCCCCGCTCCGCGGCTGCCCGCGGCGGACGCCGATTGCGCCGGGCGCGCCGCTCGCCTCCCACGCGCGCCGGAAGTGGGCGAGTGCGCCCGGATCGAACAGCGTGTCGGCCGCAACGACGATCGCCGGCGCCTCCGCGCCGTCCTCCAGAGCGCGCCGGACTGCGTCCGCCGAGCCGTCCGGCCGAGGCTGGCGCACATAGCGGAGCTCGACGCCGAACGCGCCGCCGTCGCCCAGCAGCTCTTCGACCTGCTCGGCAAGGTGACCCGTCACGATGGTGACCGGACCGCAGCCGGCTTCGTGCAGCTCGCGGACGACGTGCGCGATCACGGGCCGTCCGTCGATCGGCAGGATCGGCTTTGCCCAGCGGTCGGTGAACGGACGCATGCGCGTCCCCTCGCCGGCGGCCATCACGATCGCGTGCACGTACCTTCAGCCCGCGAAGCCGAGAGACCGGAGCGACACCAAACCGCGTGCTCGGCGCAGCGCCCCGACACGGGCCCGGATCTGCGCCTGCAGATCCGCGAGCTCGACGCGCGCAGAGCGCGCGGCAGCCTCTGCACCGTCCGGCGGGCCGTAGCGCGCCTCGGCGAGGGCGCGCGCGAACGGCCCCGCGTCGACCTCGAGCCGCTCGCGCAGCTCGCGCGCCAGCTCCGCGGGTGCGGTGCTGGGCGCGATCCGGACGCCCTGGTCGGCAAGGAAGTCGACGAGCTCGCCCCGGCAGGCCGAAGCGACGCGGCGCGGGTCACCGGTCGCGTAGCGGACACGGCGGCGTGCGGTCTTGGCGAGCGCCACGAGCAGCACCACGCAGGCGAGCGCGAGGATGATCAGCTTGCCGAGGCTGCCGCCGCGGCGTGCCGCGCCGCCGGAGGACGTGCCCCCCGCGCGGCGGGGGTCTGCCGCGGAGACGCTGCCGCCGAGGGTGTCGCGGTCGCTCCCATGGTGCCTTTGGGTGTACTGCTTGAGAATCCTCGCCGCGGCGCCGCGGATCAGCAGCTCGGTGAACGACGCGTCGAACGTGGGCGAGGATGCGGAGTACCCTGCGCTCAGCGAGCCCCGACCCGGCGTGGGATCGAACGGTAGCCAGCCGAAGCCGCGGAACCAGACCTCGACCCAGGCGTGCGCGTCGTGATCGGTCACGGTCCACGTACCGGAGTCCGGGTCGTACTTCCCGCTCGTGAAGCCTTCGGCGACGCGCGTCGGAATCCCGAGGTAACGGAGCAGCAACGCCATTGCACCGGCGAAGTGCTGGCAGTAGCCGCGCTTGGTGTCGAGCGCGAACCCGACCAGCGGCTCGGTCGTCCGAACCTTCGGCTGCTGGTCATACGTGAAGCCGCCCGTGCGGCGCAGCCAAGTCTCGACCGCCACGACCGCCCCGTACGGACTGCGCGCCCGGCCGATGACCTTGAGCCCCCGCTCGTAGAAGGGACGATAGGTCGCGAAGTAGTTGGCGAACGGCGGGTAGGTGAGGAGACGCGTCATCGCCGCGTCGCGGTTCGGGCTTCCGAACGCGGGCGTGCTGATGCCCGGAACGACGGCGAGGTACGGGGCGATCTCGGAGGGGTAGATCGCCCGCGAGCGCGCGAGCACCGCCGGCGGCGGGTCGGGGAGGTAGCTCCACGCCTCGTACTTCAGGTTGCGGTGCAGGCCACCGCGTACGACGACTGCGCCGTTGTTCGCGAATGCCGCATCGTGAAAGTCGAGCCCGAACGCGACCGGGATACTCGGTGCGACCACGTGGTCGTCGGAGAAGGCCTCGACCTCGAACTCTGCCGGCTTCCAGTTCGCGGCGTCGTAGGCCGAGGTCGGCGCCAGCGGGTCGCCCGCCACGATCGAGTTCTTGCCGTCGAAGAACTCAGGCGTGAGGGGACGCAGGTGCTCCACCCAACGTCCGCCGGTGTACTCGTCGAGTGTCGTCGCGCGCCAGTACACGGAGCGCGGCGGCGCCTTGACCTTCAGCACCGTCGTGACCTTGCGGGGGAACTTGAACCCCTCGTACTGCGCGTCCCACACATAGCGGACGCCGACGGCCTTGTCCGGCCGCGTGTAGGGGTCCCAGTGCTGCCAGTCGAGGAACGCGCTCTTCGCCACCGCCGGCTGGGTCGACGCAGCGAACGCCACGAGGACGAGTGCAGCCCCGGCCGCGGCCGCGCGGACGAGCGTGCGGCCGGCATCGGCGCGGAAGCCCGCCAGGAGGAGCAGAGCGCAGGCGAGGATCACGGTCCCGCGTGCGAGGTCGCGACCGTTCGGGAGCAGGGTCGCCGGCCAGCCCGCGCCGACGAGCAGCACGAGCACGCACGCCAGCGGACGGCGCGCCGCGGCTGCAAGGGCAAGCGCCGCCGCGAAGGCGAATCCCGCCAGCAGCAGGACCTCGTGCATCTCAGGATGGAAGTACGGGTCGAACGGCAGGCGGACGTCGTAGAAGTCGAGAACGCCGTTGCCGATCCTCGACGTGAGCGGCCCGAAGAAGTCGTGCCGCTCGTCCCAGGGCCGCGCGTCCCACGGAGCCGTGCGTACGGCGACCCAGCAGGCTGCGAGCGCGGCGGCGGCCAGCAGAACGAGCTGGTGCCGCCGGCGCGCCGCGAGTAGAGGCACGAGCGCCAGTCCTACGAGCAGGAGCGCCCGGCCGCCCTCCCGCTGGGGCTGCTCGAGGCGCAGCCAGTTCTGCACGATCACGAACGCCGGGATCGCCACCAGAAGCGCCCTACGCATGGGCTGCCTCCGCGAAGCTCTCCGCGCCGAGCACGCGCGCCAGCTCGTCGCCGCGGCGCAGGACCGCGACCGCGACACCTGCGGCCTGCAGGCGGAGCAGCGCGGGCTCGGCGCGCGCGCGTCCGCTCCAACTCGCCGCATCGACGAACACGACACCGGTGCTGCGGTGCGCCGAGGCACGCTGCACGAGCCGCTCGACGAGCCCGGCGGCCAGCCGCGGCGTCACGATGACGAGGTCGACCGCGAGCCCGGCCGGGTTGCGGTCGCCACCGAGCAGCCGCTCGGCCGGCAGGTCGCCGTCCGCCTCGACCGCGGCGAGCAGCTCGAGCGCGCGCCGCCAGTCTCCCTCGGCGTGCACGCGCTGCACGAGCTGTTCTTTGGTGCCGATCACGAGCGCCGCCCGGCGCCCTCGCCGCGCGTATGCCTGGAGGATCGAACCGGCGGCGCGTACCGCAACGTCGAAGCTCTCTCCGACCACGCTGCGCGCGTGCGCGTCGAGAACGACGGCGAGCTCGTCGCGCGGCGAATCTTCGAGCTCCTTCACCATCAGCCGCGCGCGCCGGGCCGTGGACCGCCAATGCACCTTCCTGAGCGAGTCGCCCTCGACGTACTCGCGGACGCTGTGGACGTCGAAGCCCGACGGACGCTGCAACAGCAGCCGTCGACCTTCACCGGCATGCGCCCCCGCCTCGGAGAACAGCCGGTCGAGCTCGACGAGCCGCGGATAGACGACGAGCGCCGGCTGACGACCGAGCGGAAGCTCGATCCGCTCGAGCCCGAATGGATCCTCGACGACGGCGACCGCGTCGATCCGGTAGCGCCCCCTCGGCACCTCCGGAAACACGTACCGCGCCCACAGGTGATTGCCCTCCCGCTGCAGCGGTGTGCGCCTCCGGCCCAGCTTCGCGTACTGCTCGACGAGCGTGATCCCCGCCGGCGCGAGCGGCGACTCCAGCTCGAGGTCGAGGCCGACGTGAACGTCGTCACCCTCGAACACCTCCGCCCGGAGCGAGCGCCGAAGCTCCACCGGGCGGGCGGTCAACCGGACCGCCAGCCACCCGAGCAGGACGGCGAGCAGCAACCCGACTGCGACCGGGTAGAGCGGCCGCGAGCCGAACGCCCAGGCGGCGAGGTACGTGAGGACGCCGAGTGCGAGCGCGGAGCGTCCGCGCGCAGTCATACCGGAACTGGTGTCTTCTCGACCGCTTCCCGGATCAGGTCTTCGGGCGTGAGGCCGGCGGAGCGCGCCTCCGGGGCGAGGATCAACCGGTGCGCGAGCACGGGCTCGGCGACGGCCTTGACGTCGTCGGGCGACACGAACTCGCGACCGCCCGCGAGAGCGCGCGCCTTCGCGACGCGGAGCAGCGCGATCCCCGCACGGGGCGACGCACCGAGATAGAGGCGCGGGTCGGCCCTCGTGTGCCGGACCAACGCGACGACATAGCGATTGAGGGACTCCTCGACGAAGACCAACGTCGCCTCCTCGATCACGGCCAGCATCTCCGCGCCGGTGCAGACCGGCTGAAGGCTCTCGAGCGGTGGATCGGACGTCTGCTCGGCGAGCATCTTCGCCTCGTCGGCAAGCTGCGGGTAGCCGAGCGAGATGCGCATCGTGAAGCGGTCGAGTTGCGCCTCCGGCAACGGGTACGTCCCCTCATATTCGATCGGGTTCTGCGTCGCCATGACCATGAACGGGCGCTCGAGCCCGTACGTGACGCCGTCAATCGTCACCTGCGACTCCTGCATGCACTCGAGCAGCGCGGACTGCGTCTTCGGCGACGCGCGGTTGATCTCGTCGACGAGCAGCAGGTTCGCGAAGACCGGTCCGGCGCGGAACTCGAATTCGTTCGTCCGCTGATCGAAGACGTTCACGCCGGTCACGTCCGACGGCAACAGGTCGGGGGTGAACTGGAGCCGTGAGAACGAGCAGTCCAGCGATCGCGCGAGCGCCTTCGCGAGCATCGTCTTCCCCACTCCCGGGAAGTCCTCGATGATCAGGTGTCCCTCGCTGACGAGAGAGAGCACGACGAGCCGCAGCGTCTCGGCGTCGGCGTGCACCACGTGCGCGACGTTTTCGACGACGGAGCCGATCGTCCGCGCCGCCGCCTCCCTGTCGACGGGCCTAGGGCTCGCGTCCATCCAGGAGTTCCGCCGCCGCGTCGAGGACGGCGGCCGCGATCCGCGCCTTCGGAGCCTTGGCGATCCGGCGCTCGCCGTTCCTCGTGATCAGTACCACCTCGTTGTCATTCGTGTCGAAGCCCACGTCGGTTCTGGATACGTCGTTGTAGACGACGAGGTCCACGTTCTTGTCAGTGAGCATCGCCCGTTTGCGCTCCAGGCCTCCAGGACCGAGCTCGGCGCCGAAGGCGACGAGCACCTGCCCGTTCGTCCGGCGCCCGGCGAGCGTGCGCACGATGTCGACGGTCGGCGCCAACTGGACGTTCCAGGGGTCGGCAGCCTTGGCGCGCTTGAACGTCATTTGCTCGGTCGGCTTGTAGTCCGACACGGCTGCAGCCATCAGGACGAGGTCGGCGTCCGCATTGGCGAGGGCGGCGTCGAGCATTGCGTCGGCGGTCGGCGTCTCGACTACCTTGACGCCGAGGGGCGGCGCGACGGCGAGGTTCGCGGCGAGCAACGTCACGTCACCGCCGCGGCGCCGCGCCTCCTCGGCGAGCGCCACGCCCATGCGCCCGGACGAGCGGTTGCCGACGTACCGCACCGCGTCGAGCGGCTCGCGAGTCCCACCGGCGGAGACGAGCACCTTCTTCCCTGCGAGCTGCGGCGGCGCGAGCAGCTGGGTCGCGCGCCGATGGATCTCTTCCGGCTCGCTCATCCGCCCCACTCCGGTTTCGCCCTCCGCGAGCTCACCTTCCTCCGGCCCGATCAGGTCGACGCCCCGCTCCTGCAGCGTGAGCACGTTCGCCGCCGTCGCGGGGTGCATCCACATCCGCGCGTTCATCGCCGGCGCGACGAGGATCGGACCCCGATGCGCGAGCGCCGCCTCGGTGAGGACGTTGTCCGCGCTTCCTCGCGCCAGCTTCTCGAGCGTGTTCGCCGTGCACGGTGCGACGACGAGCAGGTCGGCGCGCTGGAGATGCGGATACGGGTCGTCGCTCTCGGGCCTTCGGGCGAGGGCGAAAAAGGTCTTGCGCGTGACGAACTCCTCGGCGCCCCGCGTCGGAATCGGCACGACCTCATGGCCGTCGCGGACGAGGAGCCGGATCAGCTCGCAGGCCTTGTAGGCGGCTATCCCGCCGGTGATCCCGACCAGAATCTTGGCCATGGGCGAATTCTGCCCCTAATTCGGCAGCGTCGGCGGCGCGGCTTCGCCGCGCCGTTCACCCGCCCTGGCCGAAGCCTGCTACCTCCCAAGCGCGCAAAAGACGTCCGATTTCCCCTCGGCCGAAGTGCTTGCACTTCGGCCGGTGACTAGCGCTTCTGGTAGGCGTACTTCAGCTTGCCGCTGGAGATTTCCTCCAGCGCCATGGTCAAGTAGTTCTTGGAGCGGGACTCGACCAGCGGGGGCGGAAAGTCGTCGAACGTGCCCTCGCCGAGCTGGTGGTGGTAGTTGTTGATCTGGCGAGCCCGCTTGGCCGCCACGATGACCAGCGCGTAGCGCGAGTCGACGTGGTCCATGAGCTCATCGATACGGGGATGGATCACCCGGTCATCGTAGCTGCAGCGTGGAGCGCCCGTTCGACGATGGCCGCGAGCTCGTCCGATGCCCGGTCGAGGTCGTCGTTCGCGACCACGTGATCGAAGCGTCCTGCGACCTCCAACTGCTCACGGGCGACACGTAGACGTTCCTCGATCTCGTCGGGATTCTCGGTCGCCCTGCCGCGCAGGCGACGCTCGAGCTCTGGAAGGGGAGCCGTGACGAAGACCGTGACGGCGCCCGGGACGCGCTCGGCGACGCGGAGCGCGCCCTCGGTCTCCAGCTCGAGCAGCGCGACGTTGCCCGCGGCTCCGATCCGGTCGATCTCCGCGAGGAGCGTTCCGGAGCGCTGCCCCCAGGGAAAGACGTGGTACTCGAGGAACGCGTCCTCGCCGAGTCGCCGATCGAACTCGGCGTCGTCGATGAAGTAGTAGTGGACGCCTTCGGTCTCGCCCGGCCGTTGTTTCCGCGTCGTCGCCGAGACGGCGAGCTCGAGCTGCGGGAACTGCGCGAGCATGCGCTTGATAAGCGTCCCCTTGCCGGCACCGGACTGCCCGGTGACGACGAAGACCGGCAGCTCGCCGCGGCTAGTGGCGTTCGAAGAGGCCAACCAGCTCCGCGCGCTGCCGGTCCGAGAGGCCGCCGACGGTCTTCGACTGGCTGATGCGGCACTGGTTGAGGAAGCGTGCCGCCTTCACGCGCCCGAATTTCGGGACCGCCATCAGGATGTCGAACACCTTCGCGGTCTCGACGTAATCGGGCGGGCTGCTCAGGATCTGTTGCACCCTCACGCGTCCGTCTTTCAAGTCCTTCTTGAGCTTGGCCCTCCGCACCCGAATGTCGTTTGCCCGCTTCAGCGCCTCCATCCGTTGATCGCGCGACCGGGCGGGTGCCTGAGCCTTGGTCTCCGCGGGGGTCATGAGCGGGTGAGTCTAACAGCGTCCCGCGCGGCTGCAACGATGTGCGCTTTCGTCTACAGAGTGGACAACAGACGTGTCACTTGAACGGGCGACTGGGCGTCATGCGCGCATGCAAACGCGTCGTCTGCGCTGGCAAAACCGCACGACGACGCTTCGGCTGCAAGTTCTGCGCGCACACGCCCCGGTGCATTCGGATCTGCGAACAACACCGTGCCGAGCGCGACGTCGCGTGCACCGCACGCGATGAACTCGAGCACGTCGCGTCCGTTCATGACACCGCCCATTCCGACGATCGGCAACGCTGTTGCGCGCCAGCACGCGTGCACCGCGGCGAGTGCGATCGGTTTCAGCGCGGGTCCCGAGTAGCCGCCGACTGCGCGGCCGAGAATCGGTGCGAGCGTGTGCTCGTCGAGTGCGAGCGCACGAATCGTGTTCACGAGCGAGAGGCCGTCGGCGCCGGCAGCCTGCACGGCCTTGGCCGATTCGGCGATGTTCCAGTTGGCCGGAGAAAGCTTGGCGTAGAGCGGTTTGCCCGTCGCTGCGCGACAGGCCAGGACGATCGCCTCGGCCGTCTCGGGCGCCTCGTCCACGTTCGGGCAACTCAGGTTCAGCTCGAGTGCCTCGATCTCCGCGAACTCGTCCAGTGCCGAGCAGAGCTCGGCATAGTCGTGCGCGGCAAAGCCGCCGACGGAGACCCAGAGGGGGACCTCGAGCAGCGCGAGCCGCGGCAGCGACTCCGCGACAAAGCGGTCCCGGCCGGGGTTCGCGAGACCGATCGAGTTCAGCATCCCCGCATCTATCTCCGCGATCCGCACGGCAGGGTTGCCCTCGCGCGGTGCCGGCGTGACGGTCTTCGTCACGAAGACGTCCAGCGCCCGCGCGGTGTCGGGCGCGGTGAGCCCGTCGAGACAGCCGCTCGCGTTGAGGAGTCGCACCTCAGCGAAGGTAGCAGCGCAACCGGCCGAGAGTCGTAACGCCCATCGCTCGTTTCTTCACGACACGGAAGGGGATTCCGTCACGACACGTCGCTGCGCGCGGTGCAACACGGGCCCCTCGACGCAGAGACGCTTCAACCCGCCGTCAATCTTGACGGCGCAGCCGTAGCACGCGCCGTAGCCGCAGGCCATCGGAGCTTCCCAGGCGAGTTGCGCGCCGGGTTCGAGCGCGCGCACCGCTTCGAGCATCGGCTCCGGCCCGCACGCGAGAACATCGTGGCCCTGCGGCAGCACCTCGGTCACGTATGTCGGCTCGAGCACGACCTCCGCATTCGGAACCAGCTCGGCCGCCTCTGCATGCCACGCCGAGCGGAAGCCGAGCAGCGCCGGTGGCTCGCCCAGACGCTCGGACAGGTACGGGAAGGGGGCCACGCCGATCCCGCCGCCGACGAGCAACGGCCGCTCGACGTCCAGCCGGAACCCGTTCCCCAGCGGGCCGAACACCTGCAGAAACTCGCCCACGCGCATCGCGCTGAGCGCGCGCGTCCCCGGTCCGATCGGGTCGATCAGAAATCCGAGCTCCCCAGCAGGTGCGAGGCAGAGCGACATCGGACGCGGCAGGAGCCGTCCAGGCGCCTCCAGCATGAAGAACTGCCCCGGCACCCCAGGGTCGAGGTCGCCTCGCCCGACACGAAGCAGCGTGTACGGGCCGACGGGCTCGTTTGCGAGAACATTAAGCGCTTCGCGCTTCAGCGTCGATCCGCTCCTGCAGCGACAGCGCGATCTCCGTGCGGGCGCTCGCGATCGCGTGCACCGCCGCCGCAGCTCCCGAAACCGTGGTGATGCAAGGCACGCGGTTGACGAGCGCAGCCTCGCGGATCGCGTATCCGTCGGTACGCGCGCCGCGGCCCTGCGGCGTGTTGATCACCAGGTCGCACCGGCCGCGCCGGACGAGATCGACCACCGTCGCGCCGAGACCTTCCTCGGTGACCTTGCGCACGCGCTCGATGTCGAGCCCGGCGGCCTCCAGCGTCGCGGCGGTGCCGTTCGTGGCGACGAGGCGGAAGCCGAGTCCGGCCAGCGCGGCGGCGACAGGCACGAGCGCAGGCTTGTCGATGTCCCGGACGGACAGGAACACCGTCCCCGTCGTCGGCAGGGGGCGGCCTGCCGCACGCTCCGCTTTCGCGAACGCCGTCGGAAGGTCGGCCGCGCTCGCCATCACCTCACCGGTGGCGCGCATCTCCGGGCCGAGCACCGGGTCGCTGCCGGGGAAGCGATGGAACGGCAGCACGGCTGCCTTGACGCTCACCTGTGCGGGCGGATGCTCACGCGGCAGCGCCAGGTCGCCCAGCATCTCCCCTGCGGCGAGGCGGCACGCTGCGCCAACGAGGTTCACGCCCGTCGCCTTCGACGCGAACGGCACGGTGCGCGAGGCGCGCGGGTTCGCTTCGAGCACGAACACGATGCCGTCGGCAATCGCAAGCTGGACGTTGAGCAGCCCGACGACTCCGAGCCCCTTCGCAATCGCTCGTACCGTCTCCGTCACCTCTTTCTCTTGCGCGGCGCTCAGCGACGGCGCCGGCAACACGCACGCGGAGTCGCCGGAGTGCACTCCCGCCTCCTCGACGTGCTGCATGACCGCGCCGATGTAGCAGTCGCCTCCGTCGGCGAGGGCGTCGACGTCGATCTCGATCGCGTTCTCGAGGAAGCGGTCGATCAGCACCCGAGCGTGCGTTGCGCTCACCGCCTCTTCGACGGCGGTCGCGTCGTAACAGACGCGCATCGCGCGGCCGCCGAGCACGTACGAGGGGCGCACGAGCACGGGATAGCCGATTCGCTCAGCGGTCTCGACGGCCTCGGCTGCCGTCTCGGCCATTCCCCACTCCGGGCAGCGAACGCCGATCGAGCGCAGCATTGCGCCGAACCGCTCCCGATCCTCTGCGAGATCGATCGCCTCGAAGGGTGTGCCGAGCACCCGGAACCCCGCGCCTTCGATCGCGCGCGCGAGCTTGAGCGGCGTCTGGCCGCCGAACTGGATCACGACTCCGTGCGGCTGCTCGCGCTCGAGGATCGAGAGGACTTCCTCGACGCCGAGCGGCTCGAAGTAGAGCCGGTCGGACGTGTCGTAATCGGTCGAGACGGTTTCCGGGTTGCAGTTCACCATCACGGCCTCGTAGCCGAGCTCGCGAAAGCTCGCCGCGGCGTGCACGCAGCAGTAGTCGAACTCGATCCCTTGACCGATGCGGTTGGGCCCGGAGCCCAGGATCACCACCGAGCGTCCCGGCTCGGGGGGCGCCTCGTCGGCCTCCCCCCAGGTCGAGTAGAGGTAATTCGACTCCGCGTGCACCTCGGCGGCGCACGAATCGACGCGCCGGTAGGCGGGCCGGATCCCGTCGGCGGCGCGGCGGGAGCGAATCTCGCTTTCGCCCGTCCCCCACGCTGCGGCGATCGCGGCGTCGTCGAGGCCCAAGCGCTTCAGGGCGAGCAGATCGGTCGTCCCCTCGAGAGCGCGCGCGACCTGCTCGATCTCTTCGCGGAACCACGGGTGGATCCCGTCCGGCAGGTCGTCGAACGAGCGCCACGGCGTCGCCGCTCCCGCGTCGAGCTCCCGGGAGCGGAGAGCTTTCAGGTACGCCTCCGTGAACGTGCGGCCGATCCCCATCGTCTCGCCGACCGACTTCATCTGCGTCCCCAGCGTCTGGTCGGCGCCGGGGAACTTCTCGAACGCGAAGCGCGGGAACTTGACGACGACGTAGTCGAGCGTCGGCTCGAAGCTCGCCGGCGTCGTCTTCGTCAGGTCGTTCGGGATCTCCGACAGCGTGTAGCCGACGGCGAGCTTCGCGGCAACCTTCGCGATCGGATACCCCGTTGCCTTGGACGCGAGCGCCGACGAGCGCGAGACGCGCGGGTTCATCTCGATCACGCGCAGCTCGCCGGTGTCGCGGTGGCGCGCGAACTGGATGTTCGAGCCGCCGGTCTCGACGCCGACTGCGCGGATCACCGCGGCGGCGGCGTCGCGAAGCTCCTGGTATGCGTCGTCGCTGAGCGTCATCTGCGGCGCGACGGTGACGGAGTCGCCCGTGTGCACGCCCATCGGGTCGAGGTTCTCGATCGAGCAGACGATCACGACGTTGTCGAGCGAGTCGCGCACGACCTCGAGCTCGAACTCGTCCCAGCCGCGCACGGACTCTTCGACGAGGACCTGCGAGATCGGCGACTCGGACAGGCCCTTGATGACCTGCCGCTCCAGCTCCTCCCGCGTCGAGACGAAGCCGCCGCCGTGTCCGCCGAGCGTGAACGCGGGGCGCACGACAGCGGGCAGGGCGGTGCCGGCCAGCTCCTCGAGCGCATGCACGATCTTCGATCCGGGCACCTGCAGGCCGACCGACTGCACAGCCGACCGAAAGAGCTCCCGGTCCTCGGCGCGCTTGATCGCGCCGAGGCCCGCGCCGATCAACTCGACCCTCAACTCGGCGAGCACACCCGACTCCGCGAGCTGCATCGCGAGGTTGAGCGCGGTCTGTCCGCCCATCGTCGGCAGCAGCGCCTCGGGCCGCTCGCGCTCGAGCACGCCGGCGACACCCTCGACGTCCAAGGGCTCGAGGTACGTGCGGTCGGCGAAGCCCGGATCGGTCATGATCGTCGCCGGATTCGAGTTCACGACGATCGTCCGGAAGCCGTCTTCGCGCAGCACCTTCAGCGCCTGCGAGCCGGCGTAGTCGAACTCGCATGCCTGCCCGATCACGATCGGCCCCGAGCCGATCAGGCAGATGCTCTCGATGTCGTTACGCCGCGGCATGAAGGTCCTCCACGAACTCGGCGAGGATCGGCCAGCCGTCGTGCGGCCCCGGACCGGCTTCGGGGTGGAACTGCGCCGACCGCGCGCGCTCGGCGGCGAAGTCGAGGCCCTCGACGGTCCCGTCGTAGAGCGAGACGTGGGTCGCCTCGCGCGCATCGGACGGCTCGACGGCGAAGCCGTGGTTCTGGCTCGTGACGAGCACGCGACCGGTGGCCCGCTCCAGCACGGGGTGGTTGGCGCCGCGATGCCCGAACGGCAGCTTGAACGTCTGCATGTCCACGGCGAGCGCGAGCAGCTGGTGGCCGAGGCAGATGCCGAGCACCGGCACGCGGCCGAGAAGCTCGCGCACGGTCTGGGTCTCCTCGACGAGCGGCGCGGGGTCGCCCGGGCCGTTGGTGAGCACGACGCCGTCGTAGCGAGCCAGCTCATCCGCGTCCACGTCGTGGGGGAAGACCGTCACCTGCGCGCCGGCGCAGGCAAGCCGGCGCAGGATCGAGCGCTTGACGCCGTAGTCCACGACCGCCACTCGGACGGAGCCGGCGTCGCTGTAGACGTAAGGCTCGTTCGTCGAGACGCCGCCGACGAGCGCACGCCCCGCCATCGACGGCTGCTCGCGCACCGCGGCCACTGCCTCGTCGGCGCTCGCCTCCCCGGCGACGGCGACGGCGCGCATGGCGCCGGACTCCCGCAGCTTGAGGACGAGCGAGCGCGTGTCGATGCCGCTGAGGGCGACGACCCCGCGCTCGTGCAGCCAATCCGTCCACTGCGGCCCGCGCGCTTCGCGCATCAGCACCGCGCGCGCGTGCGGACGCTTCGACTCCGACCGTCCTGCTGCGACGCCGTAGTTGCCGACCATCGGTGCGGTGAAGCAGACGATCTGCTCCGCGTACGAGGGATCGGTGACGACTTCCTGGTAGCCCGTCATCGCCGTCGTGAAGACTGCTTCGCCGAACGCATGGCCCTCGGCTGCGACCGACTCGCCGGTGAAGACGGTTCCGTCTTCGAGGGCGAAGAAACCGCTCATCGCTCGTACACCACGCGCCCGCTTGCGACCGTCATCGCAACCTGTCCCTTCAGCGTCTCGCCCAGCAGCCACGAGTTGACGCTGCGGGAACGGAACCCGTCCGCGCGCACGCGCCAGCTCGCCGCGGTGTCGAGCAGCACGAGGTTCGCCCGTTCGCCGACCGCGATCCGCGGTGCGTCGAGGCCGTAGGCGCGTGCCGGGCCGGTCGACATGCGCGCGAGCAGCGTCTCGAGCGGCAGGAGACCGGTCTCGACGAGATGCGTGTAGAGCGCGGCGAAGGCGGTCTCGAGGCCGGTGACGCCGAACGGCGCCGCCTCGAACGGCACCTCCTTCTCGTGGCGCGCATGCGGAGCATGGTCGGTCGCGATCGCGGAGATCGTCCCGTCACGCAAGGCGCCGAGGAGCGCTTCGCGGTCCTGTTCCGTGCCGAGCGGCGGATTCATCTTCACGTTCGGATCGAGGGACCGGACGGCGTCGTCGGTGAGTACGAGGTGGTGTGGCGTCACCTCCGCCGTTGCCGACACGCCGGCAGCGTGCGCGCGCCGGAGCGCGTCGACCGACTCGTGCGCGGAGAGGTGCATCAGGTGCAGCGCGCGCCGTTCGTATGCGGCAAGCGAGAGGTCGCGCTCGACCATCACGCTCTCCGCGATCGAGGGCCAGCCACCGATTCCGAGCTCGGCCGAGACGATGCCCTCGTGCATGTGTCCGCCGCGCGACAGCGTCGGCTCCTCGCAGTGCACCGCGAGCGGTCGTCCAGTGATCGAGGCGTATTGCAGGGCTCGCCACATCAGCGCCGCGGCGACGACCGGATGCCCGTCGTCCGTGAAGCCGACGGCGCCCTGGTCGGCGAGCTCGGCCATCTCCGTCAGCTCGCCGCCTCGCTGGCCCCTCGTGATCGCGGCGAGGAAGCCGACCGGGATCACCGCTTCCTCCCGCGCCTGTTCGACGAGCGAGCCCAGCACGGCCGCCGAGTCCACGACGGGCTCCGTGTTCGGCATCGCGAGAATCGCGCAGTAGCCGCCCGCCGCCGCGGCCGCGGTGCCGGTCGCGATCGTCTCCTCGTCTTCGCGACCCGGCGTTCGAAGATGGACGTGCGGGTCGACGAACGCAGGCGCGAGCACGAGCCCGCTGCCGTCGACGACGCGGTGAGCGTTGTGGTCGAGGCCTGTTCCGATCGCGGCGATCGTGCCGTCGTCGACGCGCACGTCCACCCGCACGTCGACGCCCTCCGTCGGGTCGAGAACGCGCGCCCCGGTTACGATGAGCGACTCGGCCGGCGCCGTATTCGCGAACAGCATCACGCGACCTCGAGCGGCGTCGCCGCGGCAGGAGCGACCGACACCGGGCCGTGTGTAAGGAGGTCGTACAGCACCGCCATTCGCACCACGAGGCCGGCGCGGACCTGCGTCTCGATCAGCGCGTCCTGCGCGTCGGCGACACGGGGGTCGATCTCGACGCCGCGGTTCATCGGCCCGGGGTGCATCACCTTCTGCCCGGGCCGGAGGCGCGCGGGCGTCACGCCCCAGCGCGCGCTGTACTCGCGCAGGCTCGGGATGTAGTTGGCGCCTTCCTCCATCCGCTCCCGTTGCATGCGCAGGACGTAGACCACGTCGGCGGCCTTGATCGCGTCGATGTCCGTCGCCACCTCGCAGCCCATCGCCTCGATCCCGCGCGGGACGAGTGTCGGCGGGCCGACGAGCGTCACGCGCGCGCCCATCAGCGTCAGCGCCTGGATGTCGCTTCGTGCTACGCGTGAATGCAGCACGTCGCCGACGATCGCGACGTGCAGTCCGTCGACGCGGCCGAACTCGGCGGTGATCGTGTACAGGTCGAGCAGCGCCTGCGTCGGATGCTGATGCTTGCCGTCCCCAGCGTTCACGACGTTCGCGTCGGTCAGACGCGCGACGAGCTGCGGCGCGCCGATCTGCGGATGACGGATGACGATCACATCCGGGTCGTAGGCACCGAGCGTCAGCGCGGTGTCCTTGAGCGACTCGCCCTTCTCGACGGAGGAGCCGGACGACTTCACGGACATCGTGTCCGCACTGAGCCGCTTCGCCGCCAGCTCGAACGACGACGACGTTCGCGTCGACGACTCGTAGAAGAGATTCACGACCGTGCGTCCCCTCAGGGTCGGCAGCTTCTTCACCTCGCGCTCGAGCGAGCGCTCGAACGAGCGAGCGGTCCCGAGCAGCCGCTCGACATCGTCGCGCGTGAGGTCGCGGATCGAGAGCAGGTGCCGGCGCGGCGGCCCCTTCGGCGGAAGCAACCCCTCCCGCATGACCTTGATCTCAGCCACTGTGATGATCCTCCTCCTCGGCATTGGGGATCAACAGGACGCGGTCGACCTCGTCGACCTCGAGCAGCTGCACCTGGATCCGCTCGTCACGAGAGGTCGGGAGGTTCTTGCCGACGTAGTCCGGCCGGATCGGGAGCTCGCGGTGGCCACGGTCCGCGAGCACCGCGAGCTGCACGCGCGCCGGGCGCCCGTAGTCGAACAATGCCTCGACGGCGGCGCGGATCGTGCGCCCGGTGTAGAGCACGTCGTCGACGAGCACGACGGTCATCCCTTCGAGCGGGAAGTCGAGGGACGTGGAGCGGACGAGCGGCTGTGCATGCAGAGGCGCCTCGCCGCCGCGCACCTGCACGTCGTCGCGGTAGAACGTGATGTCGAGCTGGCCGAGCACGAGCTCCTCGTCCGTTCGCTCCTCGACCAGCCGGCGCAGGCGCTGCGCGATCGGAACGCCGCGGCGATGGATCCCGACGAGTGCGACCTGGTCGAGCTCGGCGTTTCGCTCGATGATCTCGTGCGCGATGCGGGAAAGCGTCCGGTCGATCGCCTCGGCGTCGAGCAAGACCTTCCCGGCAGACACGCCCGCCCGGCTCAAGGCACGGGCAGGGTCGGCTTCTCGCGGGCGGCAATCGTCATTCGCAACTCCTTTCCGGCCTCGCTGGACCGGCTTAAAGGGGTCTACGGTCGCGGGGGACTGTAGCCGGTGCGGAGGACGGAGGCGGGCAACCTCAGCAGGTCCGGCCGACGCCGAAGCGGACCTGCTTCTCCCGCTTGCCGACTCGGACGGTCAGCGGCACACATGCGGGGCGACGGAGGTAGAAGCCTCCGGGGTACACGTTCCACTCGTTCGGCGGGCTGGAGCATCGAGCGACTCGCAGGGCTGGAACGACGCCACTGTCGCCCCAGCTGATGGCGACACGACTCCGCCACACCCGCGGCACGCTGATCACGACGCCTGTGGTCCCTGCACGGACGAGCAAACCTGCCTTGCGCCAGTACGGCCAGGGTCCGTCCACGTGTGCAACCTGGGCGAGATCCCGCGGCGGGACGGCAACCCGGCCGAACACGACGCGCTCGTCGCCGCCAGGCTTCGGCGGCTCGGTGAACATCGCGGCCGAGTCGCACGACACCGTTGCCGGAGGCGCCGTGGCAAGAGCGGCTCGCGCAGCAAGGCCGGCGAGAGCAGTGACGGTTATCAGCAATGCGGTGCGCACGTTTCCCCTACGTGCCCGAGACGTTGCCAGGTCCGCCGCCGCGCGACAACGCGCGGAACAGCGCCGCCCACTGGTGCAGGTCCAGGTCGCGCGGCTTCGCGTCACGTCGGAAGCCGAGCTCCCGCCCCACGCGCTTCAGCGTCTGCGGCGGCCCGAGGCCCGTGAGCCGGTCGCGTGCGAACGCGGTGCGTACGGCGGCTTCGAAGCCGCGCATGTCGTCGACGAGCGGAGCTCGGCGCCGCACGATTCGCAGCACGGCTGCGTCGACAGACGGCTTGGGCGCAAAGCACTCGGCCGGGATCCGCCGTACAACCGTGAGCTCGAAGCGCGCGCCCCAGCAAAGGCTCAATGCCGTGCTCGGGACCACGGCGGCGCGCTTCCGCGCGAGCTCCCACTGGACCACCACGTCCGCCTGCGTCAGCGCGGCGGCGAGCAGCCGGCGCAGGATCGCCGACGTGCTGCCGAAGGGCAGGTTTGCGACTACGCGAAACGGCTCGGCAGGCAGCGGCACGCGAACGGCATCCGCTTCGAGCACGCGAACGTTCCCTGCATGGGCAAATCGCTCGCGCAGCCCGTGGGCGAGCTTGCCGTCGAGCTCGATCGCGCGCACGCGTGCTCCGGTGCGCGCGAGCGGCGCCGTGAGGCGTCCGCTTCCGGCGCCGACGTCGAGGACGAGATCGCCGGCCTCGACGCCCGCATCGGCGACGATCGCGTCGGCGAGCCCGGAGCTCCGGAGGAAGTACCGGTCAGATGGGCGGCGTGCGGCGGGCCGCGCGCGGTGCGCGCCTCGGCCTGCCACGGAAGATCACCGTCTGGATACCCATCGCTCGCTCGATTCTACGCCTGCTACTTCCCGAGGCTGACGACGAGTGCGACGGCGGTACCGGCCGCGGCGGTGGTGCCGGCTTTCGGCTTCGACGAGACGACCGCCCCTCGCTTGACCTTCTTCGACTTCACGCGCGTGACCTTGCCCGTCTTGCAGTTCGCCTTCTTCAGGAGCGCGGTCGCCGCAGCCAGCGTCTTGCCGGCGAGCTTCGGCACGACGCACCTGGCCGCCACCGGGGCGGGCGCCGTCAGCTGCCGCTCGTTCGACCCACCCGCGTCGACGAGATAGAGGCTCTCGCCGAGGACGCCGGCGCGCGTGAACACAATCGTCTTGCCGTCCGGCGACCAATCGGGAAAGCCGCCGTTCTTCGCGACGACCTGGCTCGCGGTGCCGTCGGCGTTCATCACCGACACGTCGCCCGGCGTCGAGGCCGCGACGTCGAAGTGGTGGTAGGCGATCTTCGAGCCGTCCGGCGACCAGCGGGGATATGCCGCGGCCGGAACGAACGGGGTGATGATCCGCCGGTTCGATCCGTCCGGATCCATCGTCCAGACCGCCGATGCGGATCCGCGGACGCTGTCGAGCAGGATGCGCTTTCCGTCGCTCGACCAGTCGGGATTGCCGTCGAAGCAACCGCCGATGTCGACCTCGAAGCACGGCTCGAGCTGCTGCCTGGCGGTTCCATCGGCGTTCACCACGAACACGCGGTCGTCGCGCAGATCGGTCGACTGGTCGACGAAGAGCAGCTTGTTGTCGGCTCCCCAGGACGGAGCCCACCCGGATGTGATCTTCGTCGGCCGCCCACCGGCCACAGCGACGGTGAAGACGCTCGTCACGCCGTCGTCGGTGTCGAAGGCGTCGTAGGCGAGGCTGTTGCCGTTCGGAGCCCAGGACACTGCGCGGGGCGCGTCGCGCCCGATGTCGATCACCTGGCGGCGGCCCCGCCCGTCGACGCCGACGACGAACAGGCGCCACGACGCGCCCGTCGTCGGCCCGGTCTGGTCCGCGAACGCGATCAGCTTCCCGTCCGGAGACCACGCCGGCTTGGTGCCGGTGATCGGCGTCACGGCGACGAGCCCGCCGCGCGTGTCCGTCTGCCCCATGGCCGCGCTCGACCATGTGAGTGCGGCCAGCAGAACGACCGGCGTCCAGAATCTCACGGCGTCCAGCCTAGACCGAAGTCAGCCGGACTTCGGGCGTCTAGTCGCCGACGATCTCGTCCGGCTCGGTGAGCGCCTCGATCGCGTCCTTCGCGTCGTCGAGCTTCTCCTCCGGAACGAGCACGACCAGCGGCTCGTCGAGGGCGCTCTGCAACTCCGACTCGATCCCCGCCGCGGAGAGCATCTCCTGCATCTCCTCCGCCTCGGTGATGTCGCCGGCGACGGCGAGGTGCACCATTGCGCTCATCAGGGAGCGGACGATACCTCCCGCTGCTCGAGCGCGCCGCCCTTGACGAGATGCGGTGCGCCGCGCTCCGCGAACGGGATCTGGATCACGTCGAAGTCGCGCGGAACGACGGTCTGCGGAAAGACCGCGCGGGCTTCCTTTGCCACCTCGGGCCCGAAGTAGCGCGCGGAGAGGTGCGTGAGCGCCAGCATGCGCACGCCCGCCGCCGAGGCCACCTGCGCCGCCTCCTTGGCGGTCGAATGCTGCGTCTCCTGCGCGCGCTCGCGCTCGTCCTCGCAGAACGTCGCCTCGTGCACGAGCAGATCGGCGCCCTCCGCGAGATCGAGGTAGGAGAGGGACGGCGCCGTGTCTCCGGTGATGCAGACCTTCCGTCCTGCACGCGGCGGGCCGAGTACCTGCTCCGGCGTGACGACGGTTCCGTCCGGGAGCTGGATCGCCTCCCCCGACTGGAGGTGTCCGCGCTCGGGTCCCGGGGGGACGCCGAGTGCATCGGCGCGGGCGACGTCGAAGCGGCCCGGGCGCTTCTCCTCGACGATCGCGTACCCAACGGCGGGTACGCCGTGCGACACGGCGAACGGGACGACGCGGTACTCGCCCCGGTCCAGGACGTCCCCCGGCTGCAGCTCGACGAGCTCGTAGGGATACGTCACGCGGCCGAAGATGCGTCGCAGGGCGCCGAACAGATCCACGAGGCCGCGCGGTCCGTAGATCGTGATCGGGAGCTCGCGGCCGCGGAGGGCGAACGTCTTCAGCATCCCGGGCAGACCGAGGTAATGGTCGGCGTGGTAGTGGGTGATGAAGACCTCGCGGAGCTCGGGGAGGCCGATCGTCGAGCGCATCAGCTGCCGCTGGGTGCCTTCGGCGCAGTCGATCAGCAGCCGCTCGCCGCCCCGCCGGAGCAGCAGTGCCGCGGGCGCCCGCCGCGGGCTCGGCGCCGATGCGGATGTGCCGAGAAAGATCAGGTCGAGATCCACGCCCCGATTCTGCCGGGGATGCCCGGTGGGAGGCTCCGCGTTCCTCTGAGTTCCCGCCTAGTCCCCCGGAGCCACAGCAGGCGAAAGCCTGCGTGGCGACGGGACCAACAGAGGAACGCGAAGCCTTTGGCCAGGTACGAGCAGCGTCCCGGCGAGGCTGTTCCGCTGCTCGAGCTTCCAGATGCCTGCACGCGGATCGCCGCCGTAGAAGCGGGCCGCGATCGACCAGAGCGTGTCGTGCGGGCGGACGACGTAGGTCCGCTCGGGCCCGGCCCCCGTGGAGGCCCGGGCGACCACGCCCCAGAGGACGACCGCTGCGACGGTGATCAGGAGGATGCGTCCGAGCATCTGTTCGCCATGCTAGAGCGAACACACGTTCGTGTCAAGGGTTGCCCCCGCTGTGCCAGCGGCCCCACCGCCGAACGACCTCGCCGCCGCGAGTGATCAGAAGGACCACCGAGACGACGAAGACGACGCAGAACCCGTAGAGCCAGAGGCCGCCCCAGCCCGAGGCGATCACGATCACGGCGCCGAGGGCGACGATACCGACGACCGGCACCAGGAGCAGCAAGCGCTCGATCACAGCTCGACGAGCTCCGGCAGGATCGTGCTCTTCCGCACTTCGAGCACAAGCATGGCATGTACCGGGCCTCGCCGCCGCTCGGTGGGAGAACCCGGATTGAGAATCCAGACGTCTCCGTGCCGCTCGACCTGCGGAACGTGCGTGTGCCCGTAGATCACCGCCGCGCAGCCGGGAAACCGCGAAACGAGGCGCTCGTCCCGTCCGGCGGCCGGCCCGGCGATGTGCACCATCCCGATGCGGGCGTCCCCGACCTCGACGACGCGCGTGCCCGGTAGCAGCTCGCGCAACGCCGGCTCGTCCATGTTCCCGTGGACGCCCTCGAGCGGCGGCCCGAGTCGTTGCAGCTCCTCCCAGAACCCGAGCGCCGTGACGTCGCCGCAATGAAGAAGGAGATCCGCGGCGCGGCAGAGCTCGGCGCATTTCGCGGGCAGCGTCCGCGCACCGCGCGGCAAATGGGTGTCGGAGATGACCGCGACGCGGGTCAGACCGGACACGGCCGTGGATCAGGAAAGGACGCCGTCGACGAACGTTCCGTCGCGGTAGACGAGCTCGCCGTCGGCGTACACCTCGCTCGCGTTCCGGAGGTCGCACACCATGTCCCAGTGCAGTCCGGAGCGGTTCTTGCCGCCGGTCTCGGGATATGCAGTCCCGAGCGCGAGGTGGCAGGTTCCGCCGAGTTTCTCGTCGAAGAGCGTGTTCTTCGTGTACTCGGCGATCCGCTCGTTCAAGCCGAACGCGAACTCGCCGACCCGCCGGGCCCCATCATCCATCGCGATCATCTGCCGGAGGAACTCCTCGCCCTGCGCCGCGTGTGCCTCGACGACCTCGCCGCGCTCGAAACGGAGCAGGACGTCGTCGACCTCGCGTCCCTGGAAGACGGCGGGGAACGAAAACCGGATCGTCCCCTCGACCGAGTCCTCCACCGGGCCGGTGAACGTCTCGCCGTCCGGGAAGTTCTCGCCCCCGCCCGCCGGGATCCAGTGCCGCCCTCCGACGCCGACCGTCAGGTCGGTGCCCTCCGCGACGACACGCAGCTCGGACTTCGTCTCGAGGAAGCGCGACACGCGGTCGACGTGCTCGGCGAAGCGCGTCCACGCCGCGGCGGGATTCTCCTCGTCGAGCATGCCGGCCTGCCAGACGAAGCGCTCGTACTGGTCGAGAGACATCTCTGCGTCTTGCGCGGCCGCCTGTGTCGGGAACTGCGTCAGCGTCCAGCGCAGCTCGCCCGCGGCCGCGCGCTCGAGGTACCGGTTGCCGAGCTGCTCGTGGGCGCGACCGTACAGCGCCTGACGCGACGGGTCGATGCTCGTCAGCGCCCTCGTGTTCGAGCCGGCGAGCAGGACGATGCGGACGTCCGCCCGCTCGAAATCCTCGTGCCGGACGGGGTTCACCCACTCGAGCTGCTCGTCGTTGCCGTAGCGGAGCAGGATCTCGCTGGTCTCTTCGAGCGAGAGGCGCTGCAGCGGATGCGCGCCAGCGCGCACGACCTCGCGGTAGATCTCACGGACGAGCGGCGCCGCGACGAGCGGCGACTCGATCAGGACCACGTCGCCACGAGCGACGTGCGTGCAATGGTCGACGAGGACGTTCGCGAGCTTCGAGTGGTACGGATCAGACACGCGTCGCCCCCACGGCCGGCTCGTGCAGGAACGCCCCGTCCTTCCAGATCAGCTCGCCGTCCGCGAAGACCTCGCCGCCGGCGCGCAGGTCGCAGATCATGTCCCAATGCAGGCCCGACTCGTTGCGGCCGCCGAGATCCGCGAAGGCGGCGCCGAGCGCGAGATGCATCGTGCCCCCGATCTTCTCGTCGAAGAGGACGTCCGCCGTGAAGCGGTCGATCTCGTAGTTGAGGCCGAACGCAACCTCGCCCAGGATCCGCGAGCCGCCGTCCATGTCGAGCATGGCGCCTAGGAAGTCGGCGCCGCGCGCGGCGTCGTGCTCGACGACGCGACCGCCCTCGAAGCGGAGGCGTACGTCCTCGACCTCGCGTCCGTTGAAGATCGCCGGGTACGTGAATCGCACCTCTCCCTCCGTTCCGTCCTCGACCGGGCTGGTGTAGACCTCGCCGTCGGGCATGTTCAGGCGCCCGTCGGCGGCCCGCCAGGTGCGCCCGTCGACGGCGAGACGCAGATCCGTGTCGAGGCCGACGATCCTCAGCTCGCGCATTCCCGTCAGCTCGCCCGCGCGTGCCGTGAGGAGCCCCGACGTCGAGCGCCAGTAGGCCGCGGCGTCCTCCCCCTCGAGCACGTGGCAGGCACCGAACACGAACTGCTCGAACTCGCTCAGCGACATTCCCGCATCCTGTGCGTGCGCGTGCGTCGGCATCTGGGTGCCGACCCATCGTTTCGTCCCCGCCTCGATGTGTTTCCAATAGGCGTTCTTCAGCTTCCTCTGCGTGGCGACCAGCTTCTGGTTGCGCTGCGCGTCCAGCCGCGTGAAGGAGCGCGTGTTCGCGCGCCCCCAGACGGTGACGGTCGCGTCGACGGCTTCCACCTCCGCCCATTCGATGTCCGAGAGGAATTCGATCTGCTCCTCCGAGCCTTCCTCGAGCAGCAGCTCCTCCAGCCCCTCGAGCGCGATCGACGTGTACGGATTCGCGCCGCGCTCGATCGCCGCTCCGTAGAGCGCGAGCAGCAGCGGCGCAGCAGCGTCCTTCCCCTCGAGGCGAACGACCTTCCCTGCTTCGAGCTCGAGCGAGTAGTCGAGGAGCAGCGCTGCGAGCCGCTCGAGCCGCGGGTCTGTCATCGCCGGAAGCTGTAGCAGGTCAGCGCGCGAAGGGTTTGCTCGTCAGGACGGTCGTCCGCTCGGGGTTCGTCGTCGAGCGGAGCGTCACGGTGTACTGATAGCGCCCGCGCTTGAGCTTCACGCGTGGCAACTTGACAGGGGCTTTCCAGTAGGCGTTGCCGCCGCCGCGCACCGAGGCGATCGGCGTCCCCCAGCCTTTCGCCGCGCCCTTGAGCAGCGAGACGATGTTGGCCGTATAGGTGAAGTCCTCCTCGGCGCTGACCGCGAAGACTCCGGCAGGCGACGATTTCCACGTCACGCTGGACCCCACCACTCCCAGCGTGTGCTTCCACTGCACCGGGCCCGTCGCGCACCCGGCGCCGAGCGCCGAGCGGACGGTGGCCTGCGCCGGCTTGAACGTCCCGTCGGCGCGGACGAGACCCGTCTGCAACCGGTCGCGGTCGGACTCGTCGATCCAGTGGAAGAAGAGAAGCATCTGCACGCGCGGGTCGCAGGAGTAACGCCCGATCAGCTCAGCGTAGAACTGGGCCTGGGTGTTCTCGTCGACCGTCTGCGTGTTCTCCGAGCCCGTGTAGGCGGCGAGGTTCGACGTGTACGTCTGCCAGCCGCTCTCGTCGAAGACCCATTGCACGGAGCCGCCGGCGCCGCTGAGTGCGCGCGGGCCGTTCTCCTGGAAGGTCGGCTGGGCCGTACCGTGGAACGCATCCCACCAAGCCTGCTGCAGGCGGTCGAGGTTCGGCGGCCCGGCGTTCGGCCACTGGAGTCCCTTCGCGGGCGGGTCGCCGGCCGACTGCGGATTCGGATACGGATGGAAGTTGACGTCGTCGACGAACGGGGCATTGCGTGCGGCTGCGCGGTAGGCGTCGCCGAGGGCGCGGATGAACATGACGGGCGACGTCGAGGCATTGGAAGGTGCCTTGCCGTCGTCGTTGCCTCGCGGCGACAGGCCGACGCCGATCACGTGGATGGAAGGGTCGTACGCCTTCAGCTCGTCCCGCGCGCGGATCAGCGCGTAGAGGTAGGTCGCTGCGGCGACCTGCTTGCCGTTCGCGTCGTACTGTGGTCGCCAGAAACGGGGCTGGTTCGGCTCGTTGCCGATGATGAAGTCCTTGACGTACGGGTAGCGCTGGGCGACCTGGACGCAGAACTGCGCGAACAGGTTGAAGCCGTTCGGCGTCTGCGTGACGCCGTTCCCGTGCAGCGGGACGATCGACAGGATCACCTGGACACCGCGACCACGAGCCTGCGGCAGAGCGCGGTCGAGGGCGGCCTTCTCGACGATCTGCGTCGGCCGCGTCTCGTCCCAGAAGACGCTCATCCGCACCACGGACATCCCGACGGTCCGCATCTGCTGGAACATCGCCGAGCCGCCGTCGTCCATTCCCTTGGGCGCGTCCTCTGCGACTCCGAGCTTCAGCGCCGCGGAGGCATGCACAGGAAGCAGCGCCGCAACGAGCAGCCCGAGCAGGGCGAGTGACCGCAGAAGATGCCCCATGACCGTACCGGAGGTTTCGGCAGGTTCAGGCGGGGACTTGAGCCAGGATCGCGTCCACGAGGGAGCCCGCTCCGAACCGCACCGGGTCGGTGGCCGGAAGGCCGGTCTCCGCCTCGGCGGCCTCGATCGCCGCCCGCGCATCGTCCTCGTCGAAGTCGCGCGTGTTCAGGGCGATTCCAGCGACCCTGGCGGGGCGCGAGAGCAACGACATCCGCTCGTGCAGCTCGACGAGCTCGGAGAGCGGCGGGATCGGGTAGCGCTCGTCGTCCTCGATGTAGCGCTGGGACGCCTTGTGGCAGAGGACGAGCAGATGGGGCGCCGAGCCGTGGTAGAGGCCCAGCGTCACACCGGAATAGAGGGGGTTGAGCAGCGAGCCCTGACCCTCGACGAAGAGCAGCTCGCCGCCCCGCTCGTGGCCCTCGAGGACGAGCCGCTCGGCGGCGCCGGCCAGGAAATCCGAGACCACCGCGTCGACGGCGATCCCCCACCCGGCGATCGCGATTCCCGTCTGACCGGTGGGCACGAACTCGGCCCGCTCGCCGCGGCGGCGCGCCTCGTTCGTCAGCTCGAGCGCGACGGTCATCTTTCCGATCGCGCAGTCGGAACCGACGGTGAGCACGATCGTCCCGGGCAGCTCGAGGTTCTCGCCCGTCGGCACGCTCAGGTCGGGGGGCGGCCTGCGCAGGTCCCGGAGCTCGACGCGGTGGCGCCGCGCGAGCTCGACCAGCTCGGGGTCGTTCGTCAGGAACTCGTGCAGCCCGTTCTCGAGGTGCAAGCCCTTCGAGACGCACGCGCGCAGCAGCTCCTTCCACGCAGGCGGGAAGCGGCCGCCCTGCGTCGCCACCCCGACGAGCGCGGTGTTGGGGTTGAAGCACAGCGCGTCGTCCACCCGGCCGACGATCGGCCAGCCTTCCTGCGTCTCCCCCGCGCGCTCCGTGTCGAGTAGCGCGACGACCTTCTCCGGCGCGTAGCGCATGACGCCCCGCGCCGTCTTGCCGAAGTGCGGGTCGCCGGACTTGCCCTCCGCCAGGATCAGGTAGCGCGTTTCGATGCGCGTAGCGTACGTCTTGGTCGTCAGGCGCTCGTGACGCTCGCGCTGCGCTGCACGCCGAGCCCCGGCGCGTCCGATGGCAGCTGCACGCCGTCGACCAACTCGACGCCGGGCCACGGATCCTCCGCGAGCAGGAGGTTGCCGTCGAGGTCGACGTGGTCGCACAGGCTCGCGATGTGCGCAGCCGGCGCGATCCCGAGCCCCGACTCGACCATGCACCCGAGCATCACCCCGAGCCCGAGCGCGCGCGCCGCGTGCGCCATCCGCACCGCCTCGCGCAGGCCGCCCGACTTGGCGAGCTTGATGTTGATCCCATGCGCGCGCTCCACGCATGCGGGAACGTCCGCGAGCGTGTGGCAATCCTCGTCGACGAAGAGCGGGAGCTTTGCGCGGCGTTTCAGCTCGGGCCCGTCCAGATCGCCCGCAGGGAGCGGCTGCTCGACGTACTGCACGCCGAGCCCCGCGAGCTCGCCGATCGAGTCGACCGCTTCGTCCAGCGACCAGTACTCGTTGACGTCGACCTGCAGCGGCAGCTCGGTGACGCTATGGACCGCGCGCACGCGCTCGACGTCGAGCCCATCGCCTGCGCCGAGCTTCAGCTTCAGCCGGCGGAAGCGCGCCTGCGCAACCGTCTGCTCCGCGCGCCGCGCCATGTCGTCCGGATCGCCGAGCCAGATCGTCCAGGACGTCGGCGGGCCGTTCCGTCGCAGGCCGAGCAGGCGCCAGACGGGGAGCCCGGTCAAGCGACCCTGAAGGTCGTGAAGCGCCGCATCGATCGCCGCGCGGGCCGCGAACTGCTCCCGCGGCAGCCGCTCGAAGATCTCGTCGAGCGCGAACGGATCCTCGCCGAGCAGCTCAGCGTGTTCCTCGAGGTACGCCCGGGCGGACTCCGCGGACTCGTCGTAGCGCTCGATCGCCGCAGCTTCGCCGTGGCCGGTCTGTCCGGCGTGCTCGACCTCGACCTGGACGACCTCGGCTTCGTCCTGCGAGCTCCGCGAGATCGTGAAGGTCTCGGCCAGTCGCAGCGTCACGATCTCGGCACGGAGTTCCATCGCCCGAGCCTATCTGGATAGTGATTCGTCAACCCGGGCGGGATAGTCTCCGGCCCACGTTCGGGCAATCAATCGGGCCAGGACTCCTGCAAGGAGCCGGGCATCGACTCGATCCACAACTACATGGACTACTCGTACGACTCCTGTTACAACCAGTTCACGGCCGGACAGGCCGCACGGATGCAGGACCAGTGGCTGTTCTTCCGCGCGAACGGCGGTACGCTCGCGCCGGGCCACGACTGAAACAAGGAGAGACTCGGGGACGAGAAGAGGGGCCGGCTCTGCGCCGGCCCCTCGACGTTCCGCGCTATCCGCCCCAGCCGTGAATCGGGTTCGCCCAGATCACGAACGTGACCAGGTCGACCCCGTTCGGGAGGTGGTCGATGTACACCGAGTGCGAGCGATCCATCGCCGCCGCCCACGACGGAACCGCATCGGGCAGTGAGCCCGCGGAACCACCGACGGTCGACGTCGAGTCGGTGTGCGAGTAGATCGACACGAGCTGGTCGTAGTCATGCTGATTCGGCGTGGTCGACTTCGTGTCCGAGTCGGAAGTGTTGTGGTAGTAGTCCATGCACGTGTTCAGGGAGGCCCCGGACTCGTCCTGGTGGCCGAGGCCGAACGTGTGGCCGATCTCCTGGCACATCACGTGCTCCTTCTCCGCCGAGTTGTTGTACTGCGGCAAGGAGAAGTAGGTGTCGTTCATCTTCTCGGTGCCCTGCGTGATGTGCGTTCCGGACTGGATCCAGATAGACGCGAGTCCGAGCCAGCCGTTCTGACCGTAGTTGCCGTTGCACACCTCGTCGCGGCCGGAGGTCGGCCGGCACTGTTTGTTCCGCGCCCCGCCCGGGACCTCGGCGAGGTCGAGGACGGTCGACTGGCTCCAGTCGCCAAGGGTCTGGCGGTAATGCGCGACCCAATCGGCGGTCGTGAGGTTGTTCCCGACCTTGAGCGTGAACGGGTTGGACGTTCGCGCCCAGTGGTACCCGTTCCAAGAGTGATCCGCGGACGCCGCCGATGCAGCGAAGCCCGACACCAGCGCAGCGAATGCCGCGAGACCTGCCAACCGCTTCATAGAGCCCCCTGAACAGAAGATGACTTTCGGCAGTTGAATCGTTAGGCGCGCGGGCAGGAAAGTCAACCCTCGGACGCGAACCGCCCCTGGTCCCGGGCTAAACTGTTTTCCCCTGCGCCCGTAGCTCAGGGGATAGAGCGCGCGCCTCCGGAGCGCGAGGTCGCAGGTTCGATTCCTGCCGGGCGCATTTGCGGCGAGGGCAACGTGAGACCGAGATCCGGGGCCGATGATGCAGCCGCAAGCGCCATTCACCAAGACCAAGACGATCCTCGTCTGCGACGACGAGGAGAGCCTGCGCGAGCTCATTCGGGCCGTCCTCGGCGACGCGTACCGCTACGTCGAGGCGGAGGACGGCGACGTCGCGCTCGAGCTCATTCGAGCGGAGGCCCCGGACCTGATCGTGCTCGACGTGATGCTGCCGCGACGGAACGGACTCGAGGTGCTCGCCGAGCTGCGACGCGATCCCGAGCACGGCAAGATCCCCGTCATCGTGGTCACGGCTTGGAGCTATGCGGTAGACGCTGCCTCCGCGGCCGGCGCCGACGTGTTCCTGCCGAAGCCCTTCGAGCCGGAGCACCTGAAGGGCACGGTCGAGGAGCTCATCGGTTGACGACGGCACAGGTCCCAACCGCGGCGAACGAACGAGGCAAAGTGAGCCGGATGTTGCATGGGCTCGAAGCGCGGCTCGTCGCCGCCAGCATCGTCTTTGCACTCCTCATCGCGAGTGTCTTCGGAGCACTGGTGCTGGCTGTCTCAGGGCTGCGAGACGCCACGCGGGCCGAGACGGACGCAAACCATCGCACGGTCGCGACGCTCAACCTCGAGAAGCTGGCGCTCGACGTGCAGACGAGCACTCGTGGATTCGCAGTGACGCAGAACCAAGAGATCCTCGCCTCCTGGGACCGCTCCCGCCGGGCGCTCGCGGCCCGACTCGGCGGCTTCGAGGCTCTTTTCGAGGGCAGCCCACAGGAAGCCCAAGCGGGGCGGCTCGTGGATTCGATCCGGCGGTACGTCGACGAGTTCTCAAAGAATCTGGTCAATCTCGCGCGCAGCAGCACACCGGAGGCTGCGACCACCAAAGACGCGGTGAACGAGGACAAGATCCGCATCGACGCGATCCGCAAGCAGTTCAGCGACCTGCTCGACGCCGAGAGCCAATCGGCCGCTAGGCAGACTGCGTCCGCCGACGATCGCTCGCGGCAGGCAATCGTCGGCGGGATCGTCGGCCTCGCCGTGTCGGCCCTCCTGGTCGTCCTCTTCGGCGTTTTCCTCGCCCGCTCGATCGCGCGCCCGCTGCGCGCCGCGGCCGCCGGGGCGACCCAGGTCGCGAGCGGCGATCTCGCGACTCGTCTCGAGGAGACCGGGCCGGGCGAGGTCGGCGAGCTGACGCGCTCGTTCAACGACATGACCAGCCGGCTCGAGCAGCGGAACGCACAGCTCGCCGAGCAGAACGCCCGGCTCCAGGAGAGCGAGCGGCTGAAGGCGGAGCTGATCTCGATCGTCTCGCACGAGCTCCGGACGCCGCTGGCGAGCGTGCTCGGTTTCACGAGCCTGCTCCTGCAGCGCGACTTCGAGGATGGCGAACGAAGGCGTTACCTCGAGATCGTCGACGCCCAGAGCCGCCGGCTCTCCGATCTTCTGAACGACTTCCTCGATGCGCAGCACATCGAGGAAGGACGTCTCGAGATGTCGTTCGAGCCCCTCGATCTCGCGGCCCTGCTCAGGGAGCAGGCGCAGCTCTTCGCCGGGCAGAGCGAGGCGCACGAGATCCACCTCGATCTGGGCGACGAGCCCTTCCTGATCGTCGGCGATCGCGACCGGCTCGGGCAAGTGCTGGCCAATCTGCTCTCGAACGCGATCAAATATTCGCCCGACGGCGGCGTCGTACGGCTCAGCGGCGAGCGCGAGGACGGGGTCGTGCGCGTGCAGGTACGAGACGAGGGACGGGGAATTCCCCGGGCGGAGCAACAACGAATCTTCACCAAGTTCTATCGGGGCGATGCCAGCGCCAGCGGCATCGGCGGCACCGGCTTGGGCCTCGCCTTGGCACGGGAGATCGTCGAGGCCCACGGCGGCAACATCGGCTTCGACAGCGAGACCGGAACCGGCTCGACGTTCTGGTTCGAAGTGCCCACCGACAGGGGTCCCGACGCGACATGAGGCACGACCCGAAAGGAGCAGGAATGGCACAGAGGCTGGGCATCGTGCTCGCTGCGGCTGCGGGCGCGCTCGTGCTATCCCAAGCCGCTGTCCCCGTCGGCAAGTTGAAGGGCCCAGGCGTGGTTCGGATCAGCGACGTTCAGGTCGACTACACGCGGATCGACGTCGGCACGCGCGGGTCGTCGCCCGGCGACATGGAGATCACGCGCTACAAGCTCTACAACAAGGGCGTGCGCGAGAGGCCGATCGGCCGCGGCCAGCTCGTGTGCGTGAACATCGGGCAGAACTTCCGGAACTGTACGGGGACATATCTCCTACCCGCAGGGAAGTTGAGCGTCAGCGGTGCGCTCCAGTACCGCGGTCTCTACTACCTCGCGGTGACGGGAGGCACCGGGCTGTACGACAACGTGCGCGGAACGCTAACCGCGACGCGTACGTCGAGGCGCCCGCCGACGGAACTGCTCGTGTTCCGGCTGAACGTCTGAGCCCTCACCGGGCCTCGGGTCCTCTTCAGCTGGCGGCGCCGCTTCCCGCCGGGCTCCGCCGCCAGCTCGTCAGGTCGTAGATCTGGTTCAGCCGCTGCAGGATCGTGCGGGCGATCAGATCACCGGCCGCCGGTTGGTAATGCACGCCGTCGCGTGCCCGCATCAGCACCAGCCGGCCGCTCTCGTTGCGCAGGTATTCCGCGTATCCGCCCTGCTTGCTGTCGAGCATGTGCCAGGTGTCGACGTATGCCGACCTGCGCGGGTTCGCCGCGGCGACGCTTCGGATCACCTTGTTGACGATCGGGAAGCTGCGCCGGAAGCCTGGGCCGGCCGGAATCGGCAATCCGATCCAGACGACGTAGATACCCGCTGCGCTCAGCTCGCGGGTGACGCCGTCGACTCGCCTTCGGTACTCGGCGTTCCAGCTCGGACTGCCGAGCTTCCTGATCCTTCGCCCGGCCGGCACGCCTCCGAGGTAGTCGTGCCCGTCGTCCGCGCCGAACGAGAGCACGGCGACGTTCGGATGCAGGTCCGAGATCGCGTCCGCGATCCTCGTGAACCAGTTGTAGACCCCGGGCTGACCCAGACCGGTGCCGAGACGGCTCTCGACACCGAGGATCTCGATCGCGGCGCGCGAACCTGTCGCCCGCTCGAGCGACTCGCCCGGAACCTGCACGAGCGAGTCTCCGGCGACCCAAACGCGCAGAGGGCGCGCCGGGTCGAAGGAGGGGCGCTTGCGAGGGCTCTTCGGGGCGGGCCTTTGCGGCTTGGTCTTTCGGGGTGTTGGATGCGGGAGCGGACCGGCCGGCGGCGGCAGCCTGAATGCGACCCTCGTGTCGATCCGATCCTGGTCCCGTCGCCCGATCGCGACCTGGAGGGCGCGGCGCGGCCGGTCGAGATAGAGCGCCGAGCTCACACGCGCGAGCGGGCGCGTGAACGCGAGCGCGACGTCGCGCCCCATGCCTTGCGGCTGGATCTCCGCGCGCTTCCGCAACCCCTGCGCGTTCAACAGCGCAGCAAGCCCGAGCGCCAGGAAGGCGAGCACGATGCCGCGTGTGGCCGGAAGCAACCGCATCAGAACCTGAAGTAGATGAAGGGGGCGACCCCGGGCGGGCCGAGCGTGTCGACGACCATCAGTCCGAGCCCGAGACACGCAGCCTGAGCAGGGACGGACAGTCTCTGGAACCCGGCCTGCGCGGCGGCAACTGCGCGCAGCGGGACGTACTGGCTTCCGATGCCGACGACGATCGCCAGCAGGACCGAGCCGGTCACGAGGGGCGACGGCCTCCCCCACGCGCTGAAGAGCTGGGTGATCACTTGGCCGGCACGCTCGAACGAATCCGCGCGGAAGAAGATCCAGGCGAAGCAGACGACGTGGAAGGTGACGACCCGGCCCAGGAGGCGGCGCAGTCTCGTATCCGGCGGCTCTCCCTGTCCGCGGGCGGCGCGCAGATCCCGGCGCAGGCGCTCGACCGCGAGCCCGAGGCCGTGAATCCCGCCCCAGGCGACGAACGTCCAAGCCGCGCCGTGCCACAGCCCGCCGAGCAGCATGGTCGCGAGCAGGTTGCGGTATGTGAGCAGCCGTCCCTTTCGGTTGCCGCCCAGCGGGATGTAGAGGTAGTCGCGCAGCCAGCGGGAGAGCGTCATGTGCCAGCGCCGCCAGAAGTCCTGTAGCGAGACCGCCGTGTACGGCGCGGCGAAGTTCTGCGGGAACTCGAAGCCGAGCAGCAGCGCAACGCCGATCGCGATGTTCGTGTAGCCGCAGAAGTCGGCGAAGATCTGGACCGCATACCCGTAGACGCCGAAGAGCACCTCGAGCGAGGAGTGACGGTTCGGCGCCGCGAACACGTCGTCGACGAGATGCGTGGCGAGGTGGTTCGCGATCACGACCTTCAGGAAGAGCCCGGTCAGGATCAGGTAGTAGGCGCGCGTCGTGTCGACGCGACGCGTGTTCCGGGGAGCCGTCAGCTGCGGCAACAACTCCCGGCCGCGCACGATCGGCCCGGCGACGAGGTGTGGGAAGAACGAGAGGTACACCGCGAACCGCGAGAACGACGAAGGCTCGAGCTCGCGCCGGTAGACGTCGACGACGTACGAGATCGCCATGAAGGTATAGAACGAGATGCCGACCGGGAGAGCGGCGTTCACAACCGCGGACGCACCGGCGACGCCGATCCGCGCCAGCGCGTTGTCGACCGAGCTGACGAAGAAGCCGGCGTACTTGAAGTACGCCAGCAGACCGAGGTCGAAGGCGACTGCCGCGGTGAGCCACGTCTTCCGCAGCCTCCGGCGCTGCGCGCGCCAGATCGCGACGGCTGCGACGTGGTTCACGAGCGTCGACGCGGCAAGGAGGAAGACGAACTTCCAGTCCCACCAGCCGTAGAAGAAGTAGCTCGCCGCAAGCATGAAGGGCCGCCAGGCCCGAGGCCGATCCATCAGCGCCCAGGACAGCGTGAGCACGACGAGGAGAAAGACGGCGAAGGTGGCGGTCGGGAAGAGCATCCCCGTCGGCCGGCGCTACGACCGAACGCGCAGTGAGAGCCGACGGGTTGCGGCCGTCCCCGCGGCGTCCCTGACGCGGACGTCGACGCGAAACGTGCCCGGGCGGCGTGGGATGCCGGACAGCCAGCCCGTCGAGCGCAGGCGCAGGGCCTTCGGCAGCCTTCGGGGCAGCGACCAGAAGTACGGCGGACGCCCGCCCGCCGCGGCGAGCTTCGCGGCATAGCTCTTGCCCTTCGTCGCAGCGGGCAACCGTGCGGTCGTCACGCGCACCGGTTTGCTCGGCGGTAGGACCTTCGGTGCTCCTCCGATTCCGAGGTCCAGGAGCGTCGTGTGCAGCAGGGTCGCCATCGCGACGGCGCCGTCGGGGCCGAGGTGGATGCCGTCCTGCTGGAACCACTCCGGATGGCTGCGCGAATAGAGGTTCCAGTCGACGACGAGCATCGACGGGTGGGTTGCCGCCGCGGAGACGATGGCATCGTTCATCGTCAGATAGGAGTGGCGCGCCGCCCGCAGCGTCACCCACAGCACACGCTTGATGCCGGCCTTCTTCATCGCGTCCAGCGCATCCGCGATGTTGTGCGCGTACTCGTCCTCGAAGTCGTTGTAGCCGACCGCGACGATCACCGTTGGCCCGAGCTTCGCGCCCTGCTTGTTGACGACGTCGATCACGTTCGGCGGTCGGGCGCCGTTGAAGGGGCAGCTGAGCTGCCCGACGCGGCGGCACGGCTCGACCTCGAACTCCAGGTCGACGCCGTCCATGAGGATCTTGCGCGCCGGATCGTAGTCGGGCAAGGCCTCGGCGACGGAGTCGCCGAACAAGGTCACATGCTGAAGCGCCGCCGTACGGCCGTCCGCCGGCGGCGACGACGATGCCGCCGACGAGGCGGCAAGGACGACCAACGCTGCCAGCACCCCGAGCCGGCCGGGCATCGGCCGATTGTAGGCACGATCGCGTCGCATAGCCTCCGGCCGTGCGCGCGTACGTCCGCAGCCTCGACCCGCAACTCTCGCGGGATGTCTGGCTGCTGCAGCTCGGCGGCCTGACGAACGCGTTCGGAAACGGGATCGTCCTCCCGTTCCTGATCATCTATCTGCACAACGTGCGCGGGCTCTCGCTCGGTCTCGCGGGGCTCGCAGCGGCGGTGAACTCGGCGGCGGCGTTGCTGTCGGGATTCCTGGCCGGCTCGCTCGCCGACCGCATCGGGCCGCAGCGCGTCCTGATCGGCTCGCTCGTCGGCATGGCGGCCGCGATCTCGCTCTTCCCGTTGATTCACGACGTGTGGAGCGCGTACACGCTTCAGCTGTTCATGGGCAGTTGCAGCGGCGCCTTCTGGCCGAGCCAGTCCGCGATGCTGACCGCCCTCGCACCGACCGGGCGGCGGCACAACGCCTTCGCCGTGCAGCGGCTGACGATGAACCTCGGCGTGGCGCTCGGCGGCTTCACCGGCGGCGCGGTCGCGCGCGTCGAGCACCCGCGGACGTTCACCGTGCTGTTTCTGCTCGACGCGTGCACGTTCCTCAGCTATGCCGCGGTGGCGCTCTTCCTCCCCTCCCCGCGTCATGCCGGGCCCGAGCGAGGCACGTACACGGAAGTGCTGCGCGACCGACCATTCATGCGCTACGTCGTCGTCAACACGCTCTTCATCACGGCAGGAATGGTCGTCGTCGTCGAGTTGCTCGCGCCCTACGCGAAGAACGACGCGGGTGTCGACGAGAAGCTGATCGGGATCCTCTGGATGATCAACTCCCTCGTCGTCGTGCTCGCACAGCTGCCCGTGGCGAAGCTGGCCGAAGGGCACCGGCGCATGCAGGCGCTTGCGGTGATGGGCGTGATCTGGGCGACCGCGATGCTGACGGTCGGCGCCGCCGGCACCTGGTTCAGCGCGACGGGCGCATTCGCACTGATGGCGCTCGCCGTCGCCGTCTTCGCGATCGGCGAGTGCCTACACGGGATCGTGCACGGGCCGCTCACCGCCGACCTCGCACCGAACCGGCTCGTCGGGCGCTACATGGCGTTCGGTTCGCAGTCCTGGCAGGTCGGCTGGATCATCGGGCCGGCCGTCGGCGGCTTCGTGCTCCAGCATGCGCCCAACGCCCTCTGGCCCGGAGCCGCGGCGCTGAACCTCGCGGCGGTCGGATTCGCCCTGGCGCTCGAGCGGCACCTTCCGCAGGCGGTACTCCGCGCGCCTTCGGCACACCTGGCCGCTTAGGCCGGATCGAGGACGTCGTCGAGCGCGGCCGCGAGCTGGAGCTCGCTGAAGGGCTTCTGCAGAAAGCCGGCCCCGGAGCCGAGGACGCCGCGGCGCACGAGTGCGTCGTCGGTGTACGCGGACATGAACAGCGTCTTCAGCCCCGGGCGAACGGCGCCGAGACGTTCCGCGAGCTCGCGCCCGGACAGTCCGGGCATGACCACGTCCGTCAAAAGCACGTCGATCGCACCAGCGTGCGCGGCTGCGAGTGCGAGCGCCTCCTCGCCGTCCGAGGCTTCGAGCACCTCGCACTCGAGGCCCTCGAGGACGCGGCGCAGGAAGCGGCGGACCACCTGCTCGTCCTCCGCGAGCAGGACCGTCCTGCGGCCCGCCACGCGGACGGGGCGCGGCGCCTCGACCCGCAGGTCCGCGCGCGGCAGGAAGATCTCGAAACGAGCTCCGGCGCCGGGGTGGCTCTCGACACGCATGTCGCCGCCGCTCTGGCGCACGATCCCGTACGAGGTTGCGAGGCCGAGCCCGATCCCGTCGGCCTTCGTGCTGAAGAACGGCTCGAACAGGTGCCGGCGCGTCTCGGCGTCGATGCCGGTGCCGTTGTCCGTCACGCTCAGGCACACGTACCGGCCGCGTGCGAGCTCCAAGCTCGACCGTGCCGAATCGCTGAACAGGTCTGCGTGCTCGAGTGCGAGCGTGAGCGTTCCCCCGCGCGCCATTGCATCGCGGGCGTTGAGCGTGAGGTTGACGAGCACCTGCTGGAGCTGCAAGGGATCGACGTCGACGTCGCAGCGCTCGGCGGCGGGCTCGAACTCCAACGTGCTGTCGCTGTCGAGCAGCGGCCGGAGCAGCGGCAGCGTCTGGGCGACGACCTCGTTCAGCTCGACCCTGCGCGGCTGCAGGATCTGCTTGCGGCCGAAGGCGAGCAGCTGGCGGGTCAGGACCGCGCCCCTCTCCGCGGCGGACTGGATCTGGCGCACGTCCTCCAGCTCCTCCCCGTCGAGCCGCTCCACCAGGAGGGCGCTGTAGCCCCCGATCGCCATCAACAGGCTGTTGAAGTCGTGGGCGATCCCGCCGGCGAGCTTGCCGACCGCGTCGAGCTTCTGGCTGTGGCGAAGCTGCTCTTCGAGGTCCGCACGTTCTCGTTCGACCTGCTCGCGAAGCGCCAGGCTCTGGGTGAGCAAGGCTGTCTGCTCGCTCAGCTCGTCGTTGCGCTCCCGCAGCTCGGCGACGAGGCGCTGCTTTTCCGCCAGCGCGCTCTCCACCCGGTGGGCGAGGCGGTCCTTCTCGCGCGACGTCACGTAGAGACGGACGAGCACGGCGGCAACCGCGACGACGCCGAGGGCGAGCGACGTCGTCGAGAGACCTCCCCGGGAGGCGTCGAGCGCGATCACTGCGACGGCTGCGACGCCGCCCGCGAGCACGAGGAGCAGCCCTCGCTCGCGCGCGCCGCGGACGATGCGCCCGGGCTCACGCCGGAGGGCCGCAGTCGCCGCGATGCAGAGCAGGACCGCCTCGGCCTGCCAGCCGATGCTGATCCACTTGCCGTTCACGCTGTCGTGCAAGACCACGAAATAGGTGTACGCCGCATCCGTAAACGCGGAGACGGCGAACGCGACGCCGACGAGCACGATCGAGAGCGGCGCACGCTTGACGCCCAACACGCCGACCGAGCCGAGGAGCATCAGGATCATCACGCCGAGCAGCGGATAGGCGATCCCCGTGGCGGTCTTCAGCGAGAGCCCCCATTCGAGCTGCGGCCCGATCAAGAGCGACCAGCCGACCAGCGCCACCACCGCGACGACGATCGAAGCGTCGAGGGTGCTGCGCCAGATTTGCCGCAGCGACCCGCCGCCGAACGCACCGAGGATCGCGACGGGGACGAGCGCGTAGGAGGCGACGTAGAACGCATCCGCAACAGAGGGGAAAGGCGATTCCCGGTTCAGGACGAGCTCGTAGACGCTCCAGGTCACCTCTCCCACGAGCCAGAACGCATTCGAGAGCGCGAGGATCGCCCAGAACGGCTTCTTGCGCGCATGCGAGCGGAACGCCGCGAGCAGGGCGAGGCAGACCGCTGCCGCGATTGGCAAGAGGTAGGCGCCGTCCGCGACCCAGTTCTGCGCCTGCTGCGATTGCGCGAGCGCCGTGGCGAGCGTGTAGGCCGCCAGCCACGCACAGCCGAGAACGGCCGAGAAGGGCAGACGCCGAGACGCCGCGACCCGGAGAGGCGCTACCGCAGTCAAGCTTGACACCGAACATCCATCATCCGGCACGCGCACTGAAGTTGCGTCCCTCAGGTGAGGGACGCAGGCACCCTGGGTACGATGTCGAACGAGATGGCTGTGACGATCGAGGACCCACTCAGTACCGATGCCGAACCTGCCTCGCATCCGGCGTCCCGGTACGCGTCGTCGCACGCCGGCGGACGGCGCCGCGCGCGAGCGGCCGCGCGCCGCTGAGCTCACCGCCTCCGGCCTCACCTGGGTTCACCTCGACGCGCTGCGCAAAGACGAGATCGAGCGGCTCGCCGAGCGCTTCGGCTGGCATCCGCTCGACGTCGAGGACGTGCTGTCGAAGCGGCAGAGGCCGAAGGTCGACGACTACGCGGAGGAGGGCTACCTCTTCGCAGTGCTGCATTTCCCGGTCTACGACAAGTCGATCGGACGCCTGAACGCGGGCGAGCTCGACGTCTTCATCGGGCCGGACTACCTCGTCACGATCCCCAACGTCCGCCTCGACCCCGTCTCCAAGCTCTTCCGGAACTGCGAGGAAGACGAGGTACTGCGCCAGTCGCTCTTCTCGAAAGGCTCGGGCCGGCTGCTGTACGAGGTGCTCGACGACCTCTTCGACTACTGCTTCCCCATCCTGGACAAGATCGCGCACAAGCTCGACACGCTCGAGGACCAGCTGTTCGAGGGCCGGTCCGAGGAGATCGTGCGCGACATCTCCAACGTGAAGCAGGAGATCATCTCCTACCGCAAGATCATCAAGCCCGAGCGGCCGACATTGCGACTGCTCGAGCGGCACGTCGAGCGCTTTCTCCCGGAGGAGCTCGAGCTCTACTTCGACGACATCGTCGACGCGGCTGAGCGGATCTGGGACCTGCTCGACAACTACAAGGAGGTCGTCGAGGCGCTCGAGGACACGAACGAGTCCGTGCTCTCACATCGCCAGAACGAGGTGCTGCGGATCCTCACCGTGTTCAGCGTGGTCCTTCTGCCGCTGACGCTGATCTCGGGCATCTTCGGGATGAACGTCGCGTTCCCGGGCGAGGGGACGCACACGGCGTTCTGGCTCGTCGTCGGGCTGATGGTCGTGACGATCATCGCGATGGTCGGCTTCTTCAAGTACAAGCGCTGGCTCTAGGCGTCAGCGGACGCGCACGGCGTACTTGAGCACGACCTGCGATGCCGCCGCGTAGACGGTGAGGCGAAAGACGACTCCGCTCCGACCGCGCAGGCGCTTCGACCAGGTGTAGGGCTGGTCGACGATGCCGAGCAGCGTGTAGTGCGCGCCGAGCGTGTCGAACACCTCACCGCGGACGAAGACCTGCGGGTAGACGGTCGCGGGAATGCGCACTCCGTCGCGGTCGGTGACCAGGACGGCGTACTCCCAGCGGGCGCCGGCTTTCGGCGAACGCTTCGAGAACTGCACCGAGACCTTGAACGGCAGCGCCGCGGGCGCCGCAGGCGCCGCGGGCGCGACGACGGCGGCAGCCAGCAACGACGCGATCAGCGCTCTCCCCATCGCGATAGTCAACCAAGGCGGAGCACGCGGATGTCGCCGTCAGGTGTAGGCGAGCCCGGTGGCGTAGAAGGGGCCGTTCGCCTGCAGCGTGAAGGTGCAGCGTCCACTCCCTACCGGTTCCGGGACTCTGGCCGGAACCGCGAGCGTCACCGCGACGTTCGCCCGAACGGTGATGCGCTCGTAGAGCTGTCCGTTCCGGCGGATTGTGACGAATCGCTCCTGATCGGAGACCAGTGTCCCGTCGAGCGTTCCGGGACGGCACGCGTACTTGGAGAACACGACGAGTCCGCTCGGGGCGTAGCTCGACGTGTTGACGCCGCGCAGCCACGACGTCAGTCGCAGCGGCGGGTTCACGCGCCAGAGCTGATAGCCGGGTTGCGCGCCGCCGAGAACGAACCCGTCGACGTGCACCGTTCGCGAGGCAAGGACGTACGGCGCGAGCACCGGCGTCCCGTCGGCGAGGACCAGGCTGCCGTCCTCGAAGGGCCCGACCGAGCGCTGCGGCAGGCCGCCCGGGACCACCGCGCCGAGCAAGTCGTAGAAGTCGCGCACCCGGCCGTTCCAGAACGCACTCTCCCAGACGCTGACCCAGCTCACGTCCTCGGTGAACAGCCACGCGACCGGTGCGTCGGCAATCGGATCGATCCATTCGCGCTGAGGGCCGAGCGCGATCGCCTGCGTCACCCGAGCCTCGCGGACGATGAAGCGGCTGGTCGCGACCGAAGCCGCGACGCCGAGCGCGACGAGGCAGGCCGGCACGGCGACGCGCGCGATCCGGAGCGGCAACAGGACGACCGCGGCGACCAGCACAGCGCCGGCCAGCGGCACGACAAGGTCGAGATTCGCGTGAGACGCGAACTGGTGCAGCGGAACGAGCGTGAAGTTCGACGGGGTCGAGGCCAGCGAGGCGAACCGTTCGCATGGAAACACGACGAGGAGCACCACGCAGAGTGCGCCGAGCGCCGCCACCGCGCGACGTGGACGAGGCGCCCCGCGCACCAACCAGGTCACGGTGGCGATCCCGTACAGCGGGAGCAGCCCGAACAGGTTCCGTTCTGCGGTGTGACCGATGTGGCGGGAAGCGAAGACTCCGACCTGGAGGACGAGCCAGGCCGTGAGCGCGAGCGTCAACACACGGAACAGTCGCACGTCGCGTCCTCGGAGCAGCCCGAGCGCTAGCACCGGCACGACACCGGTGATCAGCACGACGTCCGCGAGGTGATAGACGACGAAACGGAAGGTCGCCCCGAAGGCATAGTGCGCCTCCCCCGCCGCCTGGTACGCGCCGAGCACCTTCGTCACCGGCCCGCCGTGGCGCAGCTGCCAGGCGGACCACAGCACGCCGACGACGGCGAAGCCGGCGAGAACCGGCAGATGCGACCGCCAGCGCCTGCGGTCGAACGCGATCGCCGTCAGGTATGCGAGCGCGACGACGAAGCCCTGGAGCCGCACGGAGCAGACCAGGACGATGGAAGCGAGCGCCCACGCCTGCGTGCGGGGCTCGGGGCGCTCGAGTGCCCGCCACACGGCCCAGGCCGCGAGCACCACGGCCGGGTAGAAAGCGACCTCGGTCATGATCAGCCCGGCATAGGCGAGGGACGGCGGGACGAGCGCGAGCACAGCGGCGACGAGCGCCCAGCCGCGCGGGACGAGCGCTCGTGCCCACAGATAGGTGGGAACCGCAGCGAGCGACATGACCACGGCTTGGAGTGCCTGCAGAAGCCGGTAGCCGGCCTCGCGGTCGTCCAGCGAGAGCGGCAGACCCACGAGCACAGGGGACAACAAGGAGAAGAATTGCGTGTCGTGGCCGAAGAGCGTCAGGTGCCCGGTGCGCCAGAACGCGCGTCCCAGTTCCGCGTAGATCAGCTCGTCCGGGACGATCCACGGGGTCGGGATCGTGTCCGCAGCCCACACACGGAGTGCCGCAGAGACGCCGAGGAGCGCGACCAGGAGCTGCCACGTGGGGAGCGCGAGCACCCGGCGCATCCGCGCACCTTACGCATGCGGTAGAACGGCGCCGTGCCGAAGCCGTTATGGGCGCCCTGGCGCCTCGAATACATCCAGCAAGCCGACGAGCTGGACCGCTGCATCTTCTGCGAGCCGGAGGAAGAGCTCTTGCTCGCGCGCAGTGAGCGCGCGCTCGCGGTCCTGAACAAGTTCCCGTACGCCTCCGGCCATCTGATGGTCGCGCCGACGCGTCATACCGGCGACTTCGGCTCGCTCGACGACGCTGAGGCTGCCGAGGTGCACGCGCTCGCCGCACGCGGACTCGAGGCGCTGCGCACGGTGTACGGACCGGACGGCTTCAACCTCGGCTGGAACCTCGGCCGCGTCGCGGGCGCGGGGATCGAGGACCACGTGCACCTGCACGTCGTCCCCCGCTGGAACGGCGACACGAACTTCATGCCCGTGCTCGCCGACGTGAAGGTGTTGCCCGAGCACCTGCTCGAGACACGGCGGCGGCTCGCAGAGGTCTGGGTGAGCTGAGCTCCCGTCCGACGCAGGAGGTTCACTGGGACCGCGTGTCGTCGCAACCGTCGACTCTCGACCGTTTCTTCACGCCTCCACTCGCGCTGAAGCTGGCGGCCGCCGGTGCGCTCTCGATCGCCGTGGTCAGCCTGGTCCCGCGCAGCGTCAAAGAGACCGGTGACGTTCCGCCGGTTCGCATGCTGCTCACGACCAGCGTCCTCGTCGGCTTGATCTGCACGGTCGCGCTGGTTCTCGGGCTCCGCTTCGATCTCCGCCTGCCTTGGGCCGCCGTCGTCTTCACCGTCGGCTTCAACGCACTGGTCGTGTTCGTCAAGTTCACGCTCGCTCCCCGCGGCTTCTACGACGTGAACAGGACACACGACCTCGACTCGTGGGTGACGCCGGACAACTGGTTCAACGCGAGCACGGCGGCGGTGGTGATCTTCGTGCTCTACCTCGCCGCGTACCTGCTGCTCTACCGCTTCTTCCGCCACCGCATCGAGCACCTCGCGGAGCTCGGTGCGATCGACAGGCTCGCCCGGACGCACAACGTCGTCCTGGCGATCATCGCGGCAACGATCCTCCTCGCCGCAAGCGGCGCCGCCGTCGTCTTCCTGCTGCTGATTCCGCTCGCCGCGGGGTGGAGCTACCTCGACTTCGTGTTCTCGTCCGGTCTCTCGGTCCTCGTCGGGCTCGCCCTCGCCGGTGCGACCGCACTCGGCGCGCTGGCATTCGACTCCGCCTCGCGCCGCGCGCGTGCAGTCGGCGATGCGTCGGTCTTCGTCAGCTTCTTCTGGGTCGGGCTCTACTTCCTGGCGCTGTACCACGTGCTCTGGGTCGTCTACGTGCTCGTGCTGACAGCGATCTGGCCGCTAAAGGTCGTCACGCCGAAGTGACGCGACTTCCACGGCTCTACTTCGTCTTGCTGCGGTATCGCGTCGCGGCGATGGTTGCGATGTTCACGCTGCTCGGCGCCGCGCGGGCGGACGGGCTCACCGCGTTGTCCGTTCGGCATGCCTTGGCATTGCTTGCGCTCGCTTCGAGCTACGTCGCTGCGACGGCTCTCAACGACCTCGCGGACGAGGCGATCGATCGTGTCAACCATCCCCGCAACGCCGGCCGCCCTCTCGTGGAAGGCACGGCGACGCGGGGGGAGCTGCACGTCCTGCACGTGCTCGCCGGCGCGACCGCGCTCGGCGCTGCGCTTCCACTCGGCCTGCGAGGCGTGGCGATCGTCGTATCGGCGCTGCTGATCAGCATTGCCTACTCGGCTCGTCCGCTCCTGCTTTCGTACCGCACCTCGCTCGCGCACGTGGTGCTCGCCGTCGCCTATGTGCTGATTCCGTTCGGACTCGGCGCCGTCGCCGCAGGCGGCTCGCTCGCCGTGGACGACGCGGTCTTCGCGGCCGGGCTGTTCTGCCTCTTCCTCGCGCGGATCGTCCTCAAGGACTTCCGCGACCGACGTGGGGATGCGCTGTACGGCAAGCCGACGCTCTTGCTGCGCCGGGGAAAGACGGCGACCTGCGCGACCAGCCTCGTCGCCCTCCTGGCCGGCGACGCGTTGGTGTGCCTGAGCGTCGACCCTACGCTCGCGGTCGTCCTGCAGCTGTTCTTCGGCGCCGTCGCCTGGATGCTGAGGCGCCTCTACGTGGCCGAAACCGGTCGAGCAGAGCAGGTCGCGATCGGTATCGGCGCCCGCGTCGGCAACGGGCTCCTGCTGACGGTGCTCGGCTGGTCGGCGCTCGCCGCACACGGCGCGACGACAGGGGATCGGCTCGCGTTCGCACTTCTCTTCACGGCGGTGTTCGGCGCGAGCTACGCGAGTCTCGCGACGCGCCCGGACCAGGTCGTGCTCGGCTACAAGGGCTAGCGTTTCGCCGGCTGGCGGACGCGCAGGCCGTAGTAGTGCACGCGTGTGACGCCGTTCGCGTCGGTCACCTGCACCGTGAAGGCGAAGCTGCCCGCACGCGTGGGCCGGCCGCGGAGCGTTCCGTCGCTGCCGAGCTTCACGCCGGGCGGAAGTGCGCCGGCAACGATCGCGAACGCGTATGGCTCGCTGCCGCCTGACACGAGCACCGCTGCGCTGTACGCTCGTCCGCGGACGCCGTTCGGGATCGTTTCGGTGCTGATCGCCATCTTCGGGGGGAGCACGGTGAAGACGAGGTCGAGCCGTGCGCTCAGCCCGTACTTGTCGGTCGCGGAGACGGTGAAGGTGTACTTCCCGGCGGCAGCGTCCGGCGTGCCGGTGAGCAGGCCGTCCGGGGAGAGGGTCATGCCCTTCGGCAGCGCTCCCTGCAGCACGCTGTACGTGTACGGCGCGTAGCCGCCGACGACGGTCAGCTGCTGCGCGTACGGCTGGTTCGCCCGCCCGCCGCGGAGGATCTGCGGAGCGAGCACGAGAGTCGGCGCATCGATCTGCACGGTGAACGTGCCCTCCGTGGCCGTGGCCACCGAGTCGCTCGCGCGGACGGTGAACGAATAGATGCCTGCCTTCGTCGGAATGCCGTTCATCAGACCGCCGGTCGAGAGCGCGAGACCCGCCGGAAGCGAACCGGACGTGACCGCGTAGGAAACGCTCGTCCCGTTCTGCACGCCGAACTGTCCCGTGTAGGCGACGCCGACGACGCCCTTGGCTGCCGGGACGGCGACAAAGACGAGCTTCGGCGGCGGCGGAGGAGGAGGAGGAGGAGGCGGCGGCGGCGGCGGCGGCGGCGGAGGAGGAGGCGGGGGCGGCGCCTGGGCCGCACCGCCGATGCAGACCTGGTTCGTCGTCGACGACTCGCCGGAAAGACTCTGCGAGCCCCATTCCCAGACGTCGTAGGCGACCGTGCCGTCCTGCCGCACGTAGCGCGAGCGAATCCCGCCCCATACCTCTGCGACGAAGCAATGCCCCTTGTCGGCGTCGGTGAGCGTGTAGTACATCGCGTTGGGGACGTCGGGATACGTGTTCGCGGGGATCACGTTCGGCGGCGTCGACGACGGAACGCTGTCGGGCCCCTGCACCGTCGCGCCGTCGCGGACGAAGCGGAAGACGTAGTTCGTGACGGGGCCGGAGTACGAGCCCCAGCCGCCGTTCGCGGCGTAGAGGCGGCCGTCCTGGACGGAGAGATCGGGCTTCTGCGTCCAGAACGGGGCGCTCGCGAGCGCCGAGCCGGCAAAGGCGAGTGCGGCAACGGCCGCTGTGAACGTGGCGAGGAGGCGGGCGATCATGAGCAAGGCATCGGCGGGCCGGCTAGGCAACTTAAGTTTGTAAACAGTAAAAAGCGGTCGCGACGGACACGGTAGCCGCGATTTCGGACTCCGTCGCCCGGATTCCTCCAAAGGGCATCACCCGCACCACGGCGAGGACCCCTTAGTCCCTACCCACCGAAGAACCCCAGGCCCTCCCAAGGAACCTGGCACAAGCCCCCAACCCGCGGGCGCGCGCAGCGCGCTTCCGCAAAAAGAGCGGACGATGGGACTCGAACCCACGACACCTGGCTTGGGAAGCCAGTGCTCTACCAACTGAGCTACGTCCGCGCAGGCCGGATTCTAGCGCCGGGTCCCCGCGCCGAATCCGCGTCGCGACCCGCTTCAGCGCGCCGCGGGAACCGTCCGGAACGACCGGTCGGACCCCTTCGCGGTGCCGACGGCACTCGCCGCAACCGCGCGAAGGTGATACGTCGCTCCCGGCCGGAGTCCGTTCAGCAAGAGGGTGACCGTCGCGCGCGACTGCGCGCCGGAGACGAGCTGCGCCGTGGTCGACGAGCCGTAGCGCTGCGTCCGTCCGTACTCGAGCTTGACCTGGAGGTCCGAATCCTTCGTCGACACTGCGACGGTCACGCGGGCTTGCCGAGCGCGCACGTTCTTGATCGTCACGGCGTCGACGGTCGGCGTCTCGACCCCCGGCAGCAGGAGCCGTCCGGCACCGAAGCCCTGGTCCGGACCGGGTGGGCCGAGATCGCCTGCATGCGCAACGAGGTAGGCCCGAACTTGCGCGGCGCGGAAGCTCGGCGAGCGCTGCTTGACGAGCGCCGCGGCGCCGGCCACGTGCGGCGCGGCGGCCGACGTCCCGGCGAAGCCGCTGCCGCCGCAGCGTGTGAACTGGCCGTACGTCGACGACGAGACGCTGTCGGGAGCGACGAGGTCGGGCTTCAGTCTCCCGTCGACCGTCGGTCCCTGCGAGCTGTAGAACTCGAGCGCGCTGCTCTGCCAGCAAATCGCCCCGACGGCGACCGCTCCAGGAGCTGCGGCGGGATCGCTGATGCTGCGGCCGAGGGTCGCGTACTCGAGTCTCAGCGAGAACGGCTCTCCCTCGACGAACAGATCGAACGTCGGCGACGGCCCCTGGTTCGGGTATGCGGTCATGATCGCGATCCCGACCGAGAGCGTGCCGAAGCTCGCGTTCACGCCGCACAGCTCCTCGTGCCCCGCGTCGTGGAGCTCGTGCTGGTTGTTGACCGAGCGTCCGATGATCTGGCGGCTCGGCTCGCGCAGGAGATACAGGTCGTAGTCCTGCGTCGCGTGGGGCCAGCCGTCCCAGCGCAGGAACGCACAGATGAGATTCCCCGGCGGCAGCAGGAACGTGTCCGTCGCGTCGGCGTTCGGCCCCAGGTCGGCGAAGCCGTCGCCGTTTCCGTCCGCGTAGGTGCCCGTCCAGTGGCTGACGCCGTCGTTACCGGCCGAGTTGACCCAGAGGATCCCGGCAGCGCGGGCGTCGGCGACCGTCGCATCGGGAGTGCCCGCAGGCCCTTGGCCGTCGCCGCTCCAGGTTCCGTACCAGCTGAGCGACATGGTGATGATCGACGCGCCGTGCGCCTTGGCGTACTTCTCGGCCGCGTCGAGGGAGACTTCGTTGTCGACGCAGAGGAGCAAGAGCTCGGCGTCCGGCGCTTGCTGGCTGAGGATCTCCGCCACCGCGGTGCCGTGCTGGTCGACGTCGATGTGCCCGCTGCAGTAATCGACAGCGGTGGTGCGCGCAGTGACCTGCCCTGCAGCCTGCTTGTCCGCGAGGTGGGCGAATCCGTCGTCGATGATCGCGACCTTCACCCCTTTGCCGGTCAAACCGGCCGCGTGCCACACGGTCGCATTCGTGGCGTCGACGCCTTCGTCGGTGATCGACGCCGCTGCCGGTCGGACCGGCATGTGCACGCGCCGTACCGATGAGTCTCGGGAGAGGCGCGTCAACGCGCCGGCCGGAACGCGCGCGAGGACGAGCCCGGCCGAGACGAGCTCGACGCGACCACCTAGGCGCCCGACGGCCCGCCGCGCCGCGACGATTCGTGAGCCCGCAGGCACGAGGACGACCTGTAGGCGGGCCCGAGGCGTGTCGCGGGCGGCACGGGCAAGAGCGTCGTCGAGCTTCGCCGTCTCGAGCGACGCGTTGCGCAGCGCGAGCGCCCGACCTCGGAGCGTCGACCCGTCCCTGTCGCCGACGTGCGCGCCCGCAGTGCCCGTCGCGAACGCCGCGGCGAGCGCGGCCGCAACGACACAGGGTGCGAGCTGCACCCGACGCAGCTTAGCGACATGGCCGGAAATGCGTCTTTCGCGCACCGGCCGCGTCGGGCACGCTGAGACGATGCGGCGCCTCGAGATCGTGCTCGCCCTGCTCGCGCTGGTGCTCGCAGCGGGCCTCGTCTGGCCGCGCCATGCCTGGTCACCGCCCTCGCCGTACTGCAGAGACGGTCCGGCGCTGGCCGGTGTGTACCACTCGGACCGACTCCATGTGCGTGAGCGCTGCGTCGTGGCTGTCGGCGTCGTCACGCGCGTCAAGTTCGAGCCCTACGACGGCGACGTCCATCTGGATCTCCGGCCCGACGACGTTCGCCTGCTCGGGAAGGGCCAGGACGACCTCGTGGTCGAAGTGATCCCGCAGGACCGAACCCGCGTGCCGATTCCCGATCAAGGCACGCGGATCACCGTCGTCGGCCCCTGGGTCGACGACCTCGAGCACGGCTGGCGCGAGGTGCATCCGGCCTGGTGGATCAGCGCCGGCCGGATCGTCCCGGCCGCCCGGCAGGAGCTCGATGCCGTCCAGGGGCTGCTGCGGGACGGAGGCTGAGTGCGCGATACTCCCCTGGAAATCAGGGCAAAGGAGCGACGACATGGGCGACCTCGAACAGACCGCCAAGGCGCTCGTCGCCGAGGGGAAAGGCATCCTCGCCGCCGACGAGAGCGACAGCACGATCAAGAAACGATTCGACTCGATCGGGGTCGAGTCGACAGAGGAGAACCGCCGCGCCTACCGCGAGCTGCTCTTCGGAACCGAAGGCGCCGAGGAGTTCATCAGCGGCGTCATCCTCTACGACGAGACGATCCGGCAATCGGCTTCGGACGGGACCCCGTTCCCGAAGCTTCTCGAGTCGAAGGGGATCATCCCCGGGATCAAGGTCGACAAGGGCGCGAAGCCGCTGGCCAACGCCGACGGTGAGACCGTCACGGAAGGGCTCGACGGTCTGCGAGAGCGGCTCGCCGAGTACCGCGAGCTGGGCGCCCGCTTCGCGAAGTGGCGCGCGACCTACTCGATCAGCGATCACCTGCCGAGCGACTACTGCACCTGGACGAACGCGCATGCGCTCGCCCGCTACGCAGCGCTCTGCCAGGAGGCGGGACTCGTCCCGATCGTCGAGCCCGAGGTGCTGCAGGACGGCACGCATACGATCGAGCGCTCGTTTCACGTCACGAGCCGTGTGCTCGGCGCGGTCTACACTGAGCTGTTCGACCAGAGGGTCCGGCTCGAGGGCACGCTGCTGAAGCCGAACATGGTGCTGTCGGGCTACGACGCGTCGCCGCGGGCGTCCGCCGACGAGGTCGCCGAGTGGACGCTCAAGTGCTTCCGCCGGCACGTGCCTGCGGCCCTGCCGGGGATCGTCTTCCTCTCCGGTGGACAGTCGGACGAGGACGCCACGACGAACCTGAACGCGATGAACAAGCGCGGTCCGCATCCGTGGCAGCTCTCGTTCTCGTACGGCCGCGCGCTGCAGGCGCCGGCGCTGAAGGCCTGGGGCGGCAAGCCGGAGAACGTCGAGGCCGCGCGCCGCGCGTACTACCACCGGGCGAAGATGAACAGCGCCGCGCGCACCGGGATGTACGCGCCGGAGATGGAGAAGGAGGCCGTTCCCGCCTGATCGCTCGCTAGCGCAAACGGACGACGAACCAGCCGTCCACGTTGTCGCACAGGACCTGCTCCGGTCCTTCGTGGGCGTACGTGTAGACGGCGAGCCCGTTGTAGGTGACCTGGTTCCGTCCGTCAGGGCGTTTGATCGTGCCGAACGTGCCCTTGACTCCCGCGACGTGCTTCGGAACCGTCGACTTCGCATACAGCGGCGGCCACAGCTTGGCGCACGCACCCGTGCAGCGGATCTTGCCACCCGCGCGTTTCTCGACCTGCCAGTAGTAGAGCGCCTGCTTCTTCGGCGTTGCCAGAATCGCGCCGAACCGGTCGTCCACGTACCGGATCGCCGGCCCGCGTCCGGCGGCGGCGGCGGTCCCTGTGACGACCACCGCAAGAGCAAGAAAGGCAACGAGAAAACGCACCGCTGAGCAGTCACCCTAGAACGTCAAGCGTTACATCCGTCTTAATTCTCCGCCCAACGTAGCGGCGAGAATCACCGGTACTCGCGGCCGGTGAAGTGCTCGAGCTTGTCGAGCGCATGCGTCGCCTCGATGCGCCGGGTCGTGCCCGAGCGCGACCGCATGACGATCGAGTCCGTGATCGCCCCGTTGGGGAGGTAGCGGACGCCGCGGAGGAGGGAGCCATTCGTCACGCCGGTCGCGGCGACGAAGACGTCGTGGCCGGCTACGAGATCGTCCGTCGTCAAGACGCGATCGGGATCGAGATCGGCGTCGACGAGCTTCTGCCGCTCCTCGTCGTCGCGCGGCCATAGCCTTCCCTGGATGCCTCCGCCCACGCACTTGAGCGCCGCGGCGGAGATCACGCCCTCCGGTGTGCCGCCGATCCCGTAGAGGATGTCGACACCGGTCCCAGGTTGAGCCGCCGCAATCGCGGGCGCGACGTCGCCGTCCCGGATCAGGTTCACCTTCGCGCCCGCTTCACGAAGTTCGGCAATCAGCGCGTCGTGGCGGTCGCGCTCGAGCACGACCACCGCGATCTCGCGCGGCGAGATGCCCTTCGCCTTCGCGACCGCGTGCACGTTCTCGGTCGGCGTGGCGTTGAGGTCCACCACGTCGATGCCCAGCGGACCCACGGCGATCTTCTCCATGTACACAGCCGCACCGGGAAAGAACATCGTCCCGCGCTCCGCGACTGCGATCACGGCGATCGCGTTCGGCTGCCCCAGTGCCGTCAGTCGCGTTCCCTCGAGCGGGTCGACCGCGACGTCCACTTGCGGGCCGGTGCCGTCGCCGATCTCCTCGCCGTTGAACAGCATCGGCGCCTCGTCCTTCTCTCCTTCGCCGATTACGACGAGGCCGTCCATCGACACGGAATCGAGCATCGCACGCATCGCATCGACTGCAGCCTGGTCGGCGGCGTTCTTGTCGCCCCGCCCGACCCAGCGGCCCGCCGCCATGGCTGCGGCCTCGGTGACGCGAACGAGCTCGAGCGCCAGGTTGCGGTCAGGCCGTATACCGGTACGCGTCGGCTGCCCCGCAGCGCTCGCCACGACGGGAATCCTACTCGGTGACGCGCCGCAGGAATGCGACGAGCGCGGCGTCTGCAGCCCGCACCGGCGGCATGTAGAGCAGGTCCCAGCCGTGCCGGTAGCCCGGGTACACGATGACCTGCTTCTCCTTCGATCCCGCGGCACGAACGAGTTGCCGCGCCTCCGACCCCAGGAGATATCGATCGTCGCGCGAGGCAAGAACCAGGAACGGGACGTGCATTCTCCTCACCGCGGCGAGGGCATTCAGCTCGTCGGCGCCGCCCTGGTGCAGGACGAGCTCCCCCGAGAGATTCGCGACGCCGACGATCTCCGAACCGAGAGCGGGCGCCGCGACCATCGCCGTTGCGCCGCCGTACGACGCGCCGACGAGGGCGATGCGCCGCGCGCCGAGCGATCGCAGCTCGTCGACGGCGCCGCGTACGTCTGCCCGCGCTCCCCGCGATCCGCTCGGGAAGCCCTTCGACAGTCCGAAGCCGCGCAGATCGACGAGCAGCACGTGGAAACCGCGCGCCGCCAGCGTCTTCGCGTACGGCGCCCAGTCGCAGAGATCCGCGGGCGACTCGTGCAGCAGGACGACACCGCGCCCTCCCCGCCCCAACACCGCGCCGTCGAGGCGCGTGCCGTCCGCCGAACGGAACCAGAGCGTCCGCGCGTCGACGTCCTGGCCTCGCGAGGAGCAGCGCTGCGGGAGCGGAGTCGGTGCAGGGACCGCGGAATGCTTCGCTCCGCCGCAGCCGCCAACCACGAAGGCGAGTGCGGCGAGCGTGACCGTCCGCACGACCATGCAGGCTGAGGGTGCGTGAGTCGGCTGCTTGCCTTTGCGATCGCCGTGCTGGTCTTCCAGAATGTACCCGCGTTCATCGGCGACGCCGGCACCTGGGTCGACCTCGTGACGCCGTTCGCCGTCATCGGCGCGGCCGCGTACGCGCTGCGCGACGCGCGGGCGCTTGCGCTCGTCGTCGGATTGGCGTCGGCGATCCTGTATGTCGACGGGCACGGCATCCACCTCGCGGCGAACGACATCGGTCATCACCAGCTCGCGGGACGTGCGGAGGAGGTACGCCATTTCTGGGACGAGCGCTGGGGACACCTCGAGTGGCACCTCGGACTGTTCGGTCTGCTGGCAGCATTCGCGCTCGCGGACGCCCGGCGCGCGTCGCCCACGCGTGCACAGCTCGCTGCGGCGCTCCTGATCGGCTGGACGTTGTTCACCAACACCGTCGAAGGCCAGGATTGGTTCCTGACGCTGGGCGCGGCGTTCGTGTTCGTCGCGTGGACGATCGTCCGGCCGTCGCGAACACTCGCCGCCTGCGCCGCGGCGACACTCATCGGTGCCGCGCTGACCGGCGCGTGGGCTGCCTGGCAGGGCGGCGTGCCGCAGTTCAGCGAGCTCGGCTGGCTGTGACGCCGCGGCGTGTTGTCGCCGCCGTGGCGCTGCTGCTCGCCGTCCTCGTCATCGTCTTTCGTGGCTGGGTCGCCGCGCAGGCGCGCGCCGTCGTCGTTCTCAGCACGACGATTCACACGCCGGTCCTCACCTGGACGGCTGCGGTGCTGACACGCGATCCGCACGCGGAGGAGACGATCGTCGCCGGCCGCCCAACGACGCTGATTCGCCCGGGCGGCGATCCGCCGTGGCCGGCGGTCGTCTTCGTGAACGGTGCGACCCGGCTGGGTCGGCTGCACCCCGACGTCCAGAAGCTGGCGCGAGGGCTTGCACGCACGGGCTTCGTCGTCTACGTCCCGGACCTACCGGGCCTGCGGCTCGGCGAGATCACGCAGCGCACGGTTCGTTCCACGGTCGCAGTCGCGGATGCCGCGGCCCGAAGCGCCGATTCGCGCGGCGACCGTCTCGGCTTCGTTTCGGTCTCGGTCGGTACCTCGCTCGCACTGCTGGCGGCCGAGGACCCGCGCCTCGTCGGCCGTGTCACCGCGGTCTGCGGAATCGCGCCGTACGCACGCCTGAAGCAGGTCGTCAAGCTGGCGACGACCGGCTTCGGGCCCGCGGGCCGCTACGCCGTCGACGACTACCTCGGCTTGGCAGTCGCACGGTCGCTGTTCGCGGGCCTCCCGTCGAGCCCCGAACAGGACCGGCTCCTCCGCCTCGTCGAGCGCGTTCCGGACGACCGCGACGACCCGCTCGCCGTGCTCGCCGGCGCCCGCGCGAAGTCGCCGGCCGTGCAGGCGGTCCTCGGCGTGATTCGAAACCGCGATCCCGCGCGCTTCGAGAACGCGTACTCGCACCTCCCGCCGCGTCTCCGCACACAGCTCGACCGCCTCTCGCCGCTCCGCCGCGCACGGACGATCGCCGCCCCGGTCGAGCTCGCATCGGCGCGGACCGACATCTACTTCCCGCTGGCCGAGTCACGCGCACTCGTCCGCGCGATCCCGGACGCCCGGCTCACCGCAACGTCGACGCTCGACCACGCGATTCCCCATCCGACCCTGCGGGACCTCGGGGATCTGCTCCGCTTCGACGGCTGGGTCGTCCGCTCCCTGCGTGCGCTTCGGGAATAGTCACATCCGCTCGGGCGCCTCGACTCCGATCAGATCGAGAGAGCGTGCGATCACCTGCTGCGCGGCGAGGACGAGCGCGAGCCGGAACTCCTCCTGTTCGGAGCCCAGCACACGATGCTCGTGGTAGAAGCGGTGAAAGTCGTCGGCGACGCGGATCGCATACGTCGGCACCGCCTGCGGCCCGCGGCGCAACGACGCCTCGCGCAGGACACCGGGGAACTCGAGCAGCCGCTTCACGAGGTCACGCTCCTCCGGCTCCAGCTCGTGACGTTGCGGCTCGGAGCCACGTTCCCGGGCCGCGTTGCGCAGGATGCCGGCGATGCGCGCGTGCGCGTACTGCACGTAGTAGACGGGATTCTTCTGCGTCCTAGCGGCGGCGAGATCCACGTCGATCTCGATCGTCTGATCGGGTCCACGGCTGATCAGGTACCAGCGGGCCGCGTCGACACCGACCTCGTCCATGAAGTCGTCGAGGAAGACGACGTCGCCTCGCCGCTTCGACATCTTCGTCTGCTCGCCGCCCCTCGTCAGGTGCACGAGCTGGTACAGGAGCACCTCGATGCGCGCGGGGTCGTAGCTGAGCATCTTCGCGATCACTTCGTACCAACCACGGACGTCGAAGTGATCCGCGCCGAGGATGTACATCACACGGTCGAAGCCGCGTTCGAGCTTGCGGCGCAAGTACGCGATGTCGGCGGCCTCGTACGTCGGCGTCCCGCCACGTTCGGGCGAGCGCACGAGGACGCGGTCGCGCGTATCGCCGTGGTCGGTCGAGCGCACCCAGAGGGCGCCGTCCCGCTCGTAGGTGGGCAGCCGGTCGAGGAGCTCCGGGAGATCGTGCTGCAGCTCGCTCTGCAGCGCCCAGGTGTCGAAATGGATCCGGAACCGCTCGAGCGTCTCCTCGATCCGGTGCAGCATCTCCGGCACCGGATCGCCCTCGAGCTGCGCGAGCTCAGCGACGTAGTCGCCGTGGTAACCGTCTTCGGGGACCGGCTCGCCTCGGCGGACGGCCTCGACGGAAGCGCGGAACTTCTCCATCTGCGCGCCCGCGTCGTTGTAGTAGTACTCGCGCTCGACCTCATGGCCGGCGTACTCGAGCAGCCGCGCGACGGAGTCGCCATAGGCGCCGTTGCGAGCCGACGCAACGGTGACCGGCCCGGTCGGGTTCGCAGAGACCATCTCCACCTGCACGCGCTCGCGCCGCTCCGTCGAGCCCGAGCCGAAGTCGGAGCCGATGCTGCGGACCGCGTCGGCGAGGAAGGTGTCAGTCACCCAGACGTTGACGAATCCGGGTCCGGCGATCTCGCTCCGCGCGACGGCCTCCAGACCGGCAACGCGCTCCGCCAGCTCCTGCGCGAGCTCGCGCGGCGGCCGCCGCTCTCGCCCGGCGAGTTGCAGGGCGACGTTCGTCGCATAGTCACCGTGCTCGGGCTCGGGCGGCCGTTCCAAGTCGACCGGCGCGCCCGCGAGCTCGCTGATCTCCGCGGCGAGCTGGGCGACCGGATCAGCGGGCAACGGCCTCCCGCGGCGCGAAGAGGTCCTCGAGAGCGCGAATCTCCTCGGGAGTGCCGACGCCGATCAGCACGTCGCCCACCTCGATCCGCTCGTCCGGCGAGGGAGTCGTGTCGAACGTCCCGTCGCGCTTGCGCAGCGCGACGATGATCGCGCCGGTCTCGTCGCGGACGCGGATGTCGCGGATCGTGCGTCCCGCCTGCGCGCAGGTTGGCTTGACCTCGATCTCCTCGAGGAGGAAATCGTCGCCGCTCGCGGTCGTGACCACGTCGAGGAAGGCCGTCACTTGCGGCTTGAGCACGAGCTGCGCCATCACGCGCCCGGCGGTCGAATACGGCGTGACAACCCGGTCGGCGCCCGCCAGCTTGAGCTTCTTCTCCGCGTCCTCGTCGGAGGCGCGGGCGACGATCGTCAGCTCGGGCCGAGCGTTCCGTGCAGAAAGCGTGATGTAGAGATTGTCCGCGTCCGAGTCCGAGGACGCGACGAGGCCGAGTGCGCGTTCGAGACCGGCCTCGCGAAGATCCTCGTCCTCGGTGCCATTGCCCTCGATGAACAGGTCGTCGCGCTCCTGTGCCGCAGAGATCGCCTCCGCGCTGAAGTCGAGCACCACATAGCGCACGCCCGCCGCCCGGAACTCCTGCGCCACGCGCCGGCCCACCCGGCCGTAACCGCAGATGATGAAGTGGTCGCGCAGCTTCTCGATCGCTCTCCGCCTCCTCCGTTCCGCCAGCGCCCCGGTGAGGACGCCTCCCGCGATCGCCTCGACGACCGCGGCGCCGACGTACGCAAAGATAGTGACCCCGCCCAGGACGATGAGGACGGTCCAGAGGCGGCCCCAGGCGCCCTCCGGCGGCGAGTCGAGCCCGTTCAGCGTCGACGTGACGACCGTGCGGTAGAACGCGTTGAGCCAGCTCTCGTGCAGGATCAGCCGAAAGCCGACCGTTCCGACCACGAGCAGTGACGCTGCGGCGGCATAGATACGGGCGATCCGGCCGAGCGTGAAGTGGTCCCCCACGTGTGTATCGTAGGCGCGTGGACGAAGGCACCCCTGACCGGCAGCTGAACATCCACATCGATCCCGAGAACATGGCCGGGGTGTACGCGAACTTCGCGAACATCAGCTTCTCCCCGTTCGAGTTCTCTCTCACCTTCGCGCGCGTCGACCACGAGGTCGAGGAGGGCGACGTTCCGGGCGTCGTCGTCGCGCGCGTCAACGTCTCGCACAAGTTCATGCGCGACCTGCTCGACGCGATGCAGGACTCGTACTCGAAGTGGTCGACGACGGAAGGGATTCGCAACCTGCCGGAGGCCCCGCCCCGTTCGGAAGGGTCCTAGCGCGCCCGGGCGCGGTAGGCGTCGACCATCGCCAGCCGCTGCGCAAGCGTCGGGTGGGTCTGCAGCCACAGGTAGGCCAAGTGCGGTGGGCTCGGGTCTTGCAGGCTCGTGCGCTGGAACGCCTTGAAGACCTCGTCGCCTGCGCGCGTGTCGTTCGTGGCGCGCAGTGCCGACCAGTCCGCTTCCGCCTCGTAGCGTCGTGAGACGACGTTCTCGAAGGGCGCTGTTCCGAGGCCCGCAACCGTGAGCGCGAGCAGTGCGAGCGGCAGCGAGGCGGGGTTCGCAAGCCCGCCTCGACGGCGCGTCGCCCACGTCACGAACCAGGCGATCGGCAACGCGAACAGCGCGAACCAGCCGAGACCCTTGAGGATGTGGCGGTGCGAGACGTGCCCGAGCTCGTGCGCGACGACGAAGCGGACCTCGTCGTCGTCGAATCGTTCGACCAGTGTGTTCCACAGCACGACGTGGGTCGATGGGCCGTAGCCGACCGCGAAGGCGTTGACCTGTCTCGTGTATGCGCTCACGTCCTGCACCTTGATCGGCGTTCCGTCGACGTGTTCTGCACGTGCGATCTCGGTCAGCGAAGTGCGCAGCTGCGGACTTCGGACCGAATGCGTGCCGACGGCAAACACGTAGCCGCTGAGGAAACCGAACGTCGCGGCGAGCGCAGCGAAGACCGGCGCACCGACGATCCACCAACGGCGGCCGAGCTTCCGCGCCAGCCCCATGACGATCCCGATCGTCATCAGCGCGAACAGCGCCTCGAACGACAGCGACGCCCAGGGAGCGACGATCCACGAGAAGTAGTCGTTGGGCGCAAGGCCGTGGCGCGCCTCCCACCACTGCTCGGCGAAGCCGAAGGGCAACGAGACGGCCCAGAGGGTGACGAGCATCACCATCCCGACGATCACGCCGCTGCCGACCGGCCCCAGCCCGATCGAGCGCGCCATCCGCGGCGCGCGCCGCGACAGAACCAGCAGAGCGACGATCGTCGCGGCGAGGTGCAGCGCCCAGACCACGTATTCGAAGCGTTCGTAGCGCTGTGACCGGGCGATCTGCGCGTCGCTGAACCAGCGATGGGCATCCACGTTCAGGTGCAGCTCGGGAACGCTCGTGCGCCACAGGAGCCACGCGCAGACGGACCAGGCGCCGAGGAAAGCGACTAGCGTTGCCGTCCGCCCGATGCGCGTCGCCGTCATCTCAGACATCCACGGTAACGAGCACGCGCTCGTCGCGGTGCTCGCTGCCGTTGATGCGGCGACGCCCGACGAGATCTGGTGTCTGGGTGACACGGTCGGCTACGGGCCTGCGCCGAACCGCTGTTGCGAGCTCGTCTCGCAACGTGCGGACCTCTGCCTCGTGGGCAATCACGACCTCGTCGTCCTCGGAGGCCTGAGCATCGACGAGTTCAACGACGACGCGCGGGACGCCGCCTTGTGGACGCAGCAGCAGCTTCTGCCGCAGTGGCGCGAGTGGCTTTCCTCGCTCCAGCCGACCGCACGGCGGGACGACGTCGCGCTCTTCCACGCCAGTGCGCGGGATCCGGTCTGGGAGTACATCCTCTCGGGCGAAGCCGCCTGGTGGACGTTTCAGGCGACCGACGAGCCGTTGCTCCTCGTCGGACATTCGCACGTCGCCCTCTGGATCGACGACGAGCTGAACGGCGCCCCGGCTGCGGCGGGGACCGAGCTGGATCTGGCCGACGGGCGCTGGCTTCTGAACCCGGGCTCGGTAGGTCAGCCACGGGATGGTGACGGACGCGCAGCGTGGCTGGAGCTGGATCTCGACGCGAGGTTTGCCCGCTTCCACCGCGTCGCATATCCCATCGAGAAGACGCAGGCGGACATTCGCGAGGCCGGGCTTCCCGAGGGGCTCGCGGATCGGCTCGCACACGGAGCGTGAAACACACCACGAGGGGGTCACGGAATGGCAGAGCTCAGCAACCTGGAATCGAAGCTCGGCGAGGTTCTCGGCCTCGCGATGGCGGCACAGGGCGCCACCGAGAAGGTGCAGAAGCTCGACGATCTCGACGAGCAGCTGAAGCAGCGGCTGCAGCAGATGCACGCGGAAGCCAAGGAGACCGAAGACCGCGCGACCGACGTCGCGTCGGGCTTCGAGGGCAAGAAGACGGCGATCCTCGCCGAGGCGCGCGAGGCGAAGGAGAAGGCGACAGAGATGATGCAGGACTACCTCGACGAGGGGGCGGACGCGCTCGACGGCTTCGAGTTCCTGACGATGGCCGAGGCCGGCGAGGTCGGCCACTGGGAGGTCTTGAAGACGCTCAACCAGCGCGCAGGCAACGCCGAGCTGCGTGAGCTCTGCGACTGGGCGATCCCGATCCAGCAGCGCCACTTCGAAGACGTGCGCAAGGGCTCGCTCGTGCTCGCCTCGGAGGAGGATCCGAACGAGACGAGCGGCTAGCGCGGCGCTCGTAGCGCTGGTCCTTTCAGGCTGCGGCGGCGGCGCGACCACCGCGCCGTCGCCGAGCCAACGCGGCGCGGCGAAGCTTCCGCGGTCCGTCTCCCAGCCCCTGTGGCTGCAACTCGATCAGCCGGCTCGTGTTCGACAGCTCACGATCGCCGCGATTAACGCCCACCGTGTCCCGGCAGCATTGCAAGAGTCGCTGTTGTCGACGGTCAATGCGTACGCCGCAGGTCCGACGTTCCGCACCAAGATTCGCCTCAAAGCGTGGCTCCTCAACAACGCGGCGCCTCCAACGCGCCGCGGGCTGCTCGTCCTTCGGTCGCAGGTGGCCGGCCCCAATCTCCTTGAGGATCTCTGGGGAGTGCTGATCGATGCGTCCGACGCCTCCGGGAAGCTTCCGCAAGACGCGACGCTCGGACAGCGAACGCTCGCCGCACTCATGATTGCAGATGGTGAGATCAACAACGGTGGCTTCGACCAGCTGTTTGCAAACGAGGGCGCCGATGCAGTGCGCGACGCGATCGCGGCCTCGATACGCATCGGCTCGCCGGTGCACGCCGACCTCCTCCGCGCCGCGCTTTCCCGTCGCACCACCACGACCCTCACGCAGCTGGACGACGGCTGGTACGAACGGGACAAGCTGCTCGAGCGCCGGCTGCGCGCGTATGTCGAGGCGCACCCGCTCGACTTCTTCAGCGACGCGCGCTAAGACTCGACGCCGACGGTCTCGGCCGGCTCGGCGTCCTTGCCGAATGTGATGCCCTCGCGGGCGAGCGCGAGCTGGACTTCCTCGCGCGCTTTGTAGATACGCCACTTGACCGTGGCGAGCGTGATCTCCAGCCGCCTCCAGCCGCTCCATCGGCTGGTCGACGACCTCGAGTGTCGGCACGTCCTCGAGCGCGACCACGGCTCGCGGCCTGCGCTCGTTCGCGCGCAACTCGTCGAGCACACGGTTCTTCGTCACCTGGAACAGCCAGGTCGTGAACTTCGATCGGAGCGAGAACGTCGAAAGACCCTGGAAGACGCGGAGGAAGACCTCCTGCGTCAGATCCTCGGCCAGCGACCTGTCGCCGACGAGCCGCAGCACGTAGTTGAAAACGGGCGTCTCGTAGGCGCGCAGGATGATCGAGAAGGCTCTCTCGTCTCCCCGCTGCGCCTTCCGCAGAACACCTAGATCAGGCTGAGCCAGCGACACGGGACGCGGAATCTTATCCCGCTAAATGAGTTCGTGACCAGTCATTTGTGAGGATTTCGTCAAACCGAGAAGCTCCAAAGTCGTCGGAACGAGGTCGGCGAGTTCCCCGCCGTCCCTGAGGGAGACCCCTCGTTCGGTGACGATCAGCGGCACCGGATTCGTCGTGTGGGCCGTGTGCGGCGAGACGCCGTCCGGCTCGAGCATCTGCTCCGCATTGCCGTGGTCGGCCGTGATCAGGCAGACGCCGCCCGCCGCGGTAACGGCGTCGGCGACTCGGCCGAGACAGTCGTCGGTCGTCTCCAGCGCCCGCGTCACAGCGGGGATCGAGCCGGTGTGCCCGACCATGTCAGGGTTGGCGAAGTTGACGATCGCGAACCCGTAGCCGTTCCCGATCTCGGCGCAGAACCTCTCCGTCACCTCGCGGGCGGACATCTCCGGCCTGTGGTCGTAGCTCGGCACGTCCCGCGGGCTCGGAACGAGGATGCGCGTCTCCCCCGACCATTCGTCCTCGTGGCCGCCGTTGAAGAAGTAGGTGACGTGTGCGTACTTCTCGGTCTCGGCGACGTGGAGTTGACGGACGCCCTGCTCGGCGAGCAGCTCGGCCAGCGTGTCCTGCACCTCCTGCTCGGCGAAGACGACAGGACAGTCGAGATCCTGGCGGTAGCGCGTCATCGTCGTCAGGTCGAAGCCGTTCCGGAGCAGCAGCTCGGACAGTTGCCGCGCACGGTCGGGACGGAAGTTGAAGAAAATGGCGGCGTCCTCCGGACGCAGCCGAGGACGGCCGCGTATGACGACGGGCTCGATGAATTCGTCGGTGACCCCACGTTCGTAACTACGCCGTACGGCGTCGATCGGATCGTCGGCGATGTCTCCCTCACCGAGACAAATCGCATCGAAGGCTCGCTTTGTCCGGTCCCAGCGATGGTCCCGGTCCATTGCGTAGTAGCGGCCCGAGACGGTCGCGATGCGGTCCTGGGGAAGCTCGGCGAGGTCCTGCACGGCACTCGTCGGTGAGACGTCGCGACCGTCGGTGAACGCGTGAACCCAAGTCTTCTCGGGCGCGAACCGGAGCAGCGCGCGCAGGTGGTCGATGTGGGAGTGGACGCCTCCGTAGGAGACGAGCCCGAGCAAGTGCACGTTCTGCCCGTGCGCGAACGCGTCGCGCAATGCACCGTTCTCGAAGAAGGAGCCGTCCTCGATCGCCTTGTTCACGCGCATCAGGTCCTGGTAGAGCCGCCGGCCGGAGCCGATCGTCAGGTGGCCCACTTCCGAGTTGCCCATCTGCCCGGGCGGAAGACCAACGGCTTCTCCGGACGCAGCGAGGGTCGTATGCGGGAAGTCGCGCCAGAGGCGGTCGAAGTTCGGCGTGTCCGCAAGCTCGACCGCGTTCCCCGGGCCGGGTGGCGCACAGCCCCAGCCGTCGAGGATGACGAGCGCGACTAGGGGGAAGCGGCGAGGCAAATCGCGGCAAAGGAATCGACGTCGAGGGACGCGCCGCCGACGAGTGCGCCGTCGACGTCCGGCTCGGCGAGCAACTCGGAAGCGTTCTCGGGCTTCACCGATCCGCCGTACAGGACGGGCACGTCGAGGACCGACTTGATCAGCGCGTGCGCCTCCTGCGCGAGCTCGGGGGTGGCCGTCTTGCCGGTGCCGATCGCCCACACCGGCTCGTACGCGACGACGAGGTTCTCGTCCCGCTCGCCGAGCGCGGTTACCTGACGGCGAAGCACGGTCTCGGTCTCCCCCGCCTCGCGCTCCTGCTCGGTCTCTCCCACGCAGGCGATCACGAACAGGCCGTCCTCGAGCGCGGCGCGCGCGCGTCTCGCGGTGCTCTCGTCGGTTTCGCCGAAGTTCTGCCGGCGCTCCGAGTGGCCGACGATCGTGCCGTACACGCCCAGCTCGCGAAGCATCGGCGCGGACACCTCGCCGGTGTACGCGCCCTCCCGCTCCCAATGCACGCTCTGCGCGGCGACGCCGATCTCTGTTCCCGCGAGCAGCTGCACGGCAATCGCGAGCGACACGTACGGCGGGCAGACGACCACGTCGACGGCCCCGACATCGTGCTCGCGAAACGCCGTGCAGAAGGCAGCCGTGTCCGCAGGGCCCTTGTACATCTTCCAGTTGCCCGCGATCAGCACGCGCGGATCCTATTCGGCAGCGCTAGCCGCCGAGCACGGCCTGCGTCTGCGTGACCCGCGCGACGTGTCGCCCGTCCGCGTCGTGAAGGTCCGTCTCCACGACGATGAAGGACTTTCCGGCGTGCAGCGGGCGCGAGACGGCGGTGACGCGGCCTTCCCGCACCGCGCGGAAGAAATTCGTCTTCGACTCGACCGTCGCGGTCGCAGTCGCGCCCTCCGGGAGGTTCAGGTATGCGCACAGGCCGCCGAGGCTGTCCGCCAGCCCCATCAGCGCGCCGCCGTGCATAATCCCGCCCGCGGTGCACCGTTCCGGGGACCATTCGAGGCCGCCTCGAACCTCGTCCGCCGACGCCTCGTCGAGCTCGACGCCGAGCAGCGCGCCGAACGGCATCGCCTGGTTCAGCCCGCTCACGCGGACGGGATCGCGGCCACGCCGGGCAGCTCTTTTCCTTCGAGGAACTCGAGTGCGGCGCCGCCGCCGGTGGACGCCCAGTCGACGCGATCGACGAGCCCGATCTCCGTGAGGGCGTGAATCGAGTCCGCGCCGCCGACGACCGTGAACGCGTCCTCGTTGCGGACGACGGCCTCGGCGACGGCACGCGTTCCGGCAGCGAACTTCGGCCACTCGAAGACGCCCATCGGTCCGTTCCAGAAGACCGTCTGCGCGCGCGCGATCTCCTTGCCGTACAACTCGCGGGTCTCCGGACCGATGTCCAGTCCGAGCCAACCGTCAGGAAGGTCCTCGTACGGCGCGACCTTCGCCTCCGCATCTTCGGCGAACTCCGACGCCGCAACCTGGTCCACGGGCAGTATCACCTCGAAGTCGAGCGGATTGTGCTCACGCAGTTGCTCGGCCATCTTTCCCCCGATCAGAACGACGTCCGCCCGCGTGCCGAGGTTTCGCAGGACGCCGAGCTTGTCCTCGACCTTGGCGCCGCCCGAGATGAGCAGGAACGGGTGCCCGACGTCGGGTGCCAGGAGCTTCCCGAGCTGCTCCAGCTCTTGCTCCAGCAGCAACCCGGCGAAGGCGGGAAGCACGTGCGCCACGGCCTCGGTCGACGCGTGCGCGCGGTGCGCGGAACCGAACGCGTCGTTGACGTAGAGGTCGCAGCCGTCAGCGAGCTCGCGCGCGAACGACTCGTCGTTCTTCGTCTCGCGCGGGTCGAAGCGGGTGTTCTCGAGGACGGTCACACGCTCGTCGGGAAGGAGCTCGCGCAGCCGCGCGCGCACCGGCTCGATCGAGAACCTCTCCTCGTCCTCCCCAGTCTTCGGCCGGCCGAGGTGGGAGCAGACCCGGACTTCTTCTGCGCCGTTCTCGAGCAGCAGCTGCAGCGTTGGCAGCGAGGCGCGGATGCGCGTGTCGTCGGCGACCCGCTTCCCGTCGAGCGGCACGTTCAGGTCCGCGCGTACCAGGACGCGCCTGCCCACGACGTCGGCGTCTCGTGCGGAGCGAGGCTTTCTCATCCGTTCAGCGTTCCCCAACTGGGGGGTCGCGTGACGCGGCCGCTGAGCTTCACAGCAGGCGCGGGACCAGATCCACGAGACGGCACGAGTAGCCCCACTCGTTGTCGTACCAGCCGATCACCTTCACCTGGTTGGCGTGCGCCATTGTCGAGAGCCCGTCGAGGATGCACGAGTGGGGATTGCCGACGATGTCGGACGACACGATCGGGTCCTCGGTGTACTCCAGGACCTCCCGCCAGTGGCCGGATGCAGCCGCCTCCTGGAAGACGCCGTTCACGTCATCCGCGCTCGCCTGCTTCTCCAGCACGCAAACGAGATCGGTGACGGAGCCGTCCGGGACGGGGACGCGCATCGCCATCCCGTCGAGTTTTCCTTTCAGCTCGGGGATCACCTCGCCGATTGCGCGGGCGGCACCGGTCGCAGCGGGAACGATGTTCTGAGCGGCGGAGCGCATGCGGCGCAAGTCCGGCTTGCCCTTGCGCGTCATCGCGACCTGGTCCTGCAGCTGCTGCTCGGTCGTGTACGCGTGGATCGTCGTCATGAACCCTGACTCGATCCCGAAGTTGTCGAGAAGCAGCTTCGCCATCGGCCCGACCGAGTTCGTGGTGCACGAAGCGTTGCTGACGATGTGGTGCGTCTCCTTGTCGTACTTGTCGTCGTTGACGCCGAGGACGAGCGTGATGTCCGGATCCGTCGCCGGCGCCGAGATCACGACCTTCTTGGCGCCCGCGTCGAGGTGCTGCTGCGCGCCTTCGCGAGAGGTGAAGAGGCCCGTGGCTTCGACGACGACGTCGACGCCCATCTCCTTCCACGGCAAGGCGGTCGGCTCGCGCTCGGCGAGCACCTTGAAAGGCTTGCCGTCGACGGAGATCTCGCCGTCCGCAGCCTCGACGTTCGCCAGATGCCCATGCGTGGAGTCGTAGCGGAGCAGGTGCGCCAGGATCTCCGGCGCCGCCAGGTCATTGACGGCGACGACCTCGAACCCCCCGCGCTCGAGATACGCGCGATAGAAGTTCCGCCCGATCCGGCCAAAGCCGTTGATGCCAACCTTCAATGCCAAGATGATCTCCCCGTAGCTTGCGCGGGCCACTCTAATGACAACCTCCCGTTACGAGCGCGGCTTGCCGTGCTCGATGCGCACACCGCGCCGAAGCTAGCCACCCACGGCGGCCGACCACGCAAATCGTGAGCGCGCGGTCTTTGGCGCGAACCAGGAAAGCGGGCGGGCCGGATGGAAGGCTCCGAGGACGATCCTTCCATCCGCGTGCCGCGCTGAGGACCGCGGCGACGGACGGGGTCTGAATCCATCGCCGGACGAGCGCAGACCCGCCCGCTTCAAGTATGGACATGCAGCTCGGGCTGGGTCTACGGTCTTCGCAAGGGGTATGGGTGTGGCTTACGACTCGGCCAGCTCCGCGAGCTTGCGCAAACGCTGGTGCAGTGCCGCTTTGGTGATCGGCGGCCTGCACTTCTGGGCGAGCTCGCGCAGGGAGAGTGAGGGGTGGCGCAGCCGGAGTCGAGCCGCCTCGCGCAAGCGTGGTGGCAGCGACTCGATCCTCCCCTGGCGCTCGAGCCGTCGCATGACTTGCACTTGGTGATGCGCGGCGCGCGCGACGCGCACGAGGTTGGCATGGTCTGCGTTCGCGAGTCTGTTCGCGCGCGCCTTCGTCGCCCCGAGCACGGCGCGTTCCTCGAGTGCGAGCACCGCGTTGCTCGCGCCGGCGGCCGCGAGGACGTCCGCGATCGCATCGGCACCCTTCGCGTAGGCGACCGCGTGCCGGCCGCGATCGAGCACGCTCAGCCGCAGATGGTCGCGGTCGCCGATATCCGAGAGGAACTGCGCACCGCCGACGCCTGTGGCGCGAACCTCCAGGTGCGGCGCCCGCGGACCGCTGAGCGATCCGCCTCCGAGCAGTGCGCCGCGAAGGTAGGCGCGACGGCAGCACGCGCGGCGCACGACGCGGCGCGGCGGGCGTTCGAGCGGCGCGTGCCGGACGTCGAGCACACCGGCGTCGTGCAGCACGCGCAGCGCCTCAGCCCCTCCTTCGACGTGCAGCTGATACCGAGTCGGCTGCGCGAACGACCGCTGGCGATAGGTGCGGATCTCGGATTCGAGGCCCACCTCCCGGAGCAGGCTGAACGCACGCCGAGCCACGGCCGATTCGGCGAGGTCGAGGTGCAGGAAGACCTGGCCGCGGCCGCGCAGATGGAAGCGGCCTGCTGAATGGAACAGCCCCGAGAGCTCGGCCATGCGGTCACAGTCGGACGTCGGCGCGATCCGCGCGAGCTCGCTGCGGACGTCCTCAGAGAGCGACATGCTCGAGTGCCAGCAGGCGCCGTTTGTACTCGACACCGAGCGAGCCATACCCGCCGATGCCGCTTGCCGAGACGACACGATGACACGGAACGAGCACGGCGAAGCGATTGTTCGCGCAGAACGTTCCCGCCGCCCGCGCCGCGCCCGGTCGACCCGCCAGCGCGGCGAGCTCTGCATACGTGACGACGTCGCCGCGCAGCACCTTGCGCAGCGCACGCGCACACGCACGGCCGAACGGCGTCAGCACCTCGAGGTCGAGCTCGACGTCCGCGAACGTGTCGGCCGCGCCCGCGAAGTACGCCTGCAGTCGCGCGACGAGAGTTGACACGAACTCGTCACCGACCCGTGCGGAAGTCGTCGCTAGCGTTTCGTCAGGGGGGCTCGCGTCCCCCCGGGGGGTGCGCGCGCTGTTCCGCCGGGCCACGTCGGGGCGAGGCAGCTCGTGGAAGAGGACGCGCCGTCCTGTCACCCAGAGCTCGCCGACGCCCCAGCCGTCCGCCTCGTAGCGCACGCACGTCACTGCCACTTCGCCTCACCATACAATCGCGGTCGATGAGCGCTCACGGGATCTTTCACGCCCCCGAGCCGCGCAACGAGCCGATCAAGGACTACGCGCCGGGCAGCCCGGAACGGGAACAGCTGCGCGTGAAGCTCGCCGAGCTTTCCGGCCAGACGATCGCCATTCCGCTCGTGATCGGAGGCGAGGACGTCACGCTGAGCGAGACGTTCGAGCAGGTCGCGCCGCACGACACGGACCGTGTGCTCGCGAACGTCTCGAAGGGCGGCGCGAAACACGTGCAGCAGGCCATAGACAACGCGTGTGAGGCGTGGCACGACTGGTCGCGGACGCCGTGGGAAGAGCGCGCGGCCGTGTTCCTGCGCGCTGCGGAGCTGCTCTCCGGCCCGTGGCGCGCGACGCTCAACGCGGCGACGATGCTCGGCCAGTCGAAGACGGCGCACCAGGCCGAGATCGACTCGGCGTGCGAGCTGATCGACTTCTGGCGCTTCAACGTCCAGTTCATGCGGCGGATCTACGAAGAGCAGCCCGTGTCGTCGCCCGGTGTTTGGAACCGCATGGAGTACCGCCCGCTCGAAGGCTTCGTCTTCGCCGTGACGCCCTTCAACTTCACGGCGATCGCCGGAAACCTGCCTGCGAGCGCGGCGCTGATGGGAAACACCGTCGTATGGAAGCCCGCGTCGACGGCCGCCTATTCCGCGTACTACATCATGCGCCTGCTGCAAGCGGCCGGACTGCCGGACGGCGTGATCAACCTCGTCTACGGCGCCGGCGCCGAGATCGGTGATGCAGCGCTCGCCAGCCCTGATCTCGCCGGGATCCACTTCACGGGTTCGACCGGCGTCTTCCAGGGAATGTGGCGGAGCGTCGCCAAGAACATCGCCGGCTACCGCAACTACCCCCGCATCGTCGGGGAGACGGGCGGCAAGGATTTCATCCTCGCGCACGAGACGGCCGACGTCGACGCCCTCGCAACCGCGATCGTCCGCGGCGCGTTCGAGTACCAAGGGCAGAAGTGCTCGGCGGCCTCGCGCCTGTTCATCCCCGACAACCTCTGGCCCGAGCTGAAGGAGCGGCTGGCCTCCGAGGTTGACGCGCTGCCGATGGGGGACGTCGCGGACTTCCAAAACTTTCTCGGCGCCGTGATCGACCGCAACTCGTTCAAGACGCAGGCGACCGCGATCGACGAGGCGAAGGAGACGGCGGCGGTCGTCGCTGGCGGAGAGTACGACGACTCCGAGGGCTGGTTCGTGCGCCCGACGGTCGTCGAGACCGAGGATCCGAACTTTCGCCTGCTCAAGGAGGAGTTGTTCGGACCGGTCGTGACGGCATTCGTTTACCCGCGTCGAAAGTGGCAGGAAGCGCTCGAGCTGGCAGACAAGGGCTCGCCGTACGGGCTCACCGGCGCGGTGTTCGCACAGGACCGAGGTGCGATCGAGGAGGCCGACGAGGCGTTGCGGTATGCGGCCGGCAACTTCTACGTCAACGACAAGCCGACGGGCGCAGTGGTCGGCCAGCAGCCCTTCGGCGGCGCCCGCGCGTCGGGGACGAATGACAAGGCCGGCTCGATGTGGAACCTGATCCGCTGGACGAGCCCGCGCACGATCAAGGAGACGTTCGTCCCGCCGACGGACTACCGGTATCCGTTCATGGATCCGGAGTAGCTCGCTTCGCTCGCGACGAAACCGGCGCATGCGCGCTTCGCGCGCGTGGCCATTGGTGGTTGCGCGCACGTAGCTGGCTTCGGTGACGGATCGTGAGCAGCACGGCAAGCCGCGCTGCCGGCAAAGCACCTGCGATGAGGGCTTGGACTTGACTGATTAGTCAGTCGCTTAGAAACCGCCCGCGCGGGGCACCGCTGGCTCTGACCCGAGCCTGCGGAGGTGCCTCGACTCATGCAAAAGCTTCTCGCCCTGCCCGCCCTCGTTGCCGTTGCCCTGCTCGTCGCCGTCTTCGTCGCCCGTGCCGGCGCCGGCGAGGCGGACGTCACCGACGCCGCGCGCAACAGCGCCTTGCCCTGCGAGTCCGTCAGCACGCAGGGAGGCATCTCCCGGTCCGCGAAGGACATCCTGCACGTCGCGAACGTCTGCGGCTTCGTCGGCACCGACGTCGAGCTCCAGTCGCGGAAGGACGCGAAGGGCAACATCCACGACTACGCCTTCGTCGGGACGATGGGCGCAGGCTTCCGCATCTTCGATGTCACCGATCCTGTCCACCCGGCACGCGCGGGCGGTTACGTCGACAGCGGCTGGGAGAACGACGTCCAGGTGCGCGGCGACATCGTCGTCGCGACCTTCGACGGTGTCACAGGCGAGGACTCGAGCGCCTCGACCTGTCTGAAGACGCGCTACCCGAACGCGGCGGGCCAGGGCGTCGACATCTACCGCCTCTCGTTCGATCCGCAGACCGCGAAGTTCTCCGTCGCGCTCGCCACGTGCGTCGCCAACCCTCCGGGCGGCGCGCACAACGCGACGCTGAGTCCCGACGGCAAATGGCTCGCGATCTCCAACTGCTGCTCGGACTGGGCAATCGACGTCGTCGACCTCCGCGACCTCGCGCACGACAACGCGTCCCTGCGCTACCGGATCCTGGACGATGGACGCGTCGACGCGACTCGCTGCCCCGGCACGACGTTCAGCTGCGTCGTGATGCGGATGCCGGACGGCTCGAGCGCACGCGGGCAGTGGCGCCCGCACGACGTGCACTTCTCGCGCGACGGAAAGACGATCTACGTCGCCGCGATCAACTCGACGTGGATCGTCGACGTGTCGAACGTGCTCAGCGGGTCGGTGAAAGCGCTTGCGTTCATTCCGAACCTCTTCCACGGCGGAACCGTTGACGATCCACACAACGTCTCGATTTCGCACCAGGCGGACGTCTCCCAGGACGGGAAGATCCTCGTGATGTCCGACGAGCGCGGCGGCGGACTCAGCGAAACGGGCTGCAACACCGACAAGAGCGGCGTGATCGGCGGACTGCACTTCTTCGCGCTCGGCGCGGTCGACGGGCGGCCGGAAACGCAAACGGCATCCACGACGAATCCCGTCTCCCTCGGCGACTACTTCATTCCGAACCCGCTCATGGCCTACGACGCGCTGCAGGGTCCGATCGACGCGCTACCGCTCCCGCGTGCCGAGCGCGCGTGCACGGCACATGTCTTCCGGCTCGGCGGCGACGGCAGCGTGTCGCCCGGCCCGATCCAGCGCGGCTACGACGGCGTCTCGCGACTCGGCAAGCGCCTGCTCTCGGAGGCGTGGTACGGCGCCGGTGTGTGGCTGATCGACTTCTCCGGCAAGCCGTCCGACGCGGATGGTGTCCGCGAGGACTCACGCACCACCTGGGGGAACACGCTCGGCTGGAACGTGATGCCGGGTGCGGACACGTGGTCGGCGAAGGAATACAAGGGCCACGTCTTCGCCGGCGACATGCTGCGAGGCTTCGACGTGTACGGGTTCAAGGACTGCACGGCGCTCGGCTGCACCGCGCCGCCCGGCGTGACGTTCGAATTCGACCCGTTCGAGACGGCGCTCGTCGACCCGTTTACGGGATTGATTCCCTAGCGCACTAACGAACCCGGAAGGTCCAGATCCGCGCGAGCGCCGAGCCGGCGGCGCCGGCGAACGCGGTCGCGTAGTGCCGGCCGCGACGGAGCTTCGGCGTCGCCCCGTACGCCGTGAATCTGGTCGCCGTCCCATGGGGCTTCCCGTGCACCGGCCGGCCGTCGACCCAGAGCCCCGCCTGGATGATCTGGCTCGCTGCCGAGAACTGCGCCGCGAGCTGGACGACTGGGCGGCGGCTCACGGAGCCCGGATCCGGCCCGAGTGGCTGGACGCGCACGCTCCCGTGCGGCAACTCCCGCCAGCGGCCGTTCGTGTACTCGACGACGATCGCGACCGGCTTCGTGCCGCCGAATGCGATCACCGCGCTCTGCGCGTCGATGTCCCCGCGCAGAACGAGCGGCGCCTGCGTGTGCGCGATCTGCCGCGCGGCCGGAATCGGAGAGGGAGCGGCAACGAGGAGCGCAAGCGCCAACGGGATCATGCCGCCACCCTAGCGCGGCTGACGAGCACGATCGCTGCGGCGCCCAGCACCACGGGAGCGGCGAGCACGACGCCGGCCGTGCGCACACCGAAGACATCGGCCAGCGCGCCGTCGGTGAGAGACGCAAGTGGGCGCAGGCCGAGAAATGCAATCGACCAGAGAGCCATGATCCGTCCGCGCTGAGATTCAGGCACGCCGAGCTGGAGTCTCGTCGTGGCCGCGGTATTCGAGGCGAGGTAGCCGAAGCCGGCGATGAACAGCGGCAGGAACGCCAAAGGCAGCCACGGCGATAGCGCAAACCCGGTCACCCCGAACCCGAGCAGCGCCAGCGTGATCGCCATCCGGGTGCGCGAGCCGGCAACGCGTCCGGCCACCACCAGCGCGGCCGTGACCGCACCCGCCCCGAAGACGCCGATGATGGCGCCGGCGAGCGTGTCAGCGTGCCCGAAGGCGTGTGCGAACGCCGGCGCTTCGGTGTTGATCGGGTCCGAGGCGAAGCCGACGCTCATCACGATCAGCAGGAAGAGCACGAGCTGCGGATCGCGGCGGAGCAGCGCGATGCTCTCGCGCAACGACGGCGACTCGTCCCGTTCCTGCTCGCGCGGCCGAATGACGAGCAGCGCGCCTGCAAGCAGGAGATATGAGAAGGCATTGAGCAGGAATGCAGCCGGGATCCCGAGCCAGACGATCGCGCCGGCCGCACTCGCCGGGCCGAGCGCCCGCGCGAGGTTGTAGGTCATGGAGTTCAGCGCCACCGCTTGCGGAACGTCGTCCAGGTCCACGAGTTGGACGACGAGGGCCTGCGAGGCAGGCGCGGAGAAGGCGGACGTCACACCGGTCGCGAACGAGAACCCGATCACGACCCATTCGTTCACCCCGCCCCAGGCGAGCAGCGCGAGCGCGCCGGCAAGTCCCGCTGCAACGAGCTGGGTGACGAGCAGCAGCTTGCGCCGGTCGACGCGGTCGGCGACGGTGCCCGCCCACGGCGACAGGACGAGGACCGGGATGAACTGCGAAAAGTTGAGGACGCCGAGCAGGAACACCGAGTGGGTGAGGCGGAAGACGAGCAGGGAGGCCGCGAGGTTCTGAAACCAGGTTCCGCTGGCCGACGTCGCGTTCCCGAGGAAGTACGGACCGAAGTTGCGCGACCACAACACCCGCGCGGCTGCGCGCGGACCTACGTCCCGCCCCGCCGTCTCCACCCCGGCTGTCTACCAAGCTCGACGGGCTCAGGCCGAGGGGGCCGGCGCGCCGAGCGCCGGCCCCGTAAACCGTTCTCAGGCGGGCGCCCCCACGGGCGCCGCGGCCGGAACAGCTCCGATTTGCTGCAGCAGCCCGAGCGCGTCGAAGACGCCTGTTCCTTCGACGATCTTGCCGTCTGCCAGGCGCATGAGCTGCACGCCCGAGACCGTGACCCGCGTGCCCGTCGGCGGGATGCCCATCAGCTCACCCTGGTGGGTCCCCGTCGCCGTCCAGTGCGTCGCAACCCAGTCACGCTCGGCCAGCTGGTGGAGGATCGTCATCCGCGTGTCCGGGAACGCCGTGCGGTACATCGAGATGAGCCCGCGCACGCCGTCGGGCCCATGCACTTCGCCGTTCACAGGGTCGAACGAGGTGCAGTCCGAGGCGAAGAGCTCGTCGATCAGGTCGAGGTTCCCCTGCGTCCACACCTCGTCGAACACCCGCCGCGCGAGCGCCTTCGCGCTCTCGGCACCCGAGCGAATGGTGAGCACCTCGTACGCCTTGAACTTCGGCTCTGGGAAGCCGGAGCCGCGAAGCGCTTCGCGCATCTCGGGATCGTCCGCCATGCGGTGCCGTCCCTCATCCGTCTCCCAGAGGTTGAAGATCTTGATGCCATCTTCTGTGCGGACGACGGTCGACGAGATCCCGCCGTATTCCGGCGCCTTGCGCCGGGCGACAGGATCGATCCCGTCACGGGCACGGTCAGCACCTCGCCCAGGAGACCGGAGACGCCGGAGACGCTACGCGCGGCCGGCCTTGTGCAGCTGTGCGTAGATCCTTCGCGCCGTGGCAGCAGGGACCCCGGGCACGCCTTCCAGCTCTTCCTGCGAGGCGGCCAGGAAGCGCTCCGCCGAGCCGAAGTGCTGCAGCAGCGCGCGCCGCCGCACGGGGCCGACCCCCTCCAGCTCGTCGAAGATCGAGTCGAACGTGCGCGCGTCGCGCCGCTGCCGGTGGAACCCGAGCGCGAAGCGGTGCGCTTCGTCACGGATCCGTTGCAGCAGCTGCAGCCCGGGATCGTGCGGTGACAGGCGCACGGGCGTGGACTGCCCCGGGACGAAAACCTCCTCCTCGCGCTTCGCGAGCCCGATCACCGCCACCCGCGGCAGGTCGAAGCGCTTCATCGCCGACAGCGCGGCCGAGAGCTGTCCTTTGCCGCCGTCGATCACGACGAGGTTCGGCACCTTGGCGAACCCCTCGTCGTACTCCGCATCCGCCACGTCGGTGCCGGCGCGCGCGAACCGCCGCTCGATCACCTCCGCCATCGCGGCGAAGTCGTCCATCCCCTCCTGGCCGCGGACGGCGAACTTGCGGTAGTGCGCCTTCTTCGGCAGCGCATCCTCGAAGACCACCATCGAGCCGACGTTGTCCTGTCCCATCGCAGTCGAGATGTCGAAGCACTCGATCCGGATCGGCAGCGACTCGAGGTTGAGCGCCTCGCGCAGCTCCTCGAGCGCCTCGATCCGGCGCAGCCGCCTCGTCTCCGAAGCTGCATGCTCCTGCTCGAGCGCGTGCCGCGCATTCTCCTCCGCGAGCTCCACGATGCGCCGCTTCTCGCCGCGCATGGCGCGTCGCACCTCTACGGTCGATCCGCGCAGCTCCGAGAGGAACTGCTCCAGCGCAGACAGGTCGCCCGCCTCGCCGGTGACGACGATCTGCGGCGGAATCGACGGGCTGCTGCCGTAGTACTCGAGCGAGAACGCCTCCAGCACGGACGTCACGTCCTGCTCCTCGACGTTCTCGAGGTGGAACGAGTACCGGTCGATCATCTTGCCGCCGCGGAGCGGGAAGATCTGCACGGCAGCGCTGTCGCCCGCGATCGCCACGCCGAGCACGTCGGCGTCGCCGACGTCACGACGGTCGGCGGCCTGCCGCTCGGCCAGATGCTGGATCGAGAAGAGCCGGTTGCGGTAGCGCGCCGCGTCCTCGAACCGCTCCTCCTCCGCCGCCTCGCGCATCCGGCGGCGAAGCTCCTCCTGGATCGGCTCCGTCTCGCCGGACAGGAACTGGACGACGCCGTCGATCACCTCCGCGTAGTCCTCCTTGGACACGTACCCGACGCAGGGCGCCAGGCAGCGGTCGATGTGGTAGTCGAGGCAGGGAATACCGCTATGGCGGCCCGGTTTCGGCCCCTCGCAGGGGCGGTAGCGGAAGACGCGGTTGAGGACGTCGAGCGTCTCCCGGACCTTCTTCGCGTTCGCATATGGGCCGAAGTAGACGACTCCGCGGCGATGCCGCTCGCGGGTGAACATCACGCGCGGGTACTCGTCCTCGAGCGTCACGGCGATGTACGGGAACGACTTGTCGTCGCGGAGCCGCACGTTGAAGGGCGGCCGGTAGCGCTTGACGAGGTTCTGTTCCAGGTGCAGCGCCTCGACCTCGCTCTGCGTGACGATCGTCTCGATGTCCTGCACCCGCTCGGGGAGTGCGGTCAGCGTCGGCCGGTCGCGTCGCCCGGCCTGGAAGTAGGAGCGGACGCGCGACCGGAGCGACTTCGCCTTGCCGACGTACAGGACGTCGCCGCGGTCGTCCCGAAACAGATAGACGCCGGGCCTCGCCGGCAGTCTCTTCAACCGCTCTTCGATGCGCGATTTACTCACAAACCCAGGCTACCCTGGCCAAATGCGGCTACTCGCCGGGGTCGTTGCAGCGCTCGTGCTTGCGCCCGCCGCCCATGCGGGCGGCCCCGCCATGCGCATCGGTGCGACCGAGGACCAGGTGAAGCAACTCTCCCTCGTCCAGGCCAAGGCGAAGCTGGAGCTGCTCAAGCTCGGAGGCCTCGATTCCGTACGTGTGACCCTGATCTGGGCTCCCGGGCAGACGGCGCCCGCCCAAGACGACCAGAAGGCGATCGCGAACGTCCTCGGAGGCGCCGCCCTCGCGGGGATCAAGGCGTACGTCGGGATCACCCAGTTCGGCAGTCGCACGACACCGCTCACCGACGAGGCACGTTCCGACTTCTCGAAGTACACGGCGGCCGTGGCGAAGACCTTTCCGTTGCTCGCCGGGGTGATCGTCGGCAACGAGCCGAACCTGAACCGTTTCTGGCTGCCGCAGTTCAACCCCGACGGGACGGACGCCGCGGCACCGGCTTTCCTCCGGCTGCTGGCCCAGGCATACGACGGGATCAAGGCCGCCCAGCCGACGATGAAGGTCTACGGGATCGGCCTGTCTCCGCGCGGCGGCGACAACCCGAACGCGTCGCGCCTCACCCACTCGCCGACCGTGTTCCTGCGCGACCTCGGCAGCGCCTACCGCGCGAGCGGCCGAACGGCGCCGATCATGGACGGACTCGCCTTCCATCCGTACCAGGACAACTCCTCGCAGCCGCCGACGTTCCAGCACCCGAACTCGACGACGATCTCGATCGCGGACTACCCCAAGCTGGTCAAGCTGCTCGGCGAAGCCTTCGACGGCACCGCGCAGAAGGGCTCCACGCTGCCGATCCTGTACGACGAATACGGGGTCGAATCATTGATCCCGAAGGACCACTCGTTGCTCTACACCGGAGACGAGCCGACCACCACGCATCCGGTCGACGAGGCGACGCAAGCCGCCTACTACAAACAGGCGCTCGCGATCGCGTTCTGCCAGCCGAACGTCGACGGCATCCTCCTCTTCCACGCGATCGACGAGGCGGAGCTCTCCGCGTGGCAGTCGGGCCTGTACTACGCGGACGCAACGCCGAAGACGAGCCTCACCGCGGTGGGACAGGCCGCATCCCAGTCGCGGCGCGGTGTGGTCGCGAAGTGCGACGGACTTCGCCTGACTCCGAAGCTCAAGACGCTCGCCTGGCCGACGCAGGCGCAACTGCGCCGGCACGAGACGTCGGTGTCCTTCATCTGCGACATCGACTGCACGTACGAAGCCCGCCTCATGCGCGCAGGCAAGTTGGTGACGCGGAAGATCGGGACGGCGACCGGGGGCACGGTCTGGACTGTGCCGCTGCGCAAGAGGCTCGCCGCGGGGAGCTACTCGATCCGCCTCGCGCTCGTGGCCGCCGTCAACGTAGGAAACACGGTTTCTCGCGCGAAAGACGTAAGGGTCACGTAAAGAACCAGGAGATCCTGTGAAAGCTGGTCTACTGTGCGCGCGGCTGATGAGGGTGCGCCTTTCTATCGTGTCTGTCCTGGCCGCGCTCTGCGCGCTGGTGGGGCCTGGTCTCGCCCGTGCCGCGGGCCCGATGTTCGTCGGGGCCGTGGAGAACGCGCCGCTGACCCCCGACCTGCCGACGGCGAAGGCGAAAATGGATCTCGCGCGCCTTGCAGGCTTCGACACGCTGCGCCTGGCCGCCTTCTGGGCACCCGGCCGCGCCTCGCTCATGCCCGAGTGGGATCGCGCGGCGCTTGGCAACGCTGCGACGGCCGCGCAGCTGAACGGCATCCGTCTGATCTCCTCCGTCTCGAACCTGAACAGCCGCACGACGCCGAACACGCCGCGGCTGCAGGACGAGTTCGCGATCTACGTCCTGCAGGTCGCGCGCCTGATGCCGAACGTGACCGACTTCATCGTCGGCAACGAGCCGAACCTGAATACGTTCTGGATGCCTCAGTACTCGAAGCTCGAGTGGAAGTACGTGACGAGGACGAAGAAGGTGCGCGTCAGGGGCAAGCTCGTCACGAAGAAACACAAGGTGAAGGTCCTGAAGAAGCAGCCGGTCGACCTGGCGGCGATTCAGTACACGGCGCTGCTCGCCAAGACCTACGACCTGCTGAAGGAATTCAACCCGACGATCAACGTGATCGGCGTTTCGCTCTCGCCGCGCGGCGGCGACAACCCCCTGCTGAAGCGGCAGACGCACTCGCCCGTGAGGTTCCTGCTCGACATGGGCGCGGCCTACCGGAAGATGCATCGGACGAAGCCGTTGATGGACACGTTCGCGATTCATCCGTACGGCGAGAGGTCGAGCACGGCGCCGACGTTCCCGCATCCGCTGTCGAACAACATCGGCCTCGCGGACTACAACAAGCTCGTGCAGACGCTCGGGCGCGCGTTCGACGGAACCCCGCAGCCCGGCTCGACGCTGCCGATCATCTACGACGAGTACGGCGTCCAGACGAAGATTCCGTCGACGAAGACGGGGAGCTACTTCAACCTCCGCCACCCCGCCGCTCAGGACACCGTGACCGAGTACACGCAGGCGCTGTACTACAAGCAGGCGCTGCAGATGGCGTACTGCCAGCCGAACGTGATGGGGATGCTGTTCTTCCACGTGTCGGACGAGCAGAACGGCAAGACGTGGCAATCGGGTCTCTACTACGCAGACAATACGCCGAAGGCAAGCCTCAGCCCCGTCCGCGACACGATCGCCTTGCTGCACGACGGGACCCTGTCGTCGTGCGCAGGCGCTGCGGGCTCGACGTCGATCAAGACGCTGAGCCTGCCCAAGAAGGACCAGTTCGTGACGACGGACAGCACGTGGACGGACGCAAAGATCAGCTGCGCCAACCTGTGCACGTACGCGGCCAAGGTCGAGAAGTTCCCGTCGGGTGAGCTGGTACTCGAGGTGCAGCGCGACCTGCAGCCGGACATCGAGACGCCGATTGCATTCCCCGCGCAGGGGTTGCCGCCGGGTGGATATCGGGTCGTCGTGCGCGTCTGGCAGTACGGGAAGCTCGGCACGACCGTCAAACGTTTCGGGACGCCGTTCCTGGTTTCCGAAACGCCGCCGCCTCCGCCTCCTCCTCCGCCGCCACCTCCCCCGCCGCCGCCGCCGCTCCCGCTGCCTCCGCTTCCGCCCGTTCTTCCGTAACGCCGGTAGCCTTGGCGCCGTGAGCGATCGCGGCCAATACGTCGCCTACACGTTCTTCAAGGTGCGTCCTGAGTGGCGCCGGCTTCCGATCGAGGAACGGGATGCAGGCAAGGAGGCGTTCGCCGAGACGGTCGAGGAATTCGCACCGCGCTTCGAGCACCTGCGCGCGTACACCTGCACCGGCGTGCGGCCCGACGCCGACTTCTTCCTCTGGAAGATCACGGAGCGCTACGAGGCGCTCGGCGAGCTCGCCGCCGCACTGAACGGGACGCCGCTCGCGGGATGGCTCGACACGCCGCACTCCTATCTCGCGACGACGAAGGCATCGCAGTACACGAACGCGCGACGCCCTCGAAAGATCATCCCGCGGAACTCGCCGTACCTCGTCGTGTACCCGTTCGTGAAGATGCGTCCCTGGTATGCCCTGCCCCAGGACGACCGCCAGCGCGCGATGGACGAGCACATCCGGATCGGCGCGCAGTTCGCAACGATCCACAACCACACGACCTACTCGTTTGGAATCGACGACCAGGAGTTCATGACCGCGTTCGAGTGCGACGAGCCCGCCGACTTCATGCACCTGATGCTGACGCTCCGCGAGACGGAGGCGTCCCGCTACACCGAGCGGGACACCCCGATCTTCGTCGGCCAGCTGCTGGACGTACGCGCCTGCCTTGACGCGCTCGACGGCGCGTCGGCGCGCATCGAGGCCTGAGCTCACGGCTCAGCTGTACCGGCGCTGGTCGCGCCAGACGCGGAACATCGAGAAGCCGCCGATCCCGAGGACGACGAGGAAGGCGACAGCGTCGAGCCCGCCGGCGCCGTTCAGGATGTAGTAGCCGAACGCGACGACGACCAGCAGCGCCCCGCCGTAAAACGCGACGAGCGCACGCCGAGGCCACGTCGAGATCTCCTCGCGCCGCTCACGCCACAGCAGGTAGACGAAGAACGCGATCGCGAGGAAGAACGCAATTCGCGCCAGGAGGAAGAGGGACGCGAGCGCCGTGTAGAGATTGAGGAGCACGACCGCGAGCGCGATCGCGCCGATGATCAGGAAGCCCCGCAGCGTCGGATGCTCATCGAGGAACTTCCTCACGCGGTCATGTAAGCACGAACGGCGAGTGCTCCTGCCACGACCGTCGCGCCCCCGAACCAGAGCAGGCGTCGGCGCGCATCGGTCGGTGCGTACAGCCACGGAGCGAGCGCCGAGAGCAGTGCGAACGTTCCGTAGGCGTAGTGCAGCCTGTCCGGGGCGCGATAGTCCTTCGACAGCAGAAGCAGCCCGAGCGCGACCTGGGCGACGAGCACGGTCTGCGCCAGCGCGAGCAGCTGACGCAGCGCAATGCCTGCGTCGCGGCGGCGCCGGTATGCGACGAGTGCCCAGAGCCCCGCGCCCCACGTCACGACGAGCACTGCGAATGCCAAAACGTGGTGCGTCGTTAGCATCGGCGGAAGACCCTATCCAGGAGGCGAGATGGTCGAGGAAGGCAAGCCCGCACCGGACTTCGAACTCACGAGCGACAGCGGCGAGAAGGTCAAGCTGTCCGACTTCCGCGGCAAGCCCGTGGTGCTCTACTTCTATCCGAAGGACGACACCCCGGGGTGCACGAAGCAGGCGTGTGGGATTCGCGACGACTATGACAGCTTCCAGGAACGCGGCGCCGTCGTGCTCGGGGTCTCTCCCGACGAGGAGTCCTCGCACGTGAAGTTCAAGGAGAAGTACGGACTGCCGTTCACGCTCCTCGCAGATCCTTCGCACGCGGTCTCGGAGGAGTACGGCGTCTGGGTCGAGAAGTCGTTCTCGGGGCGGAAGTACATGGGCGTCGAGCGCTCGACGTTCCTCATCGACTCGCAGGGCAACGTCGCCAAGGTGATGCGACGGGTCAAGCCCGACACGCATGCGGGCGAAGTGCTCGCCGCCCTTCCGGATTAGAGCGGATCTCCCGCCCGCCCTCGCGGCATCACCCTTTTCGGGGGCTAGACCTGTCGTTTCGACGCCGATGCTCTTCGAGTCGGCCCGAACAGGCCTCTGCGAACCCATGCGCATCCACCTCGACGATCCCAGCCGGTCTCCCGCGCTCCGTGACTATTTCCTCCGCCTCGGCGCCGAGGGAACGGTCAACGCGGACGCAACCGTCGACGTCGCGGTTCACGAGGGCGACGACCTCGATCTGGAGGCGTACCTGACGAGTTGGGCGTCGACGAACCAGGTCAAGGCCACCGTCGTCACGGAGGAAGCTGCCACTCAACCTGTCTTGGCGCTGGCACAGCCCGCGCCGGCCCCTGATGTCTGGACCCCTCCGGTGCGCCTGGGCGATCTCCTCGTCAGCAAAGGGTTCATCTCCAACGAACAGCTCGCTCACGCACTGGTGGAGAGCCGTGAACGGGGCGAGCTCGTCGGACGCGTGCTCCTCCGGCACCGCTGGATCTATGAGGACGAGCTCGCGCGCACGCTCGCCGAGCAGTGGTCGCTGCCCTACCTGAACCTCGCCTCCATCGGCGCCGACCTGAGCGCGATGCGCCTGCTCCCCGCCGAGGTGGGCCTGCAGGCCGCTGCCGTTCCCGTCCGCTTCATGCACGGCGGTGTGCAGGTCGCCTTCGCCGACCCGTCCGACCAGAGCGCCCTCGATGCGGTACGCGAGTACCTGCCGACGATGACGCCTGCCGTCGCCGAGCTGACGGACATCACGATGCTCTGGCGCAAGGTCACCAGAGCAGCCAGCTAGGTTCAGCGGCCGAACTCCGGGCTACACTGGCGATCCGCGCGGATGTGGCGGAATTGCTAGACGCGCCGTTGTTTGTCGCGGATGGGCCTTCGCTAGACCTGCTCTGAGGAGGGCCCGGATCGCGCTCGGTCATCCCGCGGCGGCGTGCAAGAACCTCACGTAAAGGGGCCGACGCCTGATGCGGATGAGAGGACTTGAACCTCCACGGGGTTGCCCCCACACGGACCTGAACCGTGCGCGTCTACCAATTCCGCCACATCCGCGCGGAGAGGCAGTGTAGCCCAGCCATCTGTATACGATTCTCGTCCTGAGACGGGGCCTGCTTCTCGTTGCGCTGCTCGCTCTCGCCGCCCCGGCCGGCGCCCACGCGCGCGGCCAAAGCGTTGAGCTCGTCGTCACGCTCGACCGCCCGGGACTGGCCGCGGCCGCAAAGGCCGACCGTGCGCTCGCCGCAGTGACGCAGACGCGGCATCGCCTCGACCTCCGCTCGCCGGCTTCGCTGTCGTATGTCCAGGCGCTCACGGCGCAGCAGTCCCGCATCGCGGCGCGAATCGAGCGGCGCGTGCCCGGCGCTCGGGTCCGCTGGCGATACGCGATCACGTTCAACGGCCTCGCCGTCGTCGTTCCACGCAGCCAGGTCTCACGCCTCGCGCATGTCTCCGGCATTGCCCACGTCTGGCCGACTGCACGCTTCCATCTCAAGCTCGACCGCACGCCGCAGTTGATCGGAGCGCCGACTCTCTGGGGCCCGACGTTCTCGACCGCTGGGCAGGGGATGAAGATCGGCGTGATCGACGAGGGTGTCGACCAGACGCATCCCTTCTTCGACCCGACCGGGTTCACGATGCCCGCCGGGTACCCGAAGGGAAACACGTCGTTCACCACCGCGAAGGTGATCGCCGCGCGCGCGTTCGCGCCGCCAGGCGCCACTTGGCGTTATGCGAGCCTTCCGTTCGATCCCCAATTCTCGGTGCACGGGACGCACGTCGCCGGCATCGCTGCCGGAGACCGCAACACGAGAGCAAACGGTTTCCCCGGGACGCCGACGGTCTCGGGGGTCGCACCCGCGGCGCACATCGGCAACTACAAGGCGCTCACGATCCCGACTCCCGATTTCGGCCTCGACGGGAACGCGCCCGAGATCGCGAAGGCGATCGAGGCCGCGGTCGCGGACGGTATGGACGTGATCAACCTCTCGCTCGGCGAACCCGAGATCGCTGCTGCGCGCGACATCGTCGTCAAGGCGATCGCGGGCGCGGCAGACGCGGGGGTCGTGCCGGTGATTGCGGCGGGCAACGACTTCGACGACTTCGGCCGCGGCTCGGTCGGGTCACCCGGGAGCGCCGCCAAGGCGATCACCGCCGCGGCCTCCACGACCGGCCGCAACGCGCCGCCGGATCAGATCGCCAGCTTCTCGTCGTCGGGTCCGACACCCGTGTCTCTGGAGATGAAGCCGGATGTCACCGCTCCCGGGGCCAATGTCCTCTCCTCGGTGCCGGCGCGGGAAGGCACCTGGGCCACGTTCAGCGGCACGAGCATGGCGACGCCGCACATTGCCGGAGCCGCCGCGCTGCTCAAGGAACGCCATCCGTCGTGGACGGTGGCCCAGATCAAGTCTGCGCTCGAGCAGACCGGCGTCCCGGTGCAGCAGGGCGGTTCGGCCGGAACCTCGGAGACGTCCCCGATGCGCGAGGGGGGCGGCCGCATCGACCTCGTGCGCGCAGACGCGCCACGCTTGTTCGCCGCGCCGACCGGTGTGTCGTTCGGGATGGTCACACCTCCCTCGACGGTCGAGCGCACTGTGTCACTGACGGATGCCGGCGGCGGAGCCGGCAGCTGGAACGTCACCGTCGCCCAGGCCACGGCGATTGTGACCGCGCCCGCAACCGTTTCGGTTCCGGGGCAACTCGTGCTACGCGCGGCGCTGAACGCCGGCGCTGCGGAGGGCGAGGCGAGCGGCTTCGTCGTGCTGACGCGAGGGAGCGACGTGCGCCGGATCCCGTGGTGGATCGGCGTCTCGCGTCCCAGCCTCCCACGTCCCGTGCGTACGCTGACGAAGAGCGGGACCTACAAGAGCAATGCTGCCAAGGGGCGCGCGAGCGTCGGCGAATACCGGTATCCGGAGCCGAACCTGCCTGTCCTCTCCGGTCCCGAACAGGTCTTCGCCGTCCGCGTCGGCAACGTCGCGAACTTCGGCGCGCGCGTCGTCTCACACGGCCCCGGCGTCGACGTGACGCCTCGCATCGTCGTCGGCCGCGACGAGAACCGGCTCGCCGGCTACACGACCCTGCCGTTCGACTTCAATCCATACCGGTCGCTGTTCGGACGCGCGGTGCCTGCGTCTGCGGTGATCCTGCCCTCGGCCGGGACCTACGGCCTCGTGTTCGACACGCGGAACCGAGCGTCGGCGGGCCGCTTCACGTTCCGGCTCTGGGTGAACGACACGAAGCCGCCGGCGATCCGCTTCTTGTCGTACACGCGAGGCGGCACGATCCGCGTGCGGATCTCGGACGCGGGCTCGGGCGTCGATCCGGCCGCGATCAGCGTCACGCTCGACGGCGAAACCGAGCAGGGCGCTTACAGCCGAGGCGTCCTGACGCTGTCGATCGTGCCGTTGAAGCGCGGCGCGCATCGCCTCGCCGTCACCGCCTCCGACTTCCAGGAGACGAAGAACATGGAGGACGTCGCGCGCATCCTCCCGAACACACGCACCTACACCAACAGCTTCACAGTCAAGACGCCCTAGGCAGCCTTCATCGGCGGCGCGGCTCAGCCGCGCCGCGCACAGACGTCTCATCGATCAGCGCTCCTCCCGAACACCAACCAATCGCGCGCCGAAGGCGCGCCCCGAGCGCGGGCGAAGCGAAGCAAGGGACTAACTAATCGCGCTCGTCGATCGTCGGCAGCCGCGAGAGATCGCGTTCGACGCTCGCCGCGAACTCCTCCAGCGATTCCTCGGAGCGGATGAGCTTCAGGTTCTGTTTGCGCTTCGCCCGCTCGCGGTCGCGGCGTGCCTCGGTCCCCAACCAGCGGTCGAGACGGGGCCACTCCGCCGCAACGAGGATGGCGACCGAACACGCGAGCAGGACGACCCAGACCGGGCTCACACCGTCAATTCTACCCGGCGCTACACTGCTTTTCGTGCGCCGGGTCTTGCCTTTCCTGTGCGTGGTCGTGCTTGCGTTTCCCGGCCTCGCTCAGGCAGGCGAGCAGACGCTCACCTTCCGCTCCTTCGACCCGATCTCGATCGGGCCCTTCGGAGTCGTCCAGGGAACGGAGTTGATCCCCTCGCCGGCGAGCGACGGCTACGTCGTGGGGATCAGCGCCACGGTCGTCGACACGGCCGGCGTCGAGGAGCCGATCCAGAACGTGATGCTGCACCACATCGTGCTCCTGAAGGTCGGAGTCAACGACTACACCTGCGACCGGTTCACGGGCTTCGACGGTGAGACCACGCCTGCGTTCGCCGAGCGCTTCTTCGCAGAGGGCGAGGAACGCACATCGATCCGGATCCCGCCCGGCTACGGGTACCCGAACAAGGCGACGGACCGCTGGGGGATGGTCTTCATGCTCATGAACCACCGCCCCGTCTCGGACACGGTGTATGTGCAGTACACGATCCGCTATGTCACCGGCGAGGCGCGCACGGCGGTCAAGCCGGTCTGGCTGGACGTGCGCAACTGCGAGTCCGACCCCATTTTCAGCGTTCCCGGTCACGGAAAGCTGTTCTCGACCTTCGCGCGGTCGTCGGACTTCGTCATGCCTGAGAGCGGACGCATCGTCGCGGGCGGCGCTCACCTGCACGGGGGCGGCCTCCGCATCGACCTGACCGATCGGACCTGCTCGAACCGGTTGCTCTACCGCGCCCAACCCACCTGGGGCCTGCCGGTCATCCGGCCCGTGCTGCACGAGAACGGGCCTAAGCACATGACCACGTTCTCGACGACGAACGGCATCCCCGTCCATGCCGGCGACCGCCTGCGGCTGACGGCGACCTACGACAACGCGCTTCCGCACACGCGGGTGATGGGGATCATGATCCTGTATCTGGCGCCGGAGGAGACCGCGCCCTGCGCAACCGTCCCGGACCTGCCGGCCGACCCGCTCTCGAGCCCCGGGGCGCCGCCTCGAGTCACGTTGCCCCTGCTGAGGCAGCCCCAGGGCGCTACACAGGCGGTCTTCAAGACCTGGCTTTCGGACTTCCAGTTTGCCGCGCAACGTGTCACCCTGAAGCGTGGCTCCAAATTCACCTGGACCTTCGCCGGCCCGAGCCGGCACGACGTCACGCTTGCCACCGGGCCGGTCGGCTTCGCCTCACCCTCGCGGTCGCACGGCTCTTTCTCGTTCCGTTTCGACAAGCCGGGCACGTATCGGCTCTTCTGCTCGCTCCACCCCACGCAGATGACCGAGATGGTGACCGTCCGCTAAAGCTCTACGCCCCGCCGCCGATAAGGAGAACCGTGCAGCCCTGGATGATCCTCCCCTACTTCGTGCTCTGGGCCGTCTTGATCAATGCCCTCTTCGTGAAGGCGAAGATCCTTCCGGCCAGTTGCGTCCGCTGCGGCCGTCGCCCCGAGGGCGACGCCTGCTTCTGCGAAGAGCACCCGGCTTAACGCCGAATCGCCCGTTTTGCCCGTTCCGCCTTGCGGAGCGTGTGCGCGAGCAGCCGTTCCGCCCAGACGAACTCGAGGGCGAGCAGGGCCAGCGCCGCCACGATCAGCGGAATCCCGGGGCCCGGAAGGACGAGCAGCAGCGCCCCGATGGCCAGGAGGCCGAAGGCGCCGAGAATGACCGCGGCTCGGAGCGCGAGATGGCGTTGCGTGTGGCGCTCACGGCGTTCCCTGAGCCCGCGGATGATCCGGTGCTCGGTCACTTGATCCAGGGTAGCCACGGATAGGATCGGCAGGCGTGAGGGAGATCCTCTCCGAGCTGGAGCGGGCGCAGGCGGGCGGTGAGCGCGTCGCCTTGGCGACCGTGGTGGCGACACGGCGCTCGGCGCCGCGGCCGGTCGGCTCGAAGCTCCTCGTGACCTCGGGCGGCGAGCTGCACGGGTCGGTCTCGGGCGGCTGTGTCGAGTCCGAGGTCTACGAGTCCTGCCAGGCCGTGCTGCGCGGGGGGCGACCGCAGCTTTTGTCGTATGGCATCTCCGACGACGAGGCGTTCGAGGTCGGGCTTCCCTGCGGCGGCGAGATCGACGTGTTCGTCGAGGAGCCGGATCCGGCTTTGCTGGAGCGGCTCGCGGCCGTCGTGCGCCAGGATCGGCGTGCAGTGGTCTTCACGGATCTGGCGACTGGCAGGCAGCGACTGGTTCTCGAAGGCGAGGAGCCGCACGCGGACGAGCTGATTCGGGGCGCGCGCTCGGAGCTGCTGGAGGTCGAGGGGCGGCGCGTGTTCGCGGACGTGTTCGGGCCGCCGCCACGGCTCTTCGTCTACGGCGCCGTGGACACGGCCGAAGCGCTGTGCCGGGTGGCGAAGACGGTCGGCTGGCAGACGATCGTCGCGGACGCGCGGGGGAAGTTCGCAACGCGGGAGCGTCTGCCCAGCGCCGACCAGGTGCTGGTCGCCTGGCCGGAGGCGGCGCTCGCGGAGGTCGCGCCCGACCATGCCACCGCCGTGGTCGTCCTCACCCACGACGACAAGTTCGACGTTCCGGCACTGAAGGGCGCCCTGGAGACGCAGGCGTTCTACGTCGGCGCGCTCGGCTCGCGACGGAACCAGGAGCGGCGCCGCGGGCGGCTGCTCGAGGCGGGCGTGCCGGAGGAATCGATCGAGCGTATCCACGGGCCCGCGGGACTCGACCTCGGCGCGGCGACTCCCGGCGAAACGGCCCTGTCGATCCTGGCCGAGATCGTAGCGACGCGCTTCGGCCGCACGGGCGGTCCACTGCGCGAGTCGGCGCAGAGGATCCACGTCGAGGTCTGAAAGGGCCGCGCCGGCTCCGGGCAGGTCCAGGTGCCAGGCACGGTTGAGGGAGGTCGAGGGTTTGTGACGAAACGCAGGAACGCTCGTTTGCGCCCCTGACCGGGCGCGGGCACACTTCCCGCGTGCGGTTCCTCGCTTCGATTGGAGCCGCGGCCGCGCTCGCGACCACGGGGGTCGTCGCCGGCGCAGCTCCCGCTGCGCCGGACACGTTGTTGGCCTTGAAGACGAGTCAGGGCAACCACGCGCTCGTCCGCGTCGACCCGCGCACGCTCGGGCCCGTCGGCGCCTCGCTTGCCCTCGAGCCGACAAGCGGGCCGTTCGTCCGCTCTCCCGACGGCTCGTCGCTGGCGGTCGGGTCGGGACTTGCGCTCGTCCTGATCGACACGACGCGCCTGATGCAGGTTCGCCTGCGCCAAGTCGTCTCGAAAGGTCAGCTGAGCGTCGTCGGCTGGCCGACGAATGACCGCTTGTTCGCATTCAGCTGCTGCTCGGCCGGCAACGAATTGATCGTTTTCGATCCGGTCGATCGGGTCGTCGTCGCACGCGTACCGGTAAAGCGATCGTTCGGGAATGCGGTAGCGCTTGCGAACGGCATTGCGTACCTCGCGTCACCGTTGAACGCAATCGGGCCCGCACGGGTGGTCGTTGTCGACGGCACCGGCAGCAGTCGATCCGTCACCATCGCGCGCATTCGCTCGGGCGTTCATTGGAACAGACTGCGCAGCGGGCCGGTGGGTCAAATCCGCCAGCCTGGTTTCACCGCCGACGCGAAGCGGGGTGTCGGCTACCTCGTCGACGCGGGGGGATTGGTCGCAGCGATCGACCTCCGCACGCTGGCCGTGACCTACCACCGCCTCGGCGCTTCGTCGCGGCACCTCGCGCGGGTCGAGAAGGAGCTGAACGGGCCGATGCGGTTCGCGCGATGGCTCGGCGGCGGCCGGATCGCGGTCACAGGCTCGAACGCGAAAACCCAGCGCCTCAGCAACGGAATTCGCCGCGCCGTTTGGACGCCGGCCGGGGTCGCGGTCGTGGACACGGTTTCGTGGCGGATGCGGATGCTCGAGCGGGCATCCACGGGATTCGACGCGGACGGCGACGCGATCGTGGTCTGGAAGGGCAAAGCAGTCGAGGCCTTCGCGACGAGCGGTGCTCCGCTCTTCTCGCTGCC
>WNFV01000093.1_pt1 | contig 95825 bp, 89 predicted proteins | sample 5400101 | NCBI WGS metagenome assembly WNFV01 (sample SAMN13153361, study PRJNA577476) | soil metagenome | isolation source: 115 cm soil or saprolite under grassland replicate 1 | place: USA:California | collected 2016-06-15
AGGGCGTCTCCACACGCCGGTCGTGGTGGTCCCGCCCGGCCGCCTCGTCGACCGCGCCCTGGCCGGTGGCACCGAGGACGACCCGGCCCGGCCGCAGCTCGTCGAGCACCAGCTCCACCAGCTCGGGCTCGATCGACCAGGGCTGCCCGCCCGGCACCCGCCGCCTGTTGTACTCGTCCAGCGGGTCCTGGATGGCCGAGCGGGCGGCGGGCAGGTCGAGGTGCTGGACGCGCAGCAGGTTGGCGAGCAGCGCGGGGACGCGGCTCTTGAAGCGGTCCAGGCGGGACAGCGCGTCCTCCCGGATCGACAGCAGGAAGTTGACGGCCAGGTCGGGCGCGTTGACCGCGCGGGGGAACTCGACCGCGAAGGTCCCCTCGCCGTCCTCCCCGGCGTGGTAGAGGAAGTACTCCTCCGTCTGGTCGAGGATGACGAGCAGGTCGCAGGAGAGCTCGCCGGTCCAGCGGTGCAGCCTCGTGGCCAGCCGGCCTGACGCCGGTCCCAGCTCCACGCCGGCGCCGAACAGGTCGGCGGCGGCAGCGCGGGTGGCGGCCTCGATGCCGGCCACCGGGTCGTCGCGCCAGGCGTCGAACACCACCACCAGCAGCTCCGGCCTGCCGCCTCGGGCGAGCCGGTCCCTCCCGCGCTCCCGCAGCCGATGGGCGACGCCGGCGCGCAGCAACGAGGTCTTGCCCACGCCGCTGGTGCCGTAGACGACGGTGAGGCGGGAAGCCAGCAGGTTGGCGATGACGATGTCCCGCTCGCCGTCGCGTCCGAAGAAGAACGGCGCGTCCTCCTCGGCGTACGGCGCCAGCCCCTGGTAAGGGCCTCGCTGCTCGCGCACGCCGGCGCGAGCGTGGCTCGGGGCCGCCGCGGACATCACGCCAGCATCGTGTGATCGTGCTGGAGGCGGACCGGCCGGGGGCGGGGTCTCGGGCCTCACGGCCCGTCCCCGCCAGGCCTGGCCAGCGACAACCCGAAATAGCCTGCCAAGGAGGCGACGTAGTCGTCGAGGTTCCAGTTGAGGATCTCGACTCCCCGCATGCCCCAGAACTGCTGGTCGATCTGCGCCGGGTCGAGCTGGACGGCCCAGGACTGCCACCTGAGCCGCTGCTGGCCCCAGATGCGGTGGAGGATCACGCGCAGGTTCCAGTCGCGCATGCTGTAGCCCAGGAACAGGAAGCTGCTGCGCCGCAGCTTGGCGGTGAGCGTGACCGGCACCAGGTCCGAGATGTCGGTGCGGGTGAGATAGTCGATGTAGTGGTCCTCGGTGATGACGAAGCTGTCGCGCTCGCCGCTGGGGCGGTCGACCGCGCCGTGGACCTTCAGCACCACCGTGCGCTCCTCCAGCGAGAGCTCGCCGTGCTCGCCGTAGCGGTTCGGCTCCTCGATCAGGATGACCTCGCCGTCCGGCCGGAAATGGTGGAACTTCCCCCGGGCGTCTCCCTCGGCGATGTAGGACACGACGTCGAACGTCTCGCCCTCGTCGCGGAGCGCGTGCTCCATGGCGTCGTCGTAGTTGGTGGTCACGATGAGCTGGTGCTCGGTGCCGCGCTCCCGCAGCAGCGCCGGGAGCCGGGCGAACAGGCGGTGCACCGGGCTGGGCTCGTAGTCCCCGTCGAACACTCGGTGGAGCCGGTCGTAGAGGGGACCCGATCCCGACATCACCGCCACGTACTGTGCGACGCGGACGAGGTCCTTCACCCCGTTGCCGTTGCCGGCCTGGTAGCCGAAATAGCTCGCGAGGTGGCCGGCCAGCTCCGCGCCGCTGGGGAGGCAGTCGAAGCGTCCCGGCTCCCAGTCCTTCTCTGCCGGGCGGCCGCTCAGGTTCACCCCGGCGCCCAGCAGCGGGATGAGCGAGCCCTCGAAGGACGCCCGAACGACGTTGCGGAAGTGGGGTTCCAAGGAGTCCTGCATCAGCCCCCCCACCGTCGAGAGCCCGGTCACCCCATCCGTCTTCCCGCCGTGGCGCGCGGTCCCTCGGAGTCCCTACCTCCGCGGGACCGTTCGATTGAACCTCCGGCAACCCCGAACGATCAAGGTTTTTGTCAACACAGTCATGTTTGCCGGTGCCGTCCCTTGCGCGTACCAGTATCGGTTCGCCCGGACGGTCTGCAGTGCCTGTTGCGCCCTGGTCGTGACAGGCGCAACGTATTTGGCAGCGGCTCGCGACAGTGGTGCTAGCTTCTCGCCATGCAACCGTATGGCATCACCATCCCGTTCGACGGCATCCCACTGTCGCGGCAGCGCGAGCTGGTGGCCGAGCTGCCGGACCTCGGCTACACCGACGTCTGGTCGTCGGAGGCCGGCGGCGCCGACGCCTTCACACCGCTCGCGCTGGCCAGCGTGTGGGCGCCGACTCTGCGGCTCGGCACCGCGATCGTGCCCGCCTACACCCGCGGGCCGGCGACCGTGGCGCAGTGCGCGGCCGCGCTCGCCGCGGCGGCGCCCGGCCGCTTCGCCCTCGGCATCGGCACCTCCACCGAGGTCATCGTCGAGCGCTGGAACGCCGGCGAGTTCGTTAGTCTGAGTTATCAACCTTCCGGGCAAGCCCCTCGCAGATGGCTTGGTGGAGCTGGCCGAGCACCGCCTGAACCACGGCGCCCGACTGGTGCTCGGTCACCGTGGAACGCAGCATGAGCGCCACGTCCGCGGCCAGCTCCGGCGTGGGAGCCGGTAGGCACTCGGGGAACGCCCCGCAGCGCGCCCCGCACGTGACGGTATCGGCCAGCCTGGCGCCCAGGTAGGCGCAGCGTTGTAGGGACATGGCACCCTCCTCGAACGTGCGGAGGGCCCGGGACCGTAGGCGCCCCGGGCCCTCCGCGGTCAGGGCGCCCGAGGCCGGGGCGGGGGGGTGCCCGCACAGCCCCGGGCGCCGTCTGGTACGAGTAGGGCCTACGTGTCTTCCCTGGCCACGTAGGCCGATGGTCCTCTGTGCCTTCCCCGGACACGGAGGGCCGGCGGTTAGGGTTGGGCTGGCGCTACCTCGCCAGCCAGGAACGCACAGCTACGGCAGGCGTCGGGCACGAGCTGGCGCTCGTGCATCGTGCACACGAGCGACGATGCCGCGCCCAGCTCGACCACGCGGTCGTCGCGCCTGCGACGCCTTCGAGTTCGCCCACGCCGAATAGGCGGTTGAGCCAGGTCACTAGCTCTGGGTCGGCCTCGATCTGCTCGCGGCGGATGACGCCGGTGACGACGCCTCGAACCTTTGGGGCCAGGGTTCTCACCTCCTCTCGCTGTCGTGGATGAACGGCCGGGGGGCAGGGTCCGCCCCCAGGTCGAGCACGACCATGGGGCAGACGATCTCGGCGGCCGGCACGTCGGGCAGCTCGGCGATGTGCAGCGGCCGAACGTGGTGGTCGGCCATGAGCGCGCCGCAGCGCCGGCATCGATGGCCGACGAACTCGCGGAACCTGATGGCGGCGATCTCCATGGGGGCGCTCCCTGCGGTGGAAGGGACACGGCCCGCCCGCGTGGTGGGCAACGGGCGGGCCGGTCCCTGGTCCGAGGGCCGCCGCGCCGTGCTTCCCCTCACGGCACGGCGCCCCTCGTCCGGTGGCCGTAGGGCCGGCGCCGCGTACGGCCGGGCACCGGCCCTACGGCCGGCTTAGCGGCTCGACCGCCAGTACACCGCCCGCTTCGGCTCGGCCAGGACGGGCGGCAGCTCGGCGGTGTCCGCGTCGGCGCCGCCGCGGTGGCGGCGCAGCTCACGGGCCAGCTCGCGCAAGCCCTCGGCGATCATGAGGATTCCGACGACCAGGGCCGCCAGGCCGATGCCGGCGGCGAGGACGATCAACAGGACGACCATGCGGGGCCTCCCTTTCGCTTGCCCCTCACTCTTGTCCTTTGGACCTTTGGTCCGAACCTAGTATCCGCACGGATCCGCCAGCCGTCAACCGGCGTATGCTTAGCGCCAAGGGACCCAAGGACCAAAGCGAGGGAAGCCAGGCATGAGCATCCGGGGCAGCGAACCCTTCTACGGCCAGGTCGCGGACGCCGTTCGCGCCGACATCCGCGAGGGCCGCTACCCGCCTGGCACCCAGCTTCCGACCATCCAGGAGCTACGCGAGCGGTTCGGAGTGAGCGACACCACCATTCGGGCAGCGCTGGTGCAGCTCCGCTCGGAAGGGCTCACGGTGAGCTACCAGGGACGCGGCGTGTTCGTCCGCGAGCAGGGAACCCGCCGCAAGCTCGGCGGCGACGCGTCCTGGCGGGCGATCCTTGCCCGCGAGGGCAAGACCGACGCCTCCACCGTGACGGTCCGGCGTGAACCAGCCCCGGCCGACGTTGCCGAACGACTCGGCCTCCCCGCCGGCACCGTCGTCCTCGTCCGGGACCGACTGCTGAGGCCCGAGGGGGAGCCGCCGACTTTGATCTCCCTGAGCTGGCACCCCGACTGGATCGCAGAGCAGATTCCCGACCTGGCCGACCCTGCCAAGGGCGGCATGAAGGGCCTGCACGAAGCGCTCGGCATGAAGTTGTGGTTCGAGGACGTGTACGGCAGCCGTCGACCGACCGATGCCGAACGCGAGCGGCTCGAACTCCAACCGGGCGACGTCGTGACCTCGACTACCGGCACGACCTACAACCAGGAAGGCCGTCCGGTGTACGCGATCCACCACGTTGCCGCCGGGGGCCGGATCGAATTCTCGGTTCGCTACGGCGACGTGCCCAGCGAGACGGCCTAACGCGCCCTGTCAATTCTGACAGGTCTATCTGACATGACGGCTTGACATGACAATGCGAAAGTCATTGTGATTTTCACCTTGTCAGTTTCTTACACCCCTTGACGGATTTATGACCGTTATTGCATCCTGCCCTTTGGCGGGGGCCAGAGGGGGCGCACGATGCGGGCCTACCAGCCATCTTCTGACCGCGCCTGGTCGCTCGACGCCAAGCGCGAGGCGCGTCGACGCGGTCCAAGGAAGGCCCCGGCCGAGCAGCCTGCCGCACCACCGCGGGTGGTCGAGATCATGTGCGGGGCGTGCCAGGTGGCCAACCACCACCTGTGCCGGGGGCACTGGCCAACCGTGCCCGCCGCGCTGCTGCGCCTCGGCGACGACTACGGCATGCCGCAGCCGGCCTCGTGCGTCTGCTGGTGCTGGCGCGAGAGGGACCTGAGCTAGGACGGGGGCGGGCCGCCTGCCCCACCGGTCCGGGGCGGCGGTCGTCCCCTACCGAGGCCGGCGAGCCGAACTACCCGGGGCCCCCGTCCCAGGCTCGCCGGCCTCTACTTCCGCCGGATCCTCGCGCCGCGGGTGCCGTGGCCGGGATCGCCGGGCCGATGATCTGGCTGTGCCGGATCGCCCGCAGCGGCGCAGGACCGTAGCCACGCGGCGGCGAACGGCGTCCAGGCCGTGAGCGAGTTCGCCGTCGCCGTGGTCACTTCCCCGGCTTCGGCCGCGGACCCGGCTTCGGCCACGGGTAGGACGGCGGCTTGGGTTTGGTTCCCATCGCGTGCTCCTTGTCGCCAGGTCGGACGCGGGGCGGGCCGCCGGACCTGGCAGAACGACGGCCCACCGCACCGCTCGGCCCATTTTCGCACACACCCGCCACGGCGACGGGCGGTCAACGTCGCAGCTCAGAGTGGGTGATTGCACGCCCGAAGCCGTGGGACAATCACGGCGAGGAGCGGCGGGCCGCCCGGTGGTCCCACCCTGCGGCCCCCGCACCCGGGCGACGAACGGAGACGACCATGACCACGCCAGACGAACCCGGCCCACGCGACGAACAGGAGGCAAGGGACTGGTACTGCGCCGCCGCGTTCACCGACCCCAAGTGGGCGCCGTCCGTCGTCCAGCGGCGCCGCCCAGCGATCACCCGCGAGACGGTCGCCGGCATGATCGCCCGCGCGGCGGCCGCCGCCGGACCCTACGTGCCGCCACGGATCCAGCAGCCGCACCAGCGCACCGCCGCCGACCGCCGGCGGATCGCCGCGGCGATGGACTACATCAACTCGCTGCAGTGACCACGCCGCTCGTCGGCTACGCCGTCGTCTTCGACGTCCCGTCCGGCATCCTCGTCGACCACCAGGGCCGCCGGCACCGCCTCATCGTCTCCCCGGGCGCCCTCGACGGCTGGATCGGCAAGGGTCTGGGCTGCCCGCTGCTGGTCCACCACGCCGGCATCATCACCAGCCGCGGCGTCCAGCCGGACGTTGGGGCCGCCCGCGCGTTCCGCGCCGACTCCTTCGGCGTCCTTTGCCGCGCCGAGCTCGACGAGGACGACCCGGTCGCCAACGGGGTGCTCAACGCCGTCCGCTGCGGGGACCTCTGGGGCATGAGCTGGGGCGTCGCGACCCTCCGCCAGGACCCGCCCGAGGTCCCCGAACACCCTTCGCCGCTCGTCGTCCCCACCGTCCGCCTGCTCGAGGCCGGCGTCGGCGAGGTCACCCTGACCGACCGGCCCGGCTTCTGTGACGCGCGCATCCTCGCCGTCGGTGACGAGGCGGACTGGCTCTGGTCCTATCCCGACCTGGCCGCCGTGGCGTTGGCGGCACGGACGGCGCCGCCGAGCCCGGAGCCGCGGTCCCGGGCGTGGTGACCCGGCGCTAGCGCCACGCAGCGAAGAACGGCTGCTCGACCGGCTCGGCGAACTCACCCGCCGCGAGCGCGTCGTTGCGGGCCTCGAACGCCAGCGTGTCGGCCATCGCCACGTCAATCTTCCGGGGTGACCCGGGACGATCCTTGCCGACCAGCACCATCGGGCGGCCCTCGTCGTCCTTCATGCGGCTCGGGCGGGCGTGGGCGTTCGCCCAATGCCGCGCCGCGACCGGATCGCCGTCCTGGGTCAGCTCCCGCTGGACGATCGCGGTACGGATCGACGCGAGCGCCCGCGCCATCGGCGTGTCACGGTTGGTCCACCACGCGATCACCTTGTCGTCGCCGTGACGGGCCGCCCAGGTCGCGAGCCAGGCGCCGTACCAGGCCGGGTCGAAGTAGGCGCGCACGACCCGCCAGCGTGCGAACGCCATCGCCACGGCCGCGTCGACCTCGCCGACCGGGACCTCCCAGCCCTCCCCGGCCGGGCCTTCCGGGCGCTCCCAGATCCCGACCGTGAACAGGTGCCCGTCGGCGGTGCACGCCCGCAGCGCGGTCGCGTCCTGCCGCAGCGACCCGTCGAAGCCCAGCGCGACCGCCGCGCCGTCGCCGACGAGCCGGTCCAGGTCGGCGCATGCCGCCCACCGCCCGGGTTCGAGGAAGCGGCCCGCCGAGGGGATGGCCAGGTTCAGGAAGTAGCGCTTGACGTCCTCCGGCAGGTTCCGGGGGTCCTGCCCCTCGCTGACGAGCCGGTCCAGGTCCATGACGGCCGCGAAGTCCCCATAGGCTTCCTCGAGCGCCGCGCGAAGCGCCACCGCGTCGTTAAGGTCGACGTCGGCGGGACCCTGGCGGTGGTCGAACAGCAGCCGCGCCGACGCGGCCTTGCCCTGGGCGATCAGCTTCGCGAGGGCGTGGGTGGCCTCGGCGGCAGAGCCCTCCCCGGGCGCGTACATGGTCGACACCTCCAGCGACCACGGTTCGGCGGCGCGGCGCTTGGCGAGGTTGCGCCTGACCGTGGCGTACATGCGGACCAGCTCCGGCAGCCGGTACAGGTGCGGCTCGTCGAACACGGCGAACGACTCCAGGCCGCCCTCCTTCGACGCGCTCGAGGCGGTCGACGGGCGGACCTCCCCCGACCCCGGCCGGCCGCCCGGCAGGTAGGTGCGGGTCATGCCGGCGTCCAGGCCCGCGAGCTCCGACAGCGGCGCGGCCTGGTCGGTCAGGTTGAAGTAGACCGCGTCGTAGACGTTGCCGGTCTGGCCTTCCTCGGTCGCCAGGCAGCGCACGAACGACGACCGGACCGGCCGGCCCATCGGTTCGCCGGGCCGGTAGGTGTAGGCGAAGTCCCGCCACGCGAACCGCTCGCCGCCCTCGGCCCACCCGGCGAACCGGCAGGGGCCGAGCGCCTCGAACAGCACCACCCTGGCCGCGGTGCCGGACTTGTCGCGGCCCTTCGGCCGGGAGAAGTAGACCGAGTCGTACAGGCGCCGGCCGGCCGGGTCGAGCGCGTAGGCGTCGGCGAGGAACGCCGACAGCTCCAGGTCGTGGCGGACCCGCTCGCCCTGCACGTCGCCGGGACCGTGGCGGGTGAAGTGCTCCATCCACGCGATTCCGAGCCAACCGAGGGAGCGGTCCCGGTCGTGGCCGGGCGCGCGGACCAGCTCCCGGGGCATTACGCGCCCTCGTCGGCCAGCAGCTTGGCGCGGCGCTCGTCCAGGGACGCGACCACACTTCCGCCAGCGGTGGCGGAAGTCGGCTCCGGGGTGCCCTGGCCAGCCGGGTGGTCGGCCCGGGCGGTCTGGTAGACGCCGCGGGCGCCGGTGCGTCGCTGCTGCCGGGCATCGGCCATGTCCGGCAGCCGCAGCGCGGCCAGCAGCCGCGCGTAGACGATCCGCTGCTGCCGGGCCTCCACCAGCACGGGGTTCGCCTTCCCGTCGACCACCAGCGGGGCGGCCACGGCCGCCTCGTCGAGGCGGTCGAGCAGGTCTAGGGTCCGGCATGCCTGGGCGAGCAGGTCCGCCTCGTGCTGGGCGAGCGCGCACCGGTCGGTGACGGCCCGCCAGAGACGCCGGCCACCGGCTCCGAGCCCGCGAGGCGGGCGAAGGCTGCTCATGGCCTCATCATCCCACCGGGGGCGGATCGTTTCAGGTGGCAGACACAGCGAGATGCAGGTCAGAGGGTCCGGCTGGCCGGCGGGCGCGAGTGCCGCCGACCGGCCCCCCCACCATCCGGGGTCATCGCGTCCCCTTGCGGCTGTTGCACGGGGCGCAGCGGCCGACGAGTGGGCCGAGCGGGTCGCCGCCGCTTGCGAGCGAGGTGACGTGGTCCATGCCGAGCTGGTCGGGTGCGACCAGATGCGGCGGCTGGGCGCCGTAGCCGACGCAGAGCGGGCCGTGCTCTGCGATCCATGCCAGCTTCGAGACGGCCATGTGGCGGCGGTAGGCGGCGGTGCGGCGCTCGGGTCTGGCTTGGTTGCGGGCCTGCTCCCAGCTGCGTTGGCAGTCGGGGCAGCGGCGGCTGGTGGTCGCCCGGCGGGCCGGGCACGGCCGGCCGGCGGGCAGGCCGAGGCAGGGACGGCGCAGGGTCACCGGCGGCGGAACGGTCCTCGCCGTGGCCGATGCGGTCGCGCCCTGGTTGCGGGCTGGCCGAGGTCCTCGCCAGTGAATGGGTCAATGCCCGTGGTGAGGCCGAGCACGGCAACCCAGAACTGCTCGGGATCGTCCAGCGCGCGGGCATTGCAGGCGCCGGCCTCGACCATGAGCGCGGCGGCGCGGCGCCAGTCGTCGGGGGTGTGCTCCTCGAGCACGAGGTAGGCGACGGCACTCTGGATGCTGGGAGCGCCCTCTGCCATCGTCTCCTCGATCCGGTCCTGGCCAACCAGGGCGTACAGGCGGTGCAGCGGCTCAGGGCAGGTAAGGCTGAACATAGTCATGTCCTCTCTCGTGGCGGCCCGGCCGGCGAGGGAAGGCACCGGCCGGGCACATCGTCGGGCTATCGGGCAGCGGGAGTCGGGGCGTCGAACAGCTCCGGATCGTCGGCGCTGTTGCGCATCCAGCTCACGCGACCCTTGGCGTGGGCCTTCGCCATCCAGGCGATCAGCTCGGCCAGGGTCGCCTGGTCGATCCCCTGGCGGCAGTCCGGGCCGATGCCGTAGGCCCTGCTCCGCTCGTCGGTCAGGCCCTTCCCGCAGCAGCAACAGATCGAGTGGCAGGAAGCGAACCTGGCCGCGGCGCCGACCGGGTCGGCGCCGATCACGCGGGCGACTTCCTCGCGGGCGGCGCGGACCCGCTTCCAGTGCGCGATCCGGTACTCGTCTCGCTTCTCTGGTGGCAGGGCGAGGACGTCCTTGCGGTAGAGGACGCCCCAGTCGTTGCGGCGTGGCGGCCACTGCTGCAGGCGGCCGGCGTTCTTCCCGCGCTTGGGCCGGTACCAGTAGCTCAGCTTCGAGGGGTCGAGCGGGTCCGGCACGGCGAAGTAGTCGGGTCGCACTTCGGTCATGGCGTGGGCTCCTTCGGATCGGGGCCGGCCTGCAGGCGCTGGGCGAGTAGCTCGGCGAGCCGGGTCCGGAGCTGGTCGCGGTGCCCGTCGACCTGGCTGCCGGCCTCGTCGTTGACGGCGGTCTTCCACCAGGTGGCCCGATCGGCGTCGTGCGCGTCGGTCACGACCTGGGCCAGGTCGCGGTCGGGGTCGACGGGGTGCTCCTCGACGAGGGTGCGCACCAGGGCCGCGGTGTCGAAACGGTCGGAAAGGTAGGCCTCGACGAACCCTTCAACAGCGGTGCGATGCTCGGTGCGTGCCTGCTCGTCGAGCACGTCGGCGGGCGGGACGATCTTGCCGGTCGCGTCGGCGGCCTCGAGCTTGGCCTCGACGTAGGCGACGAGATCCGGCGCGGTGAAGGCGTTCAGCTCGACCCGGCGGCAGATCCACGACTTCCATCCGTCGTGGTTGCCCTCGAACCATTGCCGCTCGGTTCCGGTCAGCCCGGACCGGAGCTGCCAGGACAGCCCCTTGTGGCGGGTGAACGTCTCGCTTGCAAGGCCCTGGTCGATCGCGTCGGCGACGGTGAGGCCGAGGTCGACCACCTCGATGGAGTGGTCGGGCATGCGCCGGGTCGCCTCGCCGAGGGTCCGGGCGATCTCGTACCCGTAGGGGTCGGCGTCGTGCAGGACCAGGATGGTGTAGTCGCCCGCCTCGGCCTGAGCAAGCAGCTCCCGGGCCGCCTCGACGGCGTAGCCCTCGCCGTAGGCGATCGCCATGTCGTAGCGCTCGGCGAACCGGGCCGTGTCGAAGATCGGCTCCAGTCCCTTCTTCTCGACGTAGAGGATCTTGTCGAAGGTCCACTTCGGCAGCCGGTAGCCGGCGACCTCGATGGTGCCGAGCTTGACCGACCCGCCGGTGTGGGGCTCCTTGAGCACGCCGCGAGGGTCGTAGGTCAGCCCCTCGATCGGCCCGTAGGTGTCGCGGTAGGCGGTGAGCAGCGTCTGGCTGAAGTAGCCGTACTCAAGTTCCTTGTCGGTGTGCTGCTGGATGAGCGAGCGGACCTGGTAGTACAGCGTGCGGGCGCTGACGGTGTAGGCGCCGTTGCCGGTGGCCTTGGCGACCGCCGCGTCCAGAACCTCGAACACGGCTTCCTTGAGGGTCGTCTCCCGCTCCGACCGCTGGGCGACCGCATAGCGCCGGGCCCGGGCGGCGTCACGCTCCCGCTGCTTCTTCTCCTTGGCCAGGTCCTTGGTGGCGGACTTGAACGCTGCGGCGATGTCGTCGGCGACGCTCACTCGGGCACCGCCAGGGTCGTCTTGCCCTTGTCGAGGAAGTGCAGCGCCGGGCTGATGACGTGGATCGCGGCGGCCCGGTTGGCGTACCCGTCGGGGTAGGCGTCGACCTGGCGCAGGAACGCGGCGGCGCCGACGGTGCGCAGCTCGCCGGCGTCCAGCGGCAGGCGGGCCAGCGGGTCGTCGAACGTCGGCGAGTAGTTGACGGCGAAGTGGAGCTCGCCGGGCTCGACGGTCTCGGCGACGGCGATCTCCACCACCCAGGGAATGGTGCCGTCGGCGGTCGCGGCCCGCTTGAACCAGAACCGCCGGGTGCCGTGCCACGCCTCGAAGCAGGCGCGGTAGTGGCTCTCGTCGATGCGGCCGAGGGCGGCCGGCTTCGGCGCCCGCGACGCGGCCTGCATCGCGGCCAGCAGGGTGGCGACGGCGCCGGGGTCGGCCTCGAAGTCCGACAGGCGGCAGACGGTTGGCAGCGCGGCGCCGACTGTCTTGGCCTTGGCGGTGCCCGACAGGCCCGCGAAGGTGCGGACGAACTCGCCGAGGGGGAGGTCCCGGCCACCATGGCGAGCCGCGTTGATGTGGGCGAACACCAGCCGCTGCAGCGCCGGGACGTCGTACCAGTGCGCCGAGGTCGGGTCGGTCGGCAGGGGCTTGCGCCAGGCGTCTCCGGCGGTTGGCTTGTAAGAAACGGCCTCGTCCGCGTCGGTGCTGTTATCGCGGTAACGGATGGCGGCGTGCGGGTTGACGAGGGCGAACGCCCGGGCCCAGCGGCCGGTGTCCAGCTTGAGGTTGGCCGCGGCCCGGCGCACGGCGACGGTAACCCGCGTCCCGGGGCCGGTCGGGGTCTCGGCCTGCTGGTGGTCGATCCGCAGCTCGCCGGCCGGATCGATCGCGGCGGTGATCTCGTGTCGCACGCCCCGGGCCTCGATCACGACCGGGCGGGCGTCGCCGAGCGCGTGGGGGATGCCGACGATCGTCTTCAGGGCGTTGCCTTGCAGCCCGCGGGTGGGCGAGCGGTAGGCGGCCTTGTCGGAGACCAGGACGGAGAAGTCCAGCACCTTGGCGATCAGCTCCGGCGGCATGCCGGGGCCGTTGTCGGCGACCGTGATCTCAAGGTGGTCCGCCTGGTCGGCCACGTCGATGGTGACCTCCGGGGATGCCCCGGCCGTCTCGGCGGCGTCGAGGGCGTTGTCGACCAGCTCCTTGACGAGGACCTCGGCGAAGCGGCGGGCGGGCTGGCCGGTCTGGGCTTGCAGCGCGCGCAGCTCGAAGAACTCGGCGGCGCGGGGCGTGGCGAAGGTCTCGCGGGTGATCGCCTGGCCGCTCACCGGGTCGCCGTCCTGACGGCCTTACGGATCGCCGAGGCCAACGAGTAGAAGCCCCGATCCGGGCCGGGCTCGACGTAGCCAGCGGGATGGCGGCGCCAGCCGGGCGCGAACCAGCACTGCGACCCGTGGGAGGAGAGACGGTGCCAGCCGGCGGCTTGGAGGTAGGCGACCCGTTCGGGGCGGGTCATCGCCCGCACGGTCGCCTCCATTGGGGTCACCGGCCGCCCTCCTTGCGCTTGGCGTCGGCGATCGCCCGTTCCCAGTTGGGCCGCCGCCATGGCTCGGGCGCGATCTGCTCGGCCGCCGCGTACAGCGCCTCGGTGACCCGGTCGTCGAGGCAGTGCTTGAAGGCGAGCCGCGCTTGGCCGTAGACGGTGTCGTGCTGCGTGCTGGGTGGCGCGTCGAGGATCTTCTGCACCGCGTGCTCGACCACGCGCCGCACCCTGGGGTCCTCGAACGGGCGCTTGGCCGCGTGGTGCCCTCCGCCGCGGGCCGGCCGGCCGCAGCGGCGGATGAGCCAGTCCGGCGCCGTAGCGATCCGGCGATGGGCGAGCAGCGAGTAGCCCGGGGTCGGCGGGCTGAAGACCAGCCCACGGTGGGATTTCACGTCCAGGCCGGGGCCGAGCACGGCCGTGCCGGACTTCACCAGCGTCCCGGTGCGGTAGTACAGGTGCAGCCCGCCGCTGCGGCTGCGCACGACCCGGGTCGCCGGCAGCGGCCGGTCAGCGACGAGCCGGGCAAGCGCGTGCTGGCCGCCGCTGCGCGGGTCGACGTCCAGGATCAGCAGCCCCGACCGCCCGGTCATGACGGCGGCGCCGGCATCCGGCCAGCGGTCCCACCACTCGAACACCAGCGGGACCCAGCGGTCCGGCGGCCCGCCGTTCAGCGTCCCGGCCAGCGCCTCGCCGACGCCGGGCCGGTACCCGAGACGGTCGAACTCGCCCCACGGCACGAGCGGCCGGCGGCTCTGCGGGTCGACCGGGATCGGGTACAGGCCCAGGGAGAGCAGCGGCCAGACCTTGAGGCGTTGGCTGATCGCTCGGACAGCGGCGCGGCTCACGACGCCGGCTCCGAGGGCGTGTCGGTCGCCATGTACCAGCCGCCGCACCCGGTGTGGCGGCCACCGGTCATGTCGACCGTCTGCTCGTCGCCGCATTTGGTGCAGATCCACATTGGGCCGGGCCGCGGACCATCGCGGCCCGGCGCCGTGGGCCGCGATGGTCCGCGGACTTCCTCCATGTAGGCGGCGTATTGCTTGGTCAGCGCCAAGCCCTCGTAATGGCGCGGCCGGGACGAGCCGTCCTCCGCGCGAGGGCGGGTCGTCTTCAGTCCGGGGATGACGGCGCGCAGGTCGCGGCCGAAGACCTGCTCGGTGGTTGGCCGGTCCCGGCCGTGGTCCCGGGACCACTGCCGCCATGCCTGGTACAGCTCCCGCACCGACACCTCGAGCCCCGCCTTGCGGTTGCAGGCCTCGCGCACGAACGCACTGACCGGGCTGGTGAGGTCGGCCAGGGCGACGACCGCGTCACGGCTGGTGGCCGGCTCGGTGAAGTGCCCCCGCTTGTCGAGCCGGTCGAGCCCGTCGAGCGCCCAGCGCAAGATGCCCGGCAGCTCGACCAGGAGCTCGTCGGTCAGGGCGGGGTTCTCCTCGCCGAGCCAGCTCCTGGTCAGGGTCAGCACGAGGAACCGGGTTGCGACCGCGCCGGAGGCGTCGCCGAGGTTGGGCAGCTCGTTGGAGAGGATCACGAACCGGCTGGCCAGCCGGCCGGTCCACGGCTCCCGGTACTTCCGGTCGACGGTGATGCTGTCCTCACCCGAGATCGACAAGAGCCGCTCGACGACGGCGGAGGTGTCGGCCCCGCCGAGGCGCGCGTCGGAGACGACCGCCAGCGCCTTGCCGAGCAGCGGCGACAAGCCGAAGTTCGTCCCCAGGCTGGCCAGGGTCGGCCCGGCGGTGTTCTGCTTGCCGACCAGCGCGGTGAGTACCCGCGCGATCGTGCCCTTCCCCGACCGCGGCGGCCCGACCACGAGCAAGATCTTGTGCAGGCTCGTTTCGCCGGACAGGACGTAGCCGAAGACCTCCTGCAGGAGGCTGATCGAGTCAGGGTCGTCGGGCCACAGGTCGGCGACGAACTTCAGCCAGCCAGCCGGGTCGGGCGCGTCGGGGTCGTAGTCGAACGGCAGGGCGAGCAGGTTGAACAACTGCGGGCTGTGGGCGACGAGCTCGCGGGTGTCGAGGTCGAGCAGCCCGTTGCGCACGGCGAGGTAGGGGCCGTCATCGCGCCCGTCGAGCCAGGCGGGCGGGTCGAGCCGCTCGGAGAGGTGGATCGCGGCTTGGAGCGCCTCGAGCACGTCCCCGACCTTGCGCCGGGTCGGCGACCACGCCACCAGCTCGGGCAGCCCGTCCTTGTCCGGCTTCCAATACCGGGCGTGCTCGAGGGCGTGGTAGATGCGGGCGCGGACCGCCGGGTCAGCGGCCTCGGTCCAGTGCGTGCCGGTCCAGAGGTAGAAGCCGCCACGCCACCAGCGCACCGTCAGGACGCCGGCGTCATCGTGGAGGCCGCCGACCTTGACCAGGTGCCGGGCGACCGCCAACGGGTCGGACGGCGCCGGCCAGGCGTCCCCGTCCTCGCGGTGGCTGTCGGCGGCAGCCGGATCAGCGTCCGGGTAGAGCCTCGTGACCCACGCGGGATCGAGCTGGCCGCTCACGAGGCGCTTCCCCGGTCGACGGAGGCCGCGGCCATCTCCCAGCTCGGCATGACCGACCAGGCCGGCCACCAGTCGAGCCGGGACCGGCGCGCCCGCCGGTAGCCGTCTAGGTCGACGACCCGGCCGCTTCGCGCATCCGTTAGGATGGTGGTGGCGGTCGCTGGCGAGGCGGCTGAGTCATGGGCGGCGGGTTCCGTGTGGTAGCGGGCCCGCCGTCTCGCTTCGTCAGGTAGGGCGCGCATCACCACCGCCCTTCCCGGCCGGCATCCCGGCGAGCAGGGCCAGCAGCCGGTACGCGACCTCCAGCAAGACGCCCTCGTCCTCAACCTTGACCGGGACGCCCGAGCGGGTGCGTGACGCGGCTAGCCAGCGGGACAACTCGGCCGAGCTCATGAGCCGTCGCCGGCCAGGAGGAGCGCGGCGAGGTGGCGCCGCCGCTCGAGGTCAAGAGCAGAAGCTAGCTGCCGGACATACTCCTCGGCCTGCGCCGCGCGCATGGCGCGGAGGTCATCGGAGACATCGGCGGCAGGCCCGTGATGGCGTCGCTTGGCAGCCGCCTTGGCGCGATAGTGCTGCCACGAGGTGGCGGGCACGGCAGGGCCCTTTCTGCGAGCAGCTTGAAAGGCCCCGCAACGTCATCGCCCCTGCTAGGAAGAGCGGCGCAGTGTTCCGCGCTATTGCTTACGGACGATAGCAGATGTCGACGTCGCCCGGTCGGCCGGTCCCGTCGCCGATCGCCTCACGGGCCAGCTCGCGGACACGCTCCTCGGGGTAGTCGCGGTACGCGACACAGGTCCGGCAGTTGACGGGCCGCGTGGGCTCGCAGGTCCAGCCCGTCTGGATCGGGCGCGTCTCGTCGGTGCCCCGCCAGGCCAAGGGGACCACCACGCCGCCGGGCGCGAGCTGCACCCTCCACAGGACGAGGACGCGACGGGGGTGCGACCCGCACCCCGTACACACAAAGGGCACCTCATACTCCGGCAGCCAGGATCGCTGCGGGCGGCGGCGGCTCATCGCCTCCCCCCTACACCTTCCAGTGGATCTCGACCTTGTTCGGGTCGAAGTGCCACTGCCGGCCGACCCGCTTGAGCAGCTCGCTGCCATCGGCCGGCCAGCGGTGGCCGCCTGGCCGGCCCGGGTGGACGATGACGCGCTCGACTAGAAGCTCGACGAGCGCCCGCCGCCACTCAAGGTCCGCGGCGGCCCATGCCTGGCGGATCGACTGCCCGACCGGGACGGCGGCAAGCGCCCGGCCGGACTGGAGCTTGTCGAGCCTGGCCCGGTTGCGATCCATCGCGGCCTCGACTACGCCCTTGGCGCGGGCAAGCTCCTCGCGGCTGAGCAGCCCCGAGGCGTAGTCGTCGATCAGGTCGCCGAGCTTGAGCTTCTGCGCCTCGCGCCCGGCCAGCAGCTCGGCCACCTCCGAGTCCTGGGCGGCCTCGCCGATCAGCTCGGCCATGCGGGGTGAGTCGAGCACGTCGAGCACGGCCTCGGAGACCAGGGCCTCGATGGGCTCCGCGATCCGCCCGACACGGCCGCAGCCCCAGGGCTGCCCGGCAGTGTCAACCTTGGCGCAGTAGTACCGCCGTTCGAGCTGGCCGTTGACGTGGTGGCCGTGGCCGACCAGGGCGGCGCCCGGCGTGCTCGGCTCGCCCTCGGCGCCCGGCTGGCCGCAGGCGCCGCAGAAGATCAGGCCGGTGAGCAGGTAGCTCCGGCGGCCCCTGAGGTGGTTGCCGCGCTGGCGCTGCTCGGCCTTGAGGATGAGCTGCACCCGGTCAAAGTCCTCGGTGCTCACGATGGCGGGCCAGGTGCCCGGGTAATCCACGCCGTTGTAGGAGCGGATGCCGAGCAGGGCCTTGTTGGTGAGCACGTCTCGCAGTGCGATCGTCGTCCAGGTCCGACCCGTCATGGTCCGGCGGCCCCGCGCGTTGAGCACCCGGACGGTGCCGTGCAGGCTCCTGCCTTCCAGCAGGAGCCGCATCGCCTCGCAGATGACGGCGGCCTCGGCCTCGTTCACGACCAGGCGGTTGGGCTCGACCGTCCGGTTCTGGCGGTCCTTGACGGCGCGGATGGCGTCGTAGCCGTAGGGGCGTCCCCCGCCGCTCGGGTGGCCCTGCTTGGCGAGCGCTCCATGCTTGCGCTTCACGCGCTCGGACTTCTGGGCGGACTCCAGCATGGCGCCGTTGACCGCCGCCACCGCGTTGTGGATGCCCTCGGCGGTACTGAGGCTGTAGCCGGTGCCCTTGGTGGTCTCGATCTTGCGCAGCGGGGTCGTCTGCGCCAGGTAGAGCAGGTCCAGCAGCTCCTCGAGGCGCCGGTACAGCCGGGGCATCTCGGTCACGAGGACCACGTCCACCGCGCCGGCCCGGACCGACTCCATGAGCGCGTTGTAGCCGGGCCGGGGCTTGGTGCTGTACTTGCTGGCCGAGATGTCGTCGTCCTCGAAGATGCCCACCACGTCCCAGCCCTCGGCGGCGGCGTACTCCTCGCACTCGGCCCTCTGGATCTCGACGTTCTCGCTGACGTGGCCGTGGTTCTTGCTGATCCGGGCGTAGATGGCGCAGCGCATGAGGGGCCCCTTCCCTGGCAGCTTGAAAGGTTGATAACTCAGACTACCATTCGAGCGTCCCTACGAGCGGGTGCGCGACCTGGCGCGGTTCCTGCGGGCGGCCATGGCCGGCGCCAAGGTCAGCGAGCGCTACGAGACGTTCGCGGTCGACGGCTTCCGCCTGCAGCTGGTGCCGGAGCAGCCGCCGAAGCTGCTGATCGCCGCGCTGCGCCCCGGGATGCTGCGCCTGGCGGGGCGGGAGAGCGACGGCGCGATCCTCAACTGGCTCGCCCCCGACGACGTCCCCACGGTGACGCCGTACGTGCACCAGGCGGGTCCCGGCAAGGAGGTGGTGGCGCGCATCTTCGTGGCCGCCGGCGACGACCCCGAGGCGGCCGCCGCGGTCGCCCGCCGGGCCATCGCCGCCTACCTGACCGTGCCGGTCTACCGCGCCTTCCACGAGTGGCTCGGCCGCGGCGAGCAGCTCGCCCCGATGTGGCGCGCCTGGGAGGCGGGCGACCGCAAGGCGGCCCTGGCCGCGATCCCCGACGAGGTGGTCGACGCCCTGGTGGTCCACGGCCCGCCGGCCGCCTGCCGCGAGCAGGTCCGCCGCTACGTCGAGGCGGGCGTCACCACCCCGGTCCTCGCCCTGCTCCCCACCGGCGGCGACCCCGGCGAGCTGGTGCGCGCGCTGGCCCCCGCCACCGGCTGAGGGCGCACGCGGCTCACGGCAGCGGCCAGCCCCCGTAGGCCGCGTCCTCGTCCAACGGCGGGACGGACTCGCGCTGACCGCCTCGAACCTGGGGATGTCGGTGAGGTCGACCCGCACCGGTCTGGCCGTGTCAGGGTCCCAGCGCTCGGGGGCGTGCGGCGACGCCGGCGGCGACCGGCGGGGGAACCGGCCGCCCGCCTGGTGCTGTGGTCGGTGCTCTGGCCGCTCGCCGGGTGCCCGCGCGGCCGCCGGCGCCGACCAGGCCAGCAGCTCGATGCCCGCGCACGACAGGGCGCCGGCCTGGTGCGCTTGGCCCGAGAGCGCCCACCACGTCCCGTCCTGCCTGGCGATGCCCTCGACGGCGTGGCGTGGCGGTACGAAGACCTTCCCGGCGCTGGCCTCCAGGGGCTCGTCGGCCGCCGCTCCCGTGACCAGGTTGAGGCGCTCACCGGACCGTAGCAGGGCGAGGATCCGCAGGACGGAGGGTGGACCGTCCGGTGGTGCGACGAGCCCGATCCAGAGCGCCTCGCCCGAGAGGCGCGGGATCAGCAGGTGCCGGGGTCCCGCCACGAAGATGGGCAGCGGCCCCCTGCTCCGCGGAAGGGACGGCACCACGCCCGTCGGGGGGTACGGATAGCGTTGGAAGGAGACGGAGAGCGCGTGCGTGAGGGCAGCCTCATGCACGGGAGGCCGATCCACCTGCCAACCATTCGACTAGGTGCACCCTCCACAGCCCCTCGGCCGCCGCGGCGGGGAGGTGCAGCCGGCGTGCGTCGTCCCGCACCGCGTCCGGCAGTGCTCCTTCGACACCGCCTGGTCCGCCACCTCCGGGGTGGGACGTCGCAGCCTCGCTCGAGGGCACCGCGGCGGGGGCGTCGCGCCCGTCCCCCTCGCCGTAGCGCCCTACCCATTGGGCGAGCTGACCGGCGTGCGCCGCGCGGGTGGGCTCGTCGGCCGCCCACGCGAAGAACGGTCCGACGCTGGTCGAGGCGTGGACGCGTTGCCACAACCCGAGCGGGAGGAGCTCCGGCCACTGGTAGGTGGCGTCGGTGATGAGCTCCCAGCTGTTCCGGAACATCGGCGGCGCCGTGAACGGCTCCGTCACGCGCATCGCCGGGTCGCTGCACCTGAGCGACAGCGCAGCCACGTCCGGGTGCTGGTACCCGACTAGGTCGTGCAGGCGGGCGACGGCGGCGTCGAACTGCGCCTCCCTCGCCGGCTCCCGGGCGGGCTCGGCGTCCATGGCGCGCAGCAACAGGTGGCCGCCGATGATGCCAGCGATCGGGTCTGCGTACTCGGCGAGCAGCAGTTGCTGCAGCTGCGCGCCGCGCCCCTCGCCGAGGAGGTTGCGGCCCTGCGTCAGCGCGAGCCGCGCGGCCTCGATCACCGCATCCTGCTCCGGCACCCGGGCAGCGCCGGCGGCTCCCATGAAGACGGCGACGTCTTCGATCGGGGTGGCCTCGGCACCTCCGCCCACGGGCGCGCTGCGACGCAGGGTGACCTGGGTGACCCAACCCGGTCGGGCCAGGACGGCGCCCTGGAAGGTGCCCTGTTTCAGCGCCTGGCTGAGGAAGTACACCTCGGGCGGCACCTCGCGCTCCCAGACCGCCATCGGGTCAGTCGGCGCCGGGTCGTAGATCTGGCAGCCCTTGGAGAGGCTTGCGACGACGGTTCCGGTCGCGTCGAGGAGGTCCAGCCCCTCCATCGGGTGCGGGTAGGCCAGCGGCTCCTTGCGGAGCTCGGGAGGGGTCCAGTACCTGGCCATCACGGAGATGGCCGCGTCACGAGGTCCCAGCTCGACGAACGTGCCCTGTCGGTCGGCCGCCTTGGTGTGGTACTCGTGCGTCAACGCGCTGTCGAGGATCGGAGCGGACGAGGGCAGCGGCGGGGCCGTCGGTTGGGGTGACAGGTCGCGGTCCAGCAGCAGCACCTCTTCGGACACGGTCCCGATGTCCCTGCCGAACTGGATGCGGACCTTGTAGACCCCCGGGACGTCGCGCTCGTGCAGCTCTCCGGTGTCGCTGAACACACGCTCGAAGCGGTAGTCCGTGACCGCGATCGTGGCGGCCGTGTTGTCGGCCACCACGTCGAGCTGGAAGAGCTCGGAACCGTCGGACGGCACCACCGCCGGGCCGCGCCGCTCGATGGCGAGGTCCAGGTCGCCGGCCCCGCTGACCTGGAAGCCCTGGCGTAGCCCCGCCGCCCCCACCTCGGCCAGGTAGAGCCCCCTGACCAGGCTGCCGGTCCACTCCCCGCCGGTGAGCACGTCGGAGACGACCTCCCGGTGCGGCCGCCCGGTCCACAGCTTCAGCTCCTGGCCGGCTCGCGCCGCCGGCAGCCTCAGGTGCACGCGGTGCTTCGGCCGGGCCGGCAGCCGCCGGAAGACCATTCCCTCGTCGGCGCGCACGAACGGCTGCAGGTCGACCGCTGCCGCCCGCTTCGCCTCCTCGGGCAGGAACTCGGGCATGGCGGTGAGGAGGAACGTCCGCAGGCTCTCGCCGGTCACCTTTGCACGCTCGTCGGAGGCGCCCCCTTCGAGGCCCTTGAGGAGTGTCCAGGTGAACACGCCGTGGACCTGGCCATCGGCCATCACCTGCTCCAGCGCGCTCTTGGTATGCGCCGCCAGCGAGACGAAGGCTGGACCGGGAACGCCGGTGCCGATCTTGGACCGCATCACCACCTCGTTCACCGGGATGGACTGCTGGTAGTTCATGCAGCAGTCCATCCAGAGAACGGCCTCGCGGAAGCGCTGCGCGTTGCGGAACCACCGCAGCCACGAGTGGGCGAAGACGTACGCCGGACTGATCAGCGTCGCCTCGGCGGTGAACAGCGCCCCCTCCTCGAGGCGAGGCGCGAACCCGTGGCCGGAGAAGTACTTCAGGCCCTGCTCGATCCTCGCCAGCGCGGGCTGTGGATCGTCCTGGTCCAGTGGGTCGAACATCGCCGACCGGATCGTCTTGACGTTGTCGGGGTCGAGCCTGCCGCCCTCCGGGCTCACCAGCCAGTCGTGGACGGCCTGGGCGTCGTTGTTCGGACCCTCCAGGTCGGGTGCCACCCCGTCGACCGCGAGCTGCGGATAGCGGGCGACCCCGACCACGACCGCATAGTCCGCCATGGGAATCCCCCAAGCGCCCGCCCTACCAGGGATAGGCCTCCCTGATGAAGTCCCTGTCGGTTGCGGACAGGTCCTCGTTCAGCCCCACCGAGAAGCCGTCGGTCGTCCAGGCGGCGGGAATCGGGTACATCATGATCGACTCCGGGTCGGTCGGCGTGCTCGACAGCTCGCCCGGGTCGTGCGCTTGAAGATATTGTTCTCGATCGTTTCCTCGTCCCAGTTGTTCGGTGGCCCCGAGAGATCGGCGATCACGGCCGCCCGGTTCCAGTTGATCGGCCGGTTGGGGTTCTGGTGCTCGTGGATCAGGCCGAGCGTGTGGCCGAATTCGTGGAGGACCACCCTGCGGACCTCGTCGTCCTGGTCGCCTTCACCTTCCTGATCCCCGCGCTGATCGGCCGGAGCAAGCCGGCATAGCGGTCCGGTCGCCAGCCGGCACCGCAACCGCCAGGTCGGCTACTCGCCGGGAACGGGGACGTCGCTCAGGCCCGGAGTCAGGATCGTTCGGACCGGGACGATCGCCTGCCCGTTCCCGCCGGTGGCCCAGACCTCGACGGCATAGGGTGCGGCCTCCCCAGGCCGGAACAGCGGGCGGACCCCGAACCGGACGGCCTGGCCGGAACGCAGCGCCCTGATGACGTGGTTCTCGAACTCGGTCTTGTAGCTCGAGTTGTTGATCCGCTTGTGCATCCAGGCGAGGTTGCCGCGGTCGGTACCCGAGCCGCCCAGCACGTTCGCCAGGAGGTGTCCCGGCGAGCTCCGAGCGGGTCGAGCTCCCCCCGCCTGAGCCCGACCGGGTCGACCGAGCCTGCCTCGGTGCCGGTGTGGAGGTCCTGCGGGTGCAGCTCTCCGGTCACGCCGGTCGGCAGGCCGTTCTCCAGGTCTCCCACCAGCACGCGCTCGGAGATCGGCTTGACCGGTCCGGACGGCGGCGGAGCCGGCTGCCTGGATCTGCCCGGGGTGCGCCCTGGTTCCGAGCTCCGGCGCACGTTCCCCTCCGCGAGTGCCCGCTCCGCCATGGAGGCGCCGCTCTTGCTGGTCCGCACGAGCTCGGTGGCTGCCTCGCCGGTCTTGTACCGGCTCGTCGAGCCGGGGGGGCGGGCGCCCCGGGGACCCTGTAGTACCCGCTCGCCCTGCGGCGCCGGACGGCGCTTGGGAGGCGCCGCCGCGGGCCGGCCAGCAGGACGCTCGGCGGCGGTGGGCGCAGGCTTCGCCGCCACCGCCTTGGGCGCGGGCGCCGCTGCGGGCTCGGGGGCTGGCTTCGCCGCCGCGGGCTCGGGAGCGGACGCCGGCGCCGCGGGTTCCGGCGCGGGCTTGGCCGCCACCGGCTCCCGCGCGGGCGTCGCGGTCACCGGCTCCGGTACGGGCGTCGCGGCCACCGGCTCCGGCGCAGGCTTGGCCGCCACCGGCTCCGGCGCGGGCGTCGCGGCCACCGGCTCCGGCGCGGGCTTCGCCGCCACCGGCTCCGGCGCGGGCTTCGGCGCCACGGGCTTTGACGTGGTTGCCGGCGCGGGTTGCTTTGCGGCGGTGGGTCGTGCCGGCTTGGGTTGTGCCGGCTTCGGGGCTGGGGGTTGCGGCGCCTTCCCCGCGGTGGCGCGGTCCACCGCGACGTGGGCTCCGAGCTGCACGCCGCTCATCACCACGGCCATGAACAGGCCCGCGGGATCGCTCAGCCGACGTCCCAGTTCGTCGACGAAGCCGCCCCAGGTGACGTCGCGGCCTCGCAACGCGTCGTAGGCCTGGTGAACGGTCACCGAGAACGCCTGCGACACCTCGTGCGTGGCCACGCCGCTGACCAGCGCGGCGATGGCCTTGCGGGCGAGCGTCTGCGAGGCCGGGTTGCCCGCCAGCCTGCCGAACAGGGACTCGCCGAGCTTGCCGCCGAGGCGTGCCAGGACCACCTGGACGGCGGCGTCCACCGCGATCGAGCCCCAGTCCACCCGGTCCCCGTACGCGGTCTGCACGGCGCCAGTGCCGACGTTGGCCAGGATCGGCGCGCCCACCGAGATCGCCGTCGCGGTCCCGCCGACGCTGAGGCCGGCGACCCCGGTGCCGATCACCCCAGGAGCCACCCCGGCGGCGGCACCGCCCGACACCACCACCGCCAGGATGCCGAGCGTGATGAACGCCGCGTCCCGCGTGTACTCCAGGCCGGTCGCGAGGCTCTCGCCGCCCTCGATGAGCTGCTCGACGTAGGCGCGGACTAGCTTGGCCATCCGCTCCGACGCGGCATCCACCCGGGCCAGGTGCCCCGCGGCGGCGGCAAGGGACCCGGCTTCCACGGCCTTCGTGGCCTCCGCGCCCTCCTGCTCGACGGTGACCTGGAGCCCTCGAATCGCCTCCCCAGGATTGGCGTAGTCGCCGAGCGAGCGCACGTAGGCCCACGCCTTGACCGCCCCCGAGGTGACCGGGAAATCCGCGTTCACCTGCTCCTGCGCGCGGTAGCGCCCGATCGCGTCGTCGCCGCGCCGGCGGCTGCGGCCCAACGCCCTTGCCAGCGCGTCCCGCGCCGACGCCCGCACCTGCTCGGCCTGCTGGGGCGTGAGCGCCAGGACCTGCCCCCGGTAGGTGGTGCGGACCCTCCCGTCCGGTCCGACCGACAGGCCGTCGACCGCGCCCATGACCGCCTGCGCCGCTTCCAGCCCGCCGCCAGGCGGCAGGGTCAGGCTCGCCACGGCGGCCTGACCGGGCACGGCGGCCTGGCCGGACCGCGCCGGAGCGGCGGAGGGCGCGGAGCTCTTGGTCACCGGCGCGGCGGCCGGTCCGCGCTCCAGCGCCTTGTGGATCATGGCACGGTCAGCACCTTGGGCTCGGACGGCGACCCGCCAGGCGCGGCGTCGTCATCGCCCGCCGACCCGTCGGCCGCAGGACCGGCCGCGCTCGCAGCGGCGGCCACCAGCTCCTCCAGCACCTGGATCGCGCCGCTGATGCGGAGCATCATCTCCCGCAGCGCGGCCTCCTGCTGCGCGAGCTCCCGCAGCCGGCTCTCCCCCGTCACGTACTCCTGCCGCAGTTCGGCCAGGCGTGCCTCCATTTGCTCCATCACGAGCACTCACCCTCTCTCGCGGGCGGTCGTCCCGGTCCCGTCCCGGTAGCCCATCACGCTCATCTCCGGCGACTGACCATGCATCTCCGGATGCAGGAAAAAGCCTCGCTCGGTGGTCGGCTTGGGCTCCTCCACCGCTACGGGGTGCGCCTCGGCCCACGGATCCTGCCGCACCCCCGTCACCTGCCACGACACCGTCACGCCTGGCTTGTCGGTGCGGATCGTGAAGCGATTGCCCCCGACCCCGCCTTGCACCGTGGCGAGCGCGAGCTGGCCGAGCGGCGTCACCTGGAAGCGGGGATCGCGGTTGAGCGCCTCGAAGAAGTCAGGGAGGGCAACGGTCGCCTGCCCCTGCTCGTCCGTCACGGCCGTGCCGGTGTAGACGTTCAGCATCTCCGGCGACTCGACGAACGAGTGCGACAGGTACTTGTTGCCAGGGTCGAGCGGGTGGTCGATCTTGAACCCGCCGCCGCCCTTGAACAGGGTGCCGCGGACGTCGAGGTCGTTATGCACCTGGACCCTGCCCAGGAACACGCCGGCGAAGTTTGGGCCCGACGCCAGGATGCCGTTGTTGCTGCCATCCGCCCAGACTCCCAGGTTTCCCAGCCCCCGGACGCCCGCCTGGAAGACGCCTCCACCGCCTCTGCCGAGGATGGCGACTCCCGGGCCCACGACCTCGAGTGGGGTCGACGGGCTGCGCGTGTTGATGCCGACGTTGTCGCCGCCGTCGAACGCCACCACGCCGCCGCCGCTGCGCACGAACAGCACGCCGCCACCGACGTCGCCGACCTGTGAACCGAACAGCGACAGCGTGGAGGCGCCGTCAGGCCGGCCGAAGTTTCCGCCGAACTTGACCTCCCCGGTGTTCCTGTTCATCCGCAGGCCCCAACCGACCGGGTTGCCAAAGAAACCGACGTGGTCGTTGTCGCTCATGCCGACGAAGGCATGGCCGACGAACTCGACGGGCACGCCGTCCTGCATGAACCAGATCCCGGCGGAGGCGTCGCCGCCCTGGCGCACCCGCATCCGCCGGGCGACGTCCAGCCCGCCGCCCTCACCCTTGGCGCTGACGGTCAGCCGGTCGGACCCCGACCACAGCCGGGCGCTGCCCCCGGAGCTGTACCACACCCACCGCTCGCCCACCGTGGGTACGTTAACGAACCTCCCCACTGTGCGGTCGGCGAACGAGAACCCGCCGACCCCACCGCCGCTGTGCACCTCCGACCCCTCGACGTGCAAGGTCCGCTGGGCCTGGCCCGCGGCGATCCCGACGCCCACGTTCCCGGCCGGGTCGATCACCAGGCGGTCGGCCTGGGCGGTCGCGTCGGCAAAGTGCCACTTCCCGTCCGCGCCGGAGCTGATCCCATAGGTCCTGCCCCCGGGCGGTCCCTTCACCTGCAGGGCCGACGCCGCCACGACGTTGCCGGTTGCGCCCTCGACCGACAGGACCGGCCGGGCCTGCCCGCCGGCCAACAGCCGCAGCTCTACACCGCCGTCCTCGCGCGCCCCCAGCTCCGCCGCCGCGGCGTCCTCCACTGCTCCTGCACCCATCGGCCGCGGCACCCGCAGCTCCACCCGCCCCGCCACCACCCCGGCGAGCCGGCGGCCCTGCCCGGTCAGCCCGGTCACCCTGCCGTTCCCGTCGAGCGTCACCCGCGCCAGCACCACCTGCGCGCCGACGTCCTGGAACCCCGCCACCGGCAGCAGCCGCAACCACGGCGCGTGCACCAGCACCGGCGCGTTGGCCACCACCCCCTGGCTGACCACCTCCCGCCACGACACCGTCACCAGCCGCTCCCCGCTCAGCCCCGCGGTCGCCACCGCCACCCCGCCGGCCGGGACCGTCACCGTCGGCACGTTCACCAGCTCGTCCGGGTCGACGTCGGGGTCCACCACCGCCGCACCCTCGGCGGCCAGCACCACCAGCCGCCCCGCCGCGTCCAACGCCGTGCCTACCGACACCGTCACCCCCGCCTGCCCGGCGGTCGCCGACACCCGCAGCCCCGCCGCCACCCCGAAGGAGTACAGGCCACGCCCCCGCGCCCGTTCCAACGGCAGCAGGTAGCTCTCCACGTCGGTGAGGCTCTCCCCGTGCCCGGTCGCCCCCGCCCGCACCGTCCCGGTGCTCAGGTTGACGTACTCCGTGCGCATCACCGTCATGCCCGCCCCCTTACTAGATCGCGGTCACCAGGTTCCAGAGCGTGTGCGCCGGCTTCTGCTGGCCGACGATCGTGCGGATGTTGCCGACCGCCCGGCTGAGCTCGCCTGCTCGCACCGCCGGGTCCGGCGAGAGCCGCGAGTCGGCGAAATGGATGACGACGTCGAACTGGAAGGGCCGGAGCCTCGACATGAACGGCTGCAAGCCGGCCACCGGTGGCTGACCGGGGTCGCAGGCGACCAACCGCTGCCCCGTCGCCACCAGGCCGGTCGGGTAGACGAACTGACCGCCCTGGGTCACGCGCGTCACCGTCGGCGGCGTGACGTCCGGGTCGACGCGGAAGACGGCGGCGGGCTCCGCCACCGCGCAGACGAACGGATCGGTGGTGGACGGCGCGAACGGCTTGAGCCCGGCGTCGAGGACGTGCAGCCGGCCGTCGCCGGTGCGCGCCAGACCGGTCGGGGCGACCAGGGGGTTGGCCGCCGCGAGCAGCGTCGTCTCCGTCCACGTGGCGGCGCCGCGGTCGACGCGCACGAGGTTGCCGGGGAACTGCGCCGGAGCGGTGGGCTCCTGGACCCCGCCGTCGCCGACGATCAGCCTGCCGTCCGGTTGTACCAGCAGGGAGAGCGGCTCGGTCACCTTGCGCAGCGGGGTGCGGGTCACCCTCAGGGGATCCGGTTGCACGGCGACGACCTTGGGCGGGTTCGGCGTGCCGACCCCGTCGCCGCGATCGAGCACCAGCAGGTCGCCGTTCAGGTCGACGGCCATGGCCACCGGGGCGAAGGTCGCGCCCGCCGCGACCAGCGAGGTGACCAGCGCCGCCGGCGCGTCGCGGTAGGGCGACGGGATGGCGAACAGGCCGCCGGCCTGGTTGAGGACGTACAGCGTCTCCGGTCGCCCTGCCTGCGCTCGGCGCACGGCCACGGCCGCGAGGGCGGCCGCCGGCAGCGCGGTCGTGTCCAGCGGCTGCGGCTTCGGTGGCGCGCCCGCCAGGTCGTAGTGGCCGTCGGCGCTGATCCGCCACACCCGGCTCCTCAGCGGCACCGGCACGACCTCGGGAACGCCCAGGTCTCCGACGAAGAGGGTGCCGTCGGGCGCCGCCGCCAGGCACCGGGGGCGGATGAGCCCGTCCGACCGCACGCCGTCCCTGGTGACCACCGGACCCTGGGTGACCAGCCCGGCGACCGGTGCCAGGGCACCTGGCCGCGACGTGACCAGGAGCAGGCGGCTGCCGTCGTCGACGGCGACCCTCGGCCGGGTCTTGCCCACCGCGTAGAGCTCCAGGTACTGGTTCAGGCCGGCCTTGAGACCGCGCTGGCGGTAGATCTGGGCGATCTCCGAGGTCACCTTGCGCTGCTGGTACTCGTCCCAGAGCGGGAGGTCCTGCAAGGTGGGGAACTCCAGCGCCACCCATGACGCCAGCCAGGGGAGGAACGACTCCGGCGTCTTCCAGGGGTCGAAGAGCCGTTCGAGCCGGGCGATCTCCGTGGTCAGGGGCGGGTGGACGTGCCCGCGGTGCCGCACCTCGACGTCGTCGTCGATCCCGGTGAGGACCTTCTCGAAGATCCGCAGGACGGCACCGAGGGAGAACGCGGGCGCGGGCGGCTCGTCCTCCCAGAGCACGGGAGGAAGGTACTTCAGGTAGCTGCTCTTGTCGGCCACGCGATCACCCCCTCGGCGGTCAGCTCGAAAGCACCGTCACCTTGACGACGTGCGCGGCGTCGGCGGCCGCGCACACCAGCTCGTAGTCGGCGACCCGCGCGGAGGCGCCGAACGGCGACAGCGGGAACGGCCGCTCCACGTCTGGCTTGTAGTTGCCGGCGGTGCCGGTCGGGTTGATCGGCGGGAAGTGGTACGCGGGGATGTCCGGTCGCACCTGGAGGCTGGAGACGTAGCCGAGGTCCTCCGCGGGCATGATCGCCCGGAACAGGTCGGAGGTGAAGACGGGCTGGCCGACCTGCCACCCGTTGCCGCCGGGGCCGCCCCGGGTGGGGTGCAGGAACCGGCGGATCCGCTCCAGGGTGTCGGCCCCGATCCTGTTCTGGTCCGCGCCGGCGTCGATGGCCTGCTGCCACACGATCAGCTCCACGTTGACGACCACGGGCAGGTACCGCGGGCCCAGGACGTCGAGGCGGGCCACCAGGTCCCGACGCTGCTCCAGGTACCCGCGGACCAGCCGGATCTGGTCCTGGGTCGGCTCCGGCCGGGGCACGTTCGTTCCCTGGTCCGGCACGATGACCAGGTTCACGGTTCCCGGCGCGCGGACGATGCCGGCGAAGGTCCAGGGGTCGTCCTTGAGCCAGGCGGGCGGGGTCCCCGGGCCGTTCCTGGCCTGCAGGCGCGGCTCCAGGCAGCGGCTGATCCGGACGTCGTTGGTGGCCTCTCGCGCGAGGAACTCGTAGTCGTCGGCCGTCACGGCACGGTCGCGGATCTTGAGCTGCTCCGGGGCCCGGCGCAGCGTGTCCTCGATGGGCTCCTCGTCGGCGCCGTCGAAGCCGGGACCGAGGTTGGTGACGGCGGAGATCCCGGCCGGCAGGGCGCCCGCCCGCGTCGTGCCGAGGACGACGACCTGTCCGGCGGCGACGTTGCCGGCCGCGCCCGCGTCGACGTAGCGGTAGCTGGACGCCCTGATCTGGCTGCCGACCGGTGGGACGGACCCGTGTCCCTTCCCGGTCTGGGCGTCGAAGTTGCCGAAGCTGATCTCGCCGACCACCGGGTCGATCCGGTAGACGTTGCCCGCCCCGGGCGGGAAGTCGTCGACCGGCGTCCAGGTCTGCCAGGTCGGAGGGTTGCCGGTGCCCACCTGGACGGCGAGGTCGCCGTACGGCGCCTCGACGCCGGGACGCCGGAAGAGCGGACGGTTGCGGAGCGGGAGAACCTGGAACGGCTCGCCGGTACCGTCGCCGAGATCGTCGGGTACGCGGATGGTGAGCGCGGTCCGCGCCGGCGCGGCGTTGAAGAGGATGCGGTCGATGCCGACGGCGAGGGGCGTCGCCGCCTTGTTGGTGATCCGCAGGCCGATCCAGAACAGCGGGTCGGTGCGCACACCGGCGGCGTCGCGCGCCGTGACGCTGGACCACCCGCCGGGCGGGCCGCCCGGGGGTGCCGTCGGGCGCTGCGCCTCCCAGTCGCCCGGGACCGTCAGCCGCACGCTCCCGTCGTGCCGCAGGGTCTCGGTGGCGTCGGCGGCACCGGCGACGGCCGGCCATGTCAGGGGCTCGGTCGCCTTGCGGGAGTAGACCCACGCCACCGACACCTGCGTCGGGTCGGCGACGGGCAGGTACAGGCGCACCCCGAGCACGATCTCGTCGGCGACCTTCCGGTCCAGGCCGAAGCCGAGCTGCACGTTCTGGTCGCCCGCCGGCACCGTCACCTGGTATTTCCCCGCCGGCGGCCCGACCAGGGTCGCGCTGACGTCGTCGTACTGGCTCGACGCCGCGCCGCTCGGGTACGGCCCGATCGCCAGGGCGGTCGCCAGGTTGGTGGGCAGGACGGTCACGTCCTCGTCGGTCTCGAACACGATCGGTGCCTGCCCTTCCCTGGCGGCCGTCTGCGCCTGCGTGCCGGCGGGCACCTGCACCGCGCCCGCGCCCGAGGCGAAGGTCAGGTAGGTGTGGGCGGGGGTGGGCGGGTCCCTCGTGATGCCGAGCAGGTTGAGGAACGCCAGGTAGTGCTTCTCCGGGGTCTGGTTGAGCCGGTAGATCACGCCCTCGGCGAGCCACGCGAACAGCTCGATCAGGGAGATGCCCAGGTCGCTGGGGTTGTGGTCGGTCCACTGGGGTGCGTACCTGGGGATCAGCGCACGCAGCTCGTCGACCAGGTCCTGCCAGGTCCGGTCGTCCAGGTTGGGCGGGACGATCCGCCCGCGGCGGGATTGGAAGGTCATGGCCGCTCCAGGTAGAACGGGTAGACGAGGTTGTGCACGTCCTGCGTCGCCCGCAGGCGGTAGGTGACGTCGATCAGCAGGGCGGCGTTCAGGTTGTCGTTGCGGACGGACACGTCCACGACATCGATGCGCGGCTCCCAGCGGGCCAGGCCCTCGGTCACGTAGTAGCGGGCGAGGTTCGCCGTGGAGTCGTCGTTGGGCGCGAACGCCAGGCTCTTGAGGTTGCAGCCGAAGCGGGGCCGCATGACCCGCTCCCCGTACCCGGTGCCGAGGATGATCCGGATCGATTCCTCGACCTTCGCCACCCCGGCGGACTGGCCGAGGCCGGCGACGCCGAGGCGCAGGGGATGGCCCAGCCCCCGCCCGTAGAACTCGGTGCTCACCGCCGCCGCCTAGGTCGCCCGCAGCTTCGCCTGGACGGCATCGGCCGTGGCCAGTGGCTGCGTCCCCGGCGGCTGCGGCGGCGTCCCGTTGGTCGTGCCGGTGAGGCTGTCGAGCATGACGGCGTCGCCGCCGACCCGGAGCTTGGCCGCCGCACCGCCGGTGACGCTCACCACCTTCTTGCACTGCAGCGTCGAGGTGTTGGGGTCGTCCGTCACCGCGCATCCCGTGATGGTCTTGCCGTCGATGCTCGAGCTCAGCAGGACCGGCTTGCGGTCCACCGTCAGCTTGGCGTCGCTCGACTTGGACACCGCTCCGCCGTGCTTGCAGGCCACGGTGCTGGCCATCGTGAGCGCCTTGTGCGCCGCCATCCTCCCCGCCTCCCCCGCGTCACGTGACGTCCACCTGCGTCGCCGTCATCGAGATCTTCGTGGCGCCGCCGGCCGCCTCCAGCGTGAGGTTCCCCTTGGCGCTGATCGTGATCGAGCCGTCCCGGGCGTTCAGGGTGATCGAGCTGCCGGCCTTGTCCTGGATCACCAGCTCGCCGATGTCGAGCGTGTCGTCGAAGGTGACGGCGTGACCCGCCCTGCTCTTGATCACGCGCTTGCTGTTGGTGCCGTCGGTGTTGCTGGCGGGCGGCGACTGCTTGGCCGTCCACAGGCTGCCGAGCACGTAGGGCTTGCTCAGGTCGCCGTGCTCGAAGGCGACCAGCACCTGCTCGCCCCGCTCCGGCAGTGCGTAGAAGCCCATGTCCGTGCCCGCCATCGGCGTGGCGCAAGGCGCCCAGCCGCTGGTGAAGGTGTCGGAGAGCCCGGGGAACGACACCTTGACCCGCCCGATCGGCACCTTCGGCGGGACGTCCTCGAGCTCGTTGTTGTCCTGGACCTCGGCGACCACGACCCCGTAGAAGCGCTCGGGCTGGTTGGGGGACGGCTCCTCGATCATCTGCTTGCGCAGCAGCCCCATCAGGCTGGAGTGGCTCCGCTGGGTGATGGAGAAGTCGGTGGAGAAGCCGCTGCCGTCGATCCGGTGGGTCACCTTGCGCACCCGGTAGGTGCCGCCGAAGCGCCGCCCGACGCCCTCGATGGCGACATAGTTGCCGGCGACCAGGTCGGGAATCCCGATGCACGACCCGGACCCCTCGTACAGGCCCTCCAGCAGGTCCTCCAGCAGGGACCTGGCCAGCACCGCGGCGTCGAGCGGGTTGTCGATGGTGTGCTTGCGGATCCCCTTGCGCGCCAGCGTCTGCAGCAGCTCGACAGCTGAGCCGCCAAGGCGCTCGACGAGGTTGTCGAGGTCGAGGTCCGCGGCCAGGGCGGCGGCGTAGATCGCCTGCGCCAGCTCCTGGTTGTAGCCGCGGATGACCTGCAGGCCGGCCAGTCCCGCCGAGGAGATGCGCGGCGTGAAGCTGGACAGGTTCTTGCCCCATTCCAGCACGTGGGCGGCGGTCTGCGGCCTGGGGAACTGGAAGTGCAGGCGATCCCACTCGACGTAGACGTCGAAGAAGTAGCGCTGCGCGCGAGACTTGAGGAACGCCATGTCGCTCTCGACCTGGGTGACCTTCTCTGGCAGGCTCGGCGTGGGGTCGACGACCGGGATCAGGCCGTTCTCCACCGCGATGCGGGCGGCGATGGCGCTGTCGTTCATGCGCACGTACTCGGTGGGTTCGGGCTGGGCGCGGCGCATCTTGTACGACTTGTCGTACCCGGAGACCCGGATGGTCGGCGGTCCGTCCTGCGGGAACGACGGCTCGATCGCGGCGATCTCGCCCAGGATGGCCGGCCTCAGGTGGTTGCCGTAGCCGAGGTGGATCTCGACGGTCTTCCCGAGGTCGAGCAGCGCCGAGTCCAGCAGGGCGTTGCCGGCGTTGCGCAGGACGATGCCGAACGAGCCGGCGAGGTCCAGGTCGGTCTCCACCACCAGGCTGAGGATCTGGTCGCTCAGGTCGGCGGCGAGGGTGACGCCGGAGAGGCGCACCTCGAAGCTCGGCGCGAAGGTGGACTCGGTCACGGCCGCCCCCCCGCCTGCCCGGGCCGCCCGCCCTGTCCCGCCGCCCGGCGCGAGCCAGGTGCGGGGATCACCAAGGCCCTCCCGGGCAGCAGGTCGAAGGGGTCCTCGACGGTGTTGGCGTCGGCGATCTCGCGCCAGCGCGCGGCGTCGCCCAGGTAGGCGGCTGCCAAGCCGCTCAAGGTGTCGCCCTGCGAGGTGACGTGGACCGTCTCGGCGCCCGAGAGGCCCGGCCGCACCGTCGCGGCCGCGGCGCTCACCGCGGCCGAGACGGTCGGCGAGCCGAAGAACAGGCCCTGCCGGATCTCGAGGTCGACCTCGACGTACTCCTGCAGGCGCACCGAGAGGGTCGAGCGGACCGGCGTGCCGTCGCGGAGGAACATCGTGAAGCGCTGGCCGGCGTCCACCAGCACGCAGCGGAACTGCAGCCGGCCCATGGAGAACAGCAGGACCGGGGGGGCCTTGGTCTGCGGCTGCTTGTCGAGCAGCCGCACGATCGGCGCGGTGCGGCTGCGGACGTCCACGCCGGCCTCGTAGGTGTCGAAGAACAGCTCCATCGTCAGCGCCCGGGCCTTGCCACGCACGTACTGCGTCGGCGGCGCGTCGAGCCCGGGGATGCCGACCTCGGCGAAGGTGTTGCCCTGCTCGAGGGTGAGCTCCGCCGGGTTGTACATCACCGAGAAGGCGTCGCCCGTGGTCGTGTTGACGATCAGGGCCTTGGCGAGCTGGTGGCTGACCGGCCGGTTCACGGCCCGGGGCCGGAGGTTCAGGCGATCCATCTCAGCCTCCCCGTTCGAACTCGGCGCGCAGCTGGCGCATCAGGTCGTCGATCAGGCTGCGCCGCAGGCCTTGCAGGTCCAGCGGGGCCGGCGACGACGGCGCCGCCGCGTCGCGGTCCACCGGGGCCGCCATGGGGCGGGCGGCCGGCGCCTGCCGGGGCGGCGCGCCGCCCTTCGCCGGGGTGGACGGCGGCCGCGTGCCCGCGCCACCGTGGGACTCGAGGCCGCCCGGGACCGCGCGCTCCGCCGCCGGTGCGTGCGCCTGCCCGCCGCCGGCTCCGGCGCGAGGATCGAGGCCGCCCCGGACGGCGCGCTCCGCCGCCAGCGCGCTGCGCTCCTCGTCCGCGACCCCGCCGTCCGTCGCCCGACGCCACGCGACCGCGGGGTGCAGCAGCGCCAGGACGTGGGTGGCCTCGTGCGCCAGCAGCGCGAATCCACCGTCCTGGCGGGGCCGGTAGCGGCCGCCGCGGAAGTAGACGTCGCGGCCGACCGTCACCGCGTCGGCGCGGTGCGCCCGCGCCAGCGCGTCGGCCGCGCCGTCGTCGTGGACCCGGAGCGCGTCGGCACCCGGGCCGACCCGCGCGCGCAGGCGCGCGCGGACGTCCGCGGGCAACGGCCGCCCCTCCCCGGCGCGGGCGCCGTCCGCCGCTACCGGCAGGCCGGGGACGCCGGCGGGGCCGGGAGCGGTGCCGGCCGCCCCGCGCCTCGCGGCCCAGCGGGTGGCGGAGGCGGTTAGGTCGCGGCCGTCCGGCGGCCACTCGACCCGCTCGAAGCGCCCGTCGAACTGGCCGGTCAGCGACCTGGCGCGGGCGAGCACGCGCCCGAGGCCACCCGCCCACGGGTACGCTGGGAGGTGCCTGACCGACAGGCGGCGCCCGGCCTCGTCGAGGCGCTCGCCGAGGGTCCTGACCCGCTGGTCGTCGTCTGTCATCGTGCAGCGGCCCCTTCGCCCGCCACCACGTCAGTCCGAGGCGGCGCCGTCTGGCTCGATCTGGCCTGCGACCTCGTCCACCCACCTCCGCCGCTGGGCGTGGTCGAGGCTCATCACCTCCGTGAAGGTCCAGTTGACGTGACGTCCGAGAAAGGCTGCCTCCTGGTGGACCCGGTCCAGGGGGTAGCCCGCTATCCCCCCAGCAGCGGCACCTCCGCCTCGTGCGGCCGGCCGCAGTGCGGGCATTCCACGGTGATCGTCCTCGGGGTCAGGCCGTTGACCCGGTTGTAGAGCTCCTGCAGGTACGCCAGGTCCTCGGAGAACAGGCCCTCGATCACGCCCGGGTTGACGCCGGTCAGGCCGCCGAGCCTGGTCACCACCCGGGAGAGCAGGATGACGATCAGGTACGCCGGCCAGTTCTGGACCCGCGGGTCCTTGAGCGGGTAGAGCTCGTCCGCCGCCGTCGCCAGGCGCATCACGCCCTTGCGGTGCAGGTTGCCCTCGGCGTCGACGTACCCTTTCGGCAGCTCGAACTCGACCTCGGTGACGAGCATCGTCATGCCCTGGTCAGCCCCTCGTGCGCGAGCACCAGGGTGTCGATCGCGACGTCGTTCCCCTTGGCGCTGAACGACGACCCCTCCCACCTGCTGGGCCACGCGCGGACGAAGTTCCACCTCGCCACCTCGGTCCGGTTGGCCAGGTCGAACACCACGATGGAGCCGTTCTTGCGGACCACGTTCCCGTCGATCACCTGCTGGCGCCAGTCCCACAGCTCGGTCGAGCTGGTCATGCCCCACTTCAGCGAGATGTCGGAGTAGCTGGTCTTCCCCGGCAGCTTCCGCACGGTGGCGTTGTCGCCGCCCTCCCGGTTCTCGATCACCTCCGTGGTCGAACCGAGGCCGCTGCACTCGCCGAAGCTGGCCTGGGCGATCCCCTCGAGCTCGACCAGGAAGTTGAAGTTGCGGAACGGGTCGACGCGCTGTCCTGTCTGGGCCATCTCCGCTCCCCCTTCTCGCTTCTAGCCTTCGCTGACCCGCGCGCCGCCCTCCCACAGGCCGAAGCGCAGGACCACGTACTCCGCCGGGCGGGTGGGCGCCAGGCCGACCTCGACGATCACCTGCCCGAGGCCACGGACCGCAGGCGGGTTGAGTTCCTCGTCGACCTTGACGTAGAAGGCTTCCTTGGCCGTCCGGCCGAACAGCGCCCCGGCCTCCCAGACCCGGGTCAGGAATTCGGTGATGGTGCGTTCGAGCCCTTTCCAGAGGGCCGTGTTGTTCGGTGCGAAGACCGCCCAGCGGACGCCCTGGATGACGGAGTCCTCGACGTAGGAGACCAGACGCCGCACGTTGACGTACCGCCACGGCGTGCCGTCCGTCAGCGTGCGCGCGCCCCACACCAGCGGGGGCCGGCCGGGGAACCTGCGGATGGCGTTGATGTTGAGGTGGTTGAGGGTGCCCTGCTCGGCATCGTTGAGGGTGTAGGCCAGGTCGACGGCTCCGCGGACCGGCTCGTTGGCGGGCGCCTTGTGCACCCCGACCGCGTCGTCGCTGCGCGCCATGACCCCGGCGATGTGGCCAGAGGGGGGGACGGTCACCAGCGAGGTGGTGCCGGCGGCCGCCGCCGGGTCGCTGATGACGATCCACGGCCAGTAGAGCGCCGCGAACCCGCTCTTGGACAGCAGGGCGCCGCGCTGCTTCTGCAGGCTGCCGTCCGCCTTCAGCGGCGTCGGGTCCGGCGCGCCGTCGAGGATCGCGAAGCGGTCGCCCATGGTCTCGCAGTGGGTGATGACGGTCGCCTGCGCGGCCGCGTCCACCAGGCCGGGGACGCACACCATGCTCACCTCCGGCACGCGGGTGAGCTGGTCGAGGGCGGCCCCGAGGCCGCTGTTGTCCTTGACGGGGACGACGTAGGCCAGCGTGCCTCCGTTCTCGAAGAACCCCCGGACGGCGTACGGCAGGTTGAGCGAGGCCTTGTAGGCGCCGAAGGCGTCGGTGTACGCGGTCCAGTTGGTGATCGCCACGGGCACGCCGAGGGCGTCGTTGCCGAGGGTCTTCGCCACGGTGCCGATCATGGCCGGGGTGGTCGTGCCGGCCCCGGCGATCGGTCCGGCCGGCGTGATCTCCTCGATGTAGACGCCCGGTGCCTTGCTCTCGAAGTCGGCCATCGTCTCCTCCTCTGGCACCGGCACCCGGTCAGGGGTGCGGCAGGATCACGTTGTGGATCTGGCCTTGGGCCGCGTAGTCGACCGGCGCCTGGACGTCGGCGTGACCGGTCGCCTTCACCAGCAGCGTGTAGTGCCCGAAGTCGAGCCCGGTGAAGGCGAAGGCGCCGGCCGGACCGACCACGACCTCCCGGCCGGTGCCGACGACGCCGACCCGGGCGGAGGGCACCGGTGCCAGCGTGTGGTCGAGGACCCGGCCGGCGAGTCGCGGCTCGGCCAGGGACGCGCTCTCGACCAGGATCCTCTCGGTGACCGGGTACTTCTCGACCTCGTCGAAGGGCTGCACCGTGATGGTGACGGTCAGGGAGAAGGCCGGGCGCGGCGGGATTCCCAGCGCGCTCCAGAACTGGCCCATGCCCTGGCCCTCCTTCACCTGGGCCACGGCCGCCGGGAGCGGGTATGGCTGCGGCGGGTTCTTGAGGCCGCCCTGCAGGAAGCGCTCGTCGACCACGGGGAACCGGCTCAGCCAGGTCAGCGCCAGGCCGAGGAGGCGGTGCTCCTCCTGGGCCTTCAGCCCGGCGGCCTTGGACGACCAGGCGGTCGTCAGGTAGGTGCAGTCCACGCGGAGCGACGGCAGCCGGCTGGTGTAGCCGTCGCCGACGCGCTCGACCACGCGCGCCTCGTCGCGCAGCACCCGGTTCTCGGCCACGTCGTGCAGGAACAGGTTCACCGTGGCCTGGGTCGGCCTGAAGTCCCGGTCGGGCGTGTCGAAGCTGACGTCGGCGTTGCGTAGGTCCGCCGGCGCGGCGCCGTCGGTCAGCATCGCCTTGAGCGTGGCATCCAGATCCTGGAACATTCACCCCCCCTGGTCCGTGCCCAGCTCCGAATCGGACAGGACCTTGCCCATCTTCTGGTACTCGCGGCGGATCGCCTGCAGCACGTGCTCCATGCCGATCCGGGAGCCGGCGGCCGCGGCGAGGAACGCCGCGTGCATCGCGGCGTTCTTGATGTTGGCCCCGGAGAGCCGGAAGCCACCGGCCAGGCGCTCGACGTCGAGCCGTGGATCCACCGGCGCCTCGGCCGGGAAGCAGAGCCGCCAGATGCGCCGGCGCTCGGCGTCGTCGGGGAAGGGGAACTCGACCACGAACTGGAGCCTGCGGGTGAAGGCGTCGTCCAGGTGCTGGCGCAGGTTGGTCGCCAGGACGGCGAGCCCGTCGTGCTGCTCCATGCGCTGCAGGAGGTAGGCGGTCTCGATGTTGGCGTACCGGTCGTGCGAGTCGCGCACCTCCGAGCGCTTGCCGAACAGGGCGTCCGCCTCGTCGAACAGCAGGATGGCGTCGGTGCTCGCCGCGGCGGTGAAGACGCGCTCGAGGTTCTTCTCGGTCTCCCCGATGTACTTGCTGATCACCGTGGAGAGGTCGATCTTGAACAGGTCGAGGCCGAGCTCCCGGGCGACCACCTCGGCCGCCATCGTCTTGCCCGTCCCTGGTGGCCCGGTGAACAGGGCCGTGGTGCCCTTGCCCTGGGAGAGCTTGCGCTCGAAGCCCCACTCCCCCAGGACGCGCTCGCGCAGGGCCACCCGCTGGCAGAGTTCGTGCAGCTGGCTCAGGGAGTCGGCTGGCAGGACCAGGTCGTGCCACGAGTAGACCGGCTCGATCCTCCGGGCGAGCCGGGTGAGCTCGTGACCGCTCTGGTTGCGGGCCGCCGCGAACAGCTCGGCGCGGGTCGGCACGGGCTGCGCCGCACCGGGGCCTCCTGGACCGCCGGCGGCGGCCCGCAACCTGCCCGCCGCCAGGGCGGTGGCGACGGCGTCGCGGATCTGTCCGGGACCGAGCCGGAAGCGGCCCGCGAGGGCGTCCAGGTCGTCCGCTGCCGCCGCGACCCCGCGGTCGGCGAGGAGCCGCTCCCAGGTGCGGCGCCGGGCGGCGAAGCCGTGGCGCTGGAAGGACACGCTCAGGACGCCCAGCGGTGCCCCGCCGAGCGGTGTCCATGGCCGGCTGCCCGCCAGGATCACCACCCCGTCGTGCTGCGAGAGGTGGCTGGCCAGCACCTGCCGGCCGGCTTCGCGCCGCTCGCCGTGCAGCGCGTCGAGCCCGTCGAGGTAGAGGAGGGCCCCCTGCAGGCATGCCTCGCGGAAGGCCCGCGCGAGGACCTCGTCCGTCGCCTCGGGGTCGCCGGTCGCCGGCAGCCGCGCGAGGTCGAGCGTCAGGACGGGCACCTGCAGCTCGCCGGCTAGCGCCTCGGCGGTCGCGCGCCTGGCGGATCCCTGAGGCCCGTGGAAGCACAGCCGCAGCGGCCTCCTGGCCCAGGCGGCGCGGACGGCGCCGAGCAGCGCTCGCTGCTCGGCCGCGGGCAAGGGGGTGTCGGCCAGGGCGCCGCGTGGCGGCGTGGTGAGCCGGCAGTAGGGGGCGAGGCGGCGGTCGAGGCCGCCCTGCCGCAGGAGGACGTCGACGACCTGCTCGTCGAGGGTGACGGCGTGCGCCAGCAACGGCGGCGCGACCGACCGCTGATCGGGGAGCAGCGCGACCACCCGCCGGGCGAGCAGCGGAGCGTCCGGCCGGAAGGCGGCGCGACCGGCGAGCTTCTCCTCGGCGGTCGTGCTGACCAGGTCGAGCACGAGGTCGACGGTCGGGCGCCGCCGGTTGACGTCGTCTTGCAGGTAGCCGTAGAGGCGCTCGTACCGGAGGTCCGCCTCGGGCGCCAGCGCGACCAGGATGACGTCGAGCTCGCGCTCGGCCAGCCCGTAGCTGTCGCGGATCCAGGCCCACCCGGGGTGGTGGTCGCAGATCCGGTCCCACCCGGGCCGTGCCGGTTCCGTGGCGCCGGCCAGCAGCGGGGTGCCCGCCGAACCGTCGAGCGCGCCGGCCGCCTGCTCGGCGCTGACGTAGAGGCCCCGGAACTCGTCGGCCCGGGCCGCGTCCCCGTAGCGCGCCCTGGCCGCCGCCAGGGCACGCGCGAGCATGGCGTCCAGCCGCCGGAACGCGAGCAGCTCCGAGCCGTCGGAGCCGGCCGGGGGCGCGACCACGCCGTCCACCGAGGCCACCGGCGCGGGCACGGCTCGGGACACGGCTCGCCTCCTCTCAGTCCCGCAGCTTTGGATGCGGCAGTTGGCCGTTGGCGATCTCCTGGTAGAGCCTTGCCAGCTCGTCCTCGACCCTGAGCTTGGGGTCGAGGATCACCGGCCGGTTCTTCAGGCGCCCAGCCCATGCATCCCGGATGCGCTGGTTGACGGTTTCGTAGTAGGACTCGGTGTGGATCGTCTGGTGCCGCGTGAACGCCTCCGGCCTGGTTCGCGGGTCCATCGTGGTCCGCGGCAGGTGGATCCCGTTCCTCGGGTCGTTCCGAGGGTTGATCCCTGCCTTCTCGAGAATGTTGCGGGCCTCCTGGGCCCGAGGGTCCGCGTCCGCCACGATGTGGTGGGTGTCGTGGCCCGGGGGTCTTGGGTTCCTCTCCAGGGCCATGGCCGCGGCCATCTCGTCCGACGCCGACGAGGCCCCGAGGGCCAGCTCGTCCGGGGTGGACCTGACGACCAGCTCCTCGCCCTCGTGCTCGACCCCGCCGAGCACCCGCTCCTCGGGGGAGAACCGCTCCTGCTCGGCGGCGAACAGCTCGTGGACCTCCTCATCGAGCGTCGAGGCCTCCGTGCCCGTCGGCGCCGTGCGGGCCGGCTCGGCCGCGGGTCGCGGCGCCGGCCGGGGTGCCGGCTTCACCGGACCCCGCTCCACCGTCGCGGTGGCTCCCCGCACCTGAGGCGGGGCCTTCGGCGGCGCCGGCGTGGTCCTGGTCGCCGAGGGGAGGCCGGTGCCCTCCGCGGCACGCTTGGGGGTCACCGATGACCCCGCCACCGGCCTGGGCGACGGCGTCCGCGGGCCCGGGGGCTTGCGGGGGCCCGACGTGGCGGCCATCGCCCGCGGGGCGCCGCTGGGGCCGCCGGCGGGCACGACGTCCTCGGTCCCGGTCGCGGCGAGCGCGACCGGCTCCTCGGGCACGGCGACCTCAGGGAGCGGCTCCTCGGCGGCAACGGGACGGGATGCCGCCGGTCGCTGCGGGTGGATCTCGCTGACGCCGCGGCTCCCCTTCGGCGCCCTGCCGAGCTTGGCCTGCTGGGACCTGGTGAGCTCGGAGACTGGCGGCTTGGAGGGTCCCTTGATCGGGACGACCTCGGCGGCGGCCGCCGGTGGCCGGGCCATCCTGGAGCCCGCCTCCTCGGCGGCCGCGGCGCCGCCGCGCGCCGCCAGCGTCGCGCCCTCCCGCTCGGCCACCCCGAACAGCCGCCGGAGGAAGCCCTGGAACCGTTCGAACAGCCGCAGGAGCGGCGCGACGATCGCCTCCAGCGGCTTGGCGAGCTTCAGCCCCTTCGAGATGGCCAGGCCGACCGCCTGCTCGGAGGCCGCGACCACGCGACCGAGCTGCACCAGGCCCTTGGCGCCGCGCGCCAGGAGCGGCGCCACCTCGCCGAGCCACGACCCGACCTTCGCGATCGCGTTGCCGATCCCCTCGCTGAAGACCAGCAGCAGGAGGTTGCTCACGACGGCGCCGACGGCGTGCCCGACGTCGTAGCCGAACTTGGCCCACGGCGTGCTGAACGCCAGCTTGCGCAGCCGCGTCGCCTTGGAGGTGAGGAAGCTGAAGAAGCCGCTCTTCTCCGCTTCGGTCGTCGTGGTGAGGGCCTGCCGGAGGCTCTCGTCGGGCTTCTCCTCCTGCTCGTCCTTGCTGGTGAAGAACCCCACGATCTGCCGGGCCGCGGAGCGTCCCGCCTCCCCGGCCGCGGTCACCGCCCGGGGGCCCACCGAGTCCAGCAGGGCGTAGAGCTGGGCCGGGTCCCTGAGCAGCTCGGCGACCTTGCTCTTGGCGAACGCCGTGAACTCGGCGACGTTCTTGGCCAGCTCGCGGGCCTCGTCGGCGAGGACCGACGCCTGCTGCCACGCGCGCCGGCCGAGGTTCACGGCGATCGCCGGGAGCTGCTCGACCAGCGCGCCGAGGCCGAGCAGGTCGGTCACCGGGCTTACGAAGCCGGCGACAGCTCCGCCGGCGTAGCCGCCGGCGAAGCGGGCCAGGTTTCCGGGCACCGCCAGCTCCTTGAGGCTGGACTTGAACCTCGCGGCCTGCTCGCCGGGCTTGAGCTGCCGGCCCAGCTCCGCGACGAACCCCCCGCATGGCGGCCTGCAGCATGCGCTGCTGCAGGCCGGTGCCGGCCATCCCGTGGGAGACGAGGTCGACGACCGACTCGCCGACGCCGCCGAGCGAGTCGTCCACCTCGGGTGCCTGGCCCCCGCCCCCCTCCTCGGGCTGCCTGGCGACCCCGGGAGCGGTCCCGGCGATGGCCGGCGGGCTGCGGCCGAGGTCGGTGCCGAGCTGTGCCTCAAGCTGCCGGCGCACCACGGGATCGAGGGAGCGGCCCTCCGTCTCACCGGTGCCGAGCAGCGACTGCATCGCCCGGTTCCCGACGCCGCCCAGCGGGAGCGGGACCGGCGGCGCGGAGGTGGCGACCACGCGCGGGGAGGGGCGTTGGGCGGCCGACTCCAACGCATGGTGCCCCATGACCCGCCCCCCGGTATCCCCCCGACACCTCGGAAATACGGTAATCCCCGCGAACCGCTAAGGGAAGGCTCAGTCGGGCTTGGTCGGCTCGGCGACGACCTCGTCGACGTCGGCCCGCACCGCTTTCACCTCCCAGTAGAACTCCTGCCCCGACCGGCTGCCGCCGTCGATCGCCACGACGTGGAACGCACCGTTCTCGACCGGCGACGCGGCCAGCGGCGCGACCCGCGCGCCGTCGGCGACGATCGGCGTGAGCATGACCGTCCTGCCCTGGTCGCGGGTGAGGGCCTCGAAGTACCGGGGCAGCTCGACCCGCGCGCACCCGTCCACCAGCCGGCCCCTGCCCCGGTAGAAGACGGCGCTCTCGGGACCCTCGAGGCAGGCGTGAACGAGGGAGCGGTGCTCGGGGTCGAGCGGATGGTCGATCAGGAAGCTCTTCTGCCGGCCGAGCACCCGCCCGTCGGCCAGGATCTGCACCGCGGGGTGCTCGCGATCGGCGCCGACGTACACGCCTCCGCCCGCGAAGAGGTCCCAGGTGGCGATGCCCCCACCGCTCCAGGAGGCGAACCCACTCGGGTTCGGGTCGCTTGCCGCGACGGTCAGGCTCCCCGCCACCACCATGTTTCCCCCGCCGGGGTTCGCCCACCCCCGCAGGCCGCCGACGTTGAGGCTGCCGGAGGTCAGCAGCCCCGGCGTGTGCACCCCGGAGGTGAACGCGCCGTTCTGGTTGAGCCGCAGCCACGTGTCGTTGCCCCGCAGCGCGTGCCGGCCGCCGACCGCCAGCTCGCCGCTGATCCACAGGTTCCCCCAGCCGGGGTTCGCCCAGCCACCGACGCCGCCGACGTTGAGGCTGCCCGAGGACAGCACTCCCGGCGTGTGCACCCCGGAGGTGAACGCGCCGTCCTGGTTGAGCCGCAGCCACGCGTCGTTGCCCCGCAGCGCGTGCTTGTCGTTGATCGCCAGGTCGCCACGCACGGACAGGCCGCCCGAGGCGTTCAGCTCCATCCGATGCTGGGGCGGGTTGCCGCCGGTGTGGAAGATGATGCTGTTGGGCGACTGCAGCCGCAGGTTGTAGTTCGCCTCGCTGACGCCCACGGTCTCGTACGGCCACTGGTAGGAGACGGCGTTCCCGCCGGTCCCGACGGCGACGCCGTGCACCCGGGCGCCGCCACCGGCCACGGTCAGGCGCTCGGTGGGGTCCGTCGTGCCGATGCCGACGCGGCCCAGCTTGAGGCTGACCGACGGGCGCCAGGCACCGTCGAAGCAGTCGTAGAAGGTCGGGACGCCGCGCTCGGCGTTGCCGTGGTTGTTGCCGTCGATGCTGAGCACGAACGCCGCGCGGCCGTCAGCGTTCAGGGCGCCGACGGCGGCCCCGTCCGACTGCGCCAGCAGCGGGACGTTCGAGCTGGTCAGGATCCCGGCGGCATCCTCCGAGCCGAAGTCGCCCGTGTCGCTGGCGTGCAGCTTGGCGAGTGGCGACAGGGTGCCGAGCCCAAGCCGCCCGTTCGGGATGTCGAGCGTCAGGGTCGTGGCGCCGTCCGGGCGGTGGGCGGTGACCGACCCCGCGGCGACGTCGACGGCCAGCGCCACCGACCCGTCGGCGCGGCGCGCGACGACCGAGTCGGCCCCGAGCGACATGGTCACCTGGTTGCCGGAGGCGGGTTCGACGGTCAGCACCGGCCGCGCCTGTGCACCACCCCCCAGCCGCAGCTCCAGCCCACCGTCCGGCCGCGTCCCCAACTCCCCCGCCACGCCATCCCCGACCACGCCGGCCTCCAGGCGCGGCACCCGCAACGCCACCCGACCCGCCACCGTCCCCACCAGCCGGCGGCCCTCCGCGTCCAGTGCCGCCACCGTCCCGTCGCCGTCCACCGTCACCCGCGCCAGCACCACCTGCGCGCCGACGTCCTGGAACCCCGCCGCCGGCAGCAGCCGCAGCCACGGCGCGTGCAGCAACACCGGCGCGTTGGCCACCGCCCCCTGGCTCTCCACCTCCCGCCACGACGCCACCAGCAGCCGCTCCCCCGCCAGCTCCGCCGAGGTCGCCACCACCACGCCGTCGGCCGGGACCGTCACCGTCGGCACGTTCACCATCTCGTCGGGGTCCACGTCCGGGTCCACCACCGCCTTACCGTCGGCGGCCAGCACCACCAGCCGCCCCGACCCGTCGAGCGCCACCCCCACCCCCACCGTCACCCCGGCCCCCCCGCTGGTCGCCGAGACCCGCAGGCCGGCCGCCACCCCCCACGAGAACAGGCTGCGCCCCTGGGCCTGCTCCAGGGGCAGAAGGTAGCTCTCCACGTCGGTGAGGCTCTCCCCGTGCCCGGTCGCCCCCGCCCGCACCGTCCCCGTCCCCAGGTTCCAGTACTCGGTGCGCATCACGGTCACACCCACCACCCCCACAACCCAGATCGCGGCGATACCGCCTGCGTCGTCAAGAGGACTATCCGCCAGGCCACCATGACCGACAAGCGGAAGGCGGCTGAGCCGTCTCATCTGTCTGGCGCGTCCGGCCGTGTCGGTTTGCCGGCACCGCAGGAAAGGACCCGTCAGGAGCCACCCGGGGTGGCCGGGCTTGCCCGGCGCGAGCTACCCCCCGCCGTCGAAGGTGACCGGCAGGCTCGACAGGCCCCGGAGGGTGACGGTGTCGCGGCGGACCGGGGTGCCGCCGAGCTCGAGGCCGGGCAGGCGCCCCAGCAGCGCGGGGATGGCGATGCGGGCCTCCACGCGCGCCAGCGGCGCGCCGAGGCAGAAGTGGATGCCGCCGCCGAAGGCGACGTGGCGGTTGGGCTTGCGGGCGAGGTCGAGCTCGTCGGGGTCGGGGAACTGGGCGGGGTCGCGGTTGGCGGCGCCGAGCACCCCGACGACCGTCTCGCCGGTGCGCACGCCGTGGCCGTCGATCTCGAAGTCGGCGAGCGCGTGCCTGCTGGTGAACTGCACGGGGCTGTCGTAGCGGAGCAGTTCCTCGACGGCGCTGCCGGCGAGCGTCGGGTCGGCCGCCAGGCGCGCCCGCGCCCGCGGCTGGCGCAGCAGCGCGAGCATGCCGTTGGCGATCAGGTTGACGGTCGTCTCGTGGCCGGCCACCAGCAGCAGCACGCACATCGACACCAGCTCGGCCTCGCTGAGCTGGTGGCCCTGGTCCTCGGCGGCGATCAGCCCGCTGAGCAGGTCGCCGGTCGGGTGGGCGCGGCGCTCGGCGATCAGCTCGCGGAGGTAGCCGCGCAGCGCCCGGCGCGCCTGCAGCGCCTCCTCGAAGGCGTCCTCGGCCACCAGCGGGTCGAGCAGGCGGACCAGCGCGCGCGACCAGGCGCGGAACCGGTCCCAGTCGGCCTCGGGGACGCCGAACAGCTCGCAGATCACCGTGACCGGCAGCGGGTAGGCGAGGTCGTTGACGACGTCCATCGTGCCCGCGCCGGCGACCCGGTCGAGCAGCCCGTCGACGATCGCCTCGACCCGCGACCGCAGCCGCTCCACCGCCGCGGGCGTGAACGCCTTGTTGACCAGCGTCCGCAACCGGGTGTGGTCGGGCGGGTCGACGAACAGCATCGACGGGGCGGCCTCCTCCTCGTCGAGCAGCTCGCCCACCTCGACCGACGAGCGCAGCAGCTCGACCCGCTCGGAGCTGCGCGGGTCGCGGCTGGTGCGCGGGTCGCGCAGCAGCGCGAGCACGTCGGCGTGGCGGGTCAGCACCCAGAAGCCGAGCTCGCTGCGGTGGACCGGGTCGGCCCCCCGCAGCTGGTGGTACAGCGGGTAGGGGTCCTCGTGCACCTCGGGCAGGAACGGGTTGAACGCGAGCGTGTCGCTGGACGACATCGGCAGCCTCACCTCTCGTTGTCCGGTCGGTCGACGCCCGGGACGGCACGGGACACCGCACCATCATGCCGCAGACCCGGCCCGTACCCGGACACCGGCGCGCGCCGGACCCGCCCGGCCGGCGGGCCGGGCAGGGGGTCCCACGCCGTCAGCGGCGCGCGCCCAGGTGGGCCCGGCCCAGCTCGCGCAGCCGCCGGTGGGCGCCGCCGTAGAGCTCCCGGGCCGGCAGTAGGTCCTTGCGCAGCTTGGACACGAACGTGTAGTTCGGGTCGACCACGTTGGCCACCGGCGCCTCCACCGCCTGGGTGAGGAGCTGGTAGGCGTCGAGCTGGTCGAGGCCCCAGCCCTCGCCGAGCCACTGCACGAGGTCGACCTGGGAGATGCGGAAGGCGTCCTCCAGGGGCCGCGCCGACCCGGTGCTCATCAGGTGGGTGTCGCTCTCCAGCCGCGGCCAGGGCGTCGCCGCCCCCTTGACCAGGTCGACGGCGACCACCGTGTCCATCGCCGCCTCGACCGCGACCCCGCAGCTCTCGCCCTCGCCCTGCCGGCAGTGGCCGTCGCCGATCGAGAACAGCGCCCCCTCCACGTTCACGCCCAGGTAGCAGGTCGTGCCGGCGCGCATCTCCGGCGTGTCCATGTTGCCGCCGTGGGCGTCGGGCACCAGCGACGAGCGCGCCTCGAACGCGGCCGGCGCGACCCCGACGGTCCCGTGCATCGGGTCGAGCGGCAGCTCGACGCTGAGGTCGCCGCGCCGGGCCTGGAAGGTGACCGTGCGCCGCTTGCGGTCGACCTCGTAGATCCAGACGACCTCGGGCAGCGGCTCCTGCAGCAGGGCGGTGGCGTGGGTGCCGGTCAGCGACCCGAACAGCGGCACGGTGGTGGAGGCGGCCCAGTCACGCGACGGCTCGATGGACACGAAGTGCAGGGCGAGCGTGTCGCCCGGCTCGGCCCCCTCCACGTAGAACGGTCCGGTCTGCGGGTTCACGAAGGGGAACTCGATCACCCTGGACACGAGGTCGTCGGGCCCCCGCACCCGCCCGCCGAAGGCGTCCTCGGTCCACAGCTCCAGCACCGCGCCCGGCGCCACGCGGCGGACGGGCGCAACGCCGCCGAAGGTCCAGGCGAACTCGGCCGGCTCCGGCCGGTACGTCAGCACGTCCATCTGCGTCTCGCCTCCTTGGTGCCTTCCCTGGCGCGAGCCGGCGCCAGCTCAGATCGGCGTGGCCGCCTCGGCGACGTGCTCCTCGACGAACACCCGGCCGGTGTCACGCAGGCGCTGCGGCCTGGCGACCAGCAGCACCACCAGGAGGACCAGGCCGATCGCGTACCAGATCCCGACCACCGGGCCGACCAGGCTGATGGGGTACGGCAGGGCGCTGATGAACGAGAACGCCGTGATCCCCAGCGCGGTCAGCAGCGCCGGCACGAAGGCGGCGATGCCCAGGACCGGCACCACGCCGTGCCGCAGCCAGTTGAACTCGGCCCGCCCCTCGCGCAGGTAGAACACCAGGCAGGAGAGGTTCACCACCATGTAGATGGCGATGATCACGGCGGTGACGATCGTGCCCACCAGCGCGAACGCGGTCAGCGGCGTGTACTGCAGCCCCAGCCAGAGCGCCACCCCGACGCCGACCACGAACTGCACCACCACGGCCACGTCGGGCGCGTGCCAGCGCGGGTTGACGTGGGCGAGGGCCCGCGGCAGCAGGCTGATGCGGCCCATGGAGAACCAGGTCCGGGTGGCCGCGTTCGCCGCCGCGTTGGCGTTGGCGATCGCCGAGTTGGCCACCGCCAGGAACACCAGCACCCAGCCCGCGCCCCAGGCGCCGCGGGCGAGGAAGTCCCACGGGTTGCCGTCGCCCGCGGTGGGGAACTCGGCGAACTTCTCCGGCCCGAAGCTCACCGCGGCCGCGTAGGTGGTGAGGATGTAGAACAGGCCGATGCCGAGGCAGGAGTAGATCACCGCCAGGCGCACGGTGCGGCGCGGGTCCCTTGCCTCCTCGGCCAGCGGCGCGGCCGCCTCGAAGCCGATGAACGCCAGGATGGTGTAGACGGACCCGGCGATCACGCCCGAGAAGCCGCCGAAGCCCTCCACGGTGGCGTGGCTGGTGCCGAACACCGACAGGCTGTTGCTCCCGCCCGCCTGCACGATCAGGGTCACGGCCAGGGCGGCGAACACCAGGATCTCGAACAGGCCGAGCAGGGTGCCGGCCCCGGTGCTCAGCCGGACGCCGAACCAGCCGAAGGCGAACACGACCACGGCGGCGACCACCGCGGCCACCACCCACCAGGTGTCGTAGCTCCAGCCGAACTCCTGGTTGAGCGTGCTGGCCACCACGTTGCCGAAGATCAGGAACAGCAGCGGCGCGACCAGCGGCTCGACGAACGCGTAGCCCCAGCCGACCAGGAAGCCGACGGCCGGGTGCAGCCCGCGCGAGGCGTAGGTGTAGAAGCCGCCGGCCGACGGCAGGCGCCTGGCCAGCTGACCGATGCAGACGGCCACCAGCATGCAGCCGACCAGGGCGAGGATCACCGACAGGGGTAGGGCGCCGGCGGCGAAGTTGGCCCCGACGATGATCGAGAAGGCCACGGCGGCGGCCGGGGCCATGTGGGTGATGGACTGGAACAGGACCTCTCTGAGCCCGATCGCCTCGCGTGCGAGACCGGGGGACGGACTGCTCTGCGCCACGGCGCGCCTCCTTCTGGGGGGAGACCTCCCACCAAGACAGCCACCGCGAACGGTGTACCGGCGGCGGGCAGGAAATCAAGCTGGGCCGGGCAGAGCCGCAACAAGCGGGGCTCGAGGAGCGCGGTTCAGCGCTTGCGCAGCCGCAGCGAGGTCCAGCCCGCGTCGGCGGTCCAGCCGCCGTCGACCGGGAGCGCGACCCCGTTGACGAAGCCGCTGCGCGCCGGGTCGGCGAGGAACGCGACCGCGGCGGCGACGTCGTCCGGGGAGGCGAACCGGGCCATCGGCACCTGCCCGGTGATGTCGCCGTCGGTGTAGCCGCCGCCGGCCTGGTCGGCGGCGTCCATCCCGGTCTTGACCCAGCCGGGGCAGACGGCGTTCACCCGCACGCCGCGGCCGCCCCACTCGGCGGCGAGCGTGCGGGTGAGGCCGACCAGCCCGTGCTTGCTGGCGTTGTAGGCGGAGCGGTCGGCGAAGCCCCGCAGCCCGGCGATGGACGCGACGTTGACGATCGAGCCGCTGCCCGCCCGCAGCATCTCCCGGCCGAGCGCCTGGCAGACCAGGAACGGACCGGTCAGGTTCACCTCGAGCACCCGGCGCCACTGCGCCGGCGTGGTCTCCTCGGCCGCCGCCAGCAGCGAGACACCGGCGTTGTTGACCAGCACGTCGACGCGCCCGAACCGTCCGGCCACCCGCTCGGCCAGGTCCGCGACGTCGGCCTCCGCGGCCACGTCGCCGGCGACGCCGAGCGCCTCGGCGCCCTGCCGGCGGACGGCGCCGACGACCTCGACGGGCTCGCGCAGGTCGAGCAGCGCGAGCGCGTAGCCCTCGCCGGCGAGCACCTCGGCCACGCGCCGCCCGATCCCCTGCGCGGCACCGGTGACCACGGCGACTGGTGCGGTCGAACCCATGGGCTGCTCCCCTCGTCCGGCGGACGCCTCAACGCTCCGACCCCGGGCCGGAGCCTACCGGCTCGGCGCGACCACCTCCCGGCGCCCGCTATGCTCGTGCCGACCCGGAGCTCGGCGGCACGCCAGGCCGGAGCTAGGCTGTCCGCTCCCGTGCGGACCCGGCGCGCTGGAGGTGACATGGCTCGTCCGCTGACCCTGCTCGGCTGCTTCGCCCACCCAGACGACGAGACCTGGTCGGTGGGAGGAGCGTTCGCGTTGCTCGTCCCCAAGGGCGTGCGCGGCACGGTCTGGACGGCCACGAGGGGGCAGGCCGGCCAGATCGCCGACGGCTCCGGCGCCACCCGCGAGACCCTGGCCGCGGTCCGGGAAGGCGAGGAGCGGGCCGCGATGGCGGTGGTCGGCGTCGCCGACGTCGAGTTCGGCGACTTCGTCGACGGCGAGGTTGGCGAGGCCGATCCGGCGGCGCTGGTGGACGCCGTCGGGCGCGCCCTCGAGCGCGTCCGGCCGGACGTGGTCGTCACCATGGAGCCCGGCGGGGTCACCTCCCACCCGGACCACGTGGCGGTGTCGGCGGCCGTCCAGGCCGCGTTCGCCGCCTACGCCCGGGCGCCGAGGGAGCGGGAGCCGCGCCTGTACTACTGGGGCGTGCCAGCCTCGCAGCTCGCGCGGTTCCGTGAGGTGGCCGCCGGGCAGGGCGTCGCGGTCCCCGAGGAGGGCGAGCCGTTCGCCCCGCGCGGCACGCCCGACGAGCAGTTCACCTGCTGGGTGGACACCTCCTCGGTGGCCGAGCAGGTCTGGCGGACGCTCCAGGAGCACCGCACCCAGGCCGGCGACCCGCTGATCGGGGTGCTGCGCAACGGCGACCGCTGGCGGGAGGTGTTCGCCACCACCGCGTTCGTGCGCGTCCACCCGGCGCCGCTGCCCGGCGAGCCGCCGGAAGCCTCCTTGGTCGACGCCTTCGCCACCGGCGCCGATGCCCACGGGTAGGCATGCCGTTACGCTGGGCGTAGGCACCGAGCGAGCTGGGAGGCCGCCGTGACGTCAGCGAGCCCGTCGAGCGGGACCGGGGTCACCGTGCCGCGGACCGAGGACCTGTTCAGGCACCTGGACGACCTGCGCACCAACAGCTACGAGAGCGCCGGCCCGCGCGCGGAGCGGAACGAGGTCTTCCGCCGGGCGACCGAGCTGCTCGATCCCGTCGTGACCGGGATCCTCGAGGAGGTCGACGCCGCCCTGCTCGACGGGACCGGCGAGCTGACCCGGGAGCCGGCAGGCGACGACGGCCGTGGCGGCCTCGTCGCGCGCTGGTCGCTGTCGTGGCCGGCCCAGCGGGACCGCGGCGTCGACCCGGTCGCGGTGGTTGCCTGGTTCGGCGCCTCGTTCTCCCACGGGCACCTGGCCGGCTCGAGCCTGGGCCACTGGCCGCTGCAGGTCGTCGACGCGCGGGACGCCGAGCGGCAGGCGCCGATCGTGCGCGCGATCGTCGAGGCCGAGCTGCACCAGCGCATCTTCGACGCAAGAAGCTGGCGGGTGATCCCGGGCTACACGCGCCGGTACCCCGAGGCGGCCGCCGGCGGCTGACCCGCTCAGCCCTCGGCGTACTCCTGGTCGCTGACGGGGTCGCCCCATTCCGGGCCGCCCCCGACGTTCACCGAGACGTGCGCCATCGGGCTGTCGGGCTCGCCGCCGTGGTAGTGCCACTCCCCCGGCGGGATGGAGACGACGTCCCCGGGGACCAGCAGGTGGCGCTGCCCGTCCCGCGAGCGCACCCGGCCGCGGCCGCTCACCCCGAACAGGAGCTGCCCGCCGGGGTGCGCGTGCCAGTGCGTCCGGGCGCCGGCCGCGAAGTGCACCACCGTCATGCCGATGCCGCCGGGCGCCGGCAGCCCCGGGCTCAGCCGCACCTGGCCGGTGAACCTCCCCGCGTCGCCCTCCTCGTAGTGCCCCTCGTCCGCCTTGGCGATCCGCATCGCTGCCTCGCTTCCTTGACCGGCTGAGGATCGGAGTGTACTGTATCGATCAAGTCTTGATCGATACAGTACCGCTGAACTGGTACTACCCAAGCGGAGGAAGCACGGGTGAGCGCGAAGAAGGCCGAGGAGCAGCGGGTGACGCTGCAGTCCATCGCCGACCTCGTCGGGGTCTCGCGGACCACGGTCTCCAACGCCTACAGCCGCCCCGACCAGCTCAACCCCAAGCTGCGGGAGCGCATCCTCCGGGTGGCCGACGAGCTGGGCTACTGCGGGCCCGACCCGGCCGCCCGGACGCTCCGCTCGGGTCACGCGGGCGCGGTCGGCGTGCTGCTCGGCGAGTCGCTGGCCTACGCCTTCACCGACCCCGCGGCGATGCGCTTCCTCGAGGGCGTCGGCCAGGTCGGCGACCGCGCGGGCATCGGCCTGCTGCTGCTGCCGGCGCCGTCACGGGAGGGCGGTGGCCCGCGGGCCGGCGCCGTCCAGGCGGCGGTGGCCGACGGCTTCCTGCTGTACTCCATGCCCGACGACGCGGCGGCCGTGCGGGCGGTGGTGGCCCGGCGCCTGCCGACCGTGGCGGTGGACGAGCCCAGGCTGCCCGGCGTCTCGTTCGTCGGCATCGACGACCGCGCCGCCGCCCGCGGCGTCGCCGAGCACCTGCTCGGCCTCGGCCACCGGCGCTTCGCGGTGATCACCTTCCGGCTCGCCGCCGACGGCTACAACGGGCCGGCCGGGCCGGAGCGGCAGGCGGCCGCGACCTACAGCATCACCAAGGCACGGCTGGACGGCTACGCCGACGCGCTGCGCGCCGCCGGGCTGCGCTGGGAGGACGTCCAGGTCGAGGAGCGCACGCCCAACTCCGTCGCCGGCGGGGTGGACGCGGCGCGGGCGCTGCTGGCAGGGCCGGGCCGGCCCACCGCCATCCTGGCGACCAGCGACGTCCTCGCCATCGGCGCCATGCGCGCCGCGGGCGAGGCGGGGCTCCCCGTGCCCGAGGCCGTCTCGGTCGCCGGCTTCGACGACACCCCCGACGCCGCGCTGGTCACCCCGGCGCTGACCACCGTGCGGCAGCCGCTGCTGGACAAGGGCGTCGTCGCCGGCCGCCTCCTGCTCGAGCCGGAGCCCGGGACCCAGGTCGAGGAGGTCCTGCTGCCGACCCAGCTCGCCGTCCGCGCGTCCACCGGCCCGCCGCCATGAGCCCACCACCACGCCAGACCGCCGTCGCGTTCGAAGGAGGACGCACACCATGACCCTGACCCTGCCCTTCGCCAGCTCCATCGCCAACGAGTTGACCACCAGGCTCGCGACCTCGGCGCTGCCGCACGCGCCGCTGCGCCCGGAGCCGGACGTCCCGGAGCGGCACACCCGCGCCCGGCGGCTGCGCCGGCTCACCGCGCGCACGCTGGTCGGCGCGGCCGCCCGGCTCGACCCGGCCGCCGCCCGCGCCCGCCTCGCCTCCTGAGGCCGCCAAAGGAGGAATCCATGGAACACCTCGGCCTCGCGCTCGGGAGCATGTTCTTCGGCACCCGCACCGACGAGAGCACCGCCTTCGACCTGCTGGACCGCTTCGTCGCCGCCGGCGGCGAGCTGATCGACACGGCCAACTGCTACGCCTTCTGGGCCGACCCCAGCGGGCGCGGCGGCCAGAGCGAGACGGTCGTCGGCCGCTGGCTGGCGCGCCGCCCCGGCATGCGCGACCAGGTCCTCATCAGCACCAAGGTGGGGGCGGAGCCGACCGTGCCAGGGGTCTGGCCCGAGAGCGCCGAGGGCCTGTCGGCCCGCGCCATCAAGGCCGCGGCGCAGGGCAGCCTCGGCCGGCTCGGCAGCGACCGGATCGACCTGTACTGGACCCACATCGAGGACCGCGCGGTGCCGCTGGAGGAGACCGTCGGCGCCCTGGCCGACCTGGTCGCCGACGGCACCGTCGGCCGGCTGGGCGTCTCCAACCATCCCGTCTGGCGGGTCGAGCGGGCGCGCCAGATCGCCCGGGCCAACAGCCAGGCCGGGTACGGCGCGATCCAGCTGCGCCACTCCTACTTGCGGCCGCGTCCCGGCGCGACGCCCGACGCCAGCCACCGGCTCGCCAACGAGGAGGTGCTCGACTACGTGCGCGGCGACGGCGAGCTGGAGCTGTGGGCCTACACGGCGCTGCTCGGCGGCGCCTACACCCGGCCCGACCGGCCGCTGCACGAGGCGTACGACCACCCGGGGACGACCCGGCGGCTGGCCGTGCTCAACGAGGTCGCCGGCGAGCTGGGCGTCTCCGCCAACCAGGTGGTGCTCGCCTGGCTGCTGGGCGGGGACCCGCCCGTGACGCCGATCGTCGGGGTGAGCACCGCGGCGCAGCTCGACGAGGCGTGCGCCGGCGCCACCCTGGTCCTCACCTCGGAGCAGCGCCGGCGCCTGGACGAGCCGGCCTGACCGGGACCACTCAGCGCTCGACGTCGATGCGCTCCACCACGACGTCCTCGCGCGGGCGGTCGTTGCCGTCGCGGTCCAGGCACGCGATCGCCCGCACCACCTCCATGCCGTCGACCACCTTGCCGAAGATGGTGTGCTTGCCGTCCAGCCAGGGCGTCGCCACCTCGGTGATGAAGAACTGCGAGCCGTTGGTGTTGGGCCCGGCGTTGGCCATGGCCAGGTAGCCCGGGCCGTCGAAGCGGTGGGGGCCGCCCACCTCGTCCTCGAAGGTGTAGCCGGGGCCGCCGCGGCCGCTGCCGAGCGGGTCACCGCCCTGGATCATGAACTCGGGGATGACCCGGTGGACGATGGTCCCCTCGTACAGCGGGCGCTGCTGGGGCTGCCGCGTGGCCGGGTCGGTCCAGGTCCGCTCGCCGGTGGCGAGCCCGACGAAGTTCTCGACCGTCTTGGGGGCGGTGTCGGGGTACAGCACGACGCGGATGTCGCCCTTGCTGGTCCGCAGGGTGGCGTGGGTGGCGCTCATGCGTTGCTCCTCGGGTGGGACGCTGGCCGGAAGCCGTGAGGCTAGCACCGGAGGCAACCTCGACTATCGTTGAGGTCGACGGACCCCCTCCAGGAGGTAGGCATGGACATCGGCATCGGACTGCCCGCGACCATCCCGAACGCGCAGGCAGAGCAGCTGCTCGACTGGGCGCGCGCGGCCGACGGCCACGGCTTCAGCTCGCTGGGCGTGATCGACCGCCTGGTGTACGGCAACTGGGAGCCGCTGGTCGCGCTCGCCGCCGCCGCCGCGGTGACCGAGCGGATCAGGCTGACCAGCTCCATCGTGATCGTCCCCTACCGCTTCAACGCGGCCCTGCTCGCCAAGCAGGCCGCCACCGTCGACCACCTCTCGCGGGGGCGGCTGGTGCTGGGGATGGCGGCCGGCGGGCGCGAGGACGACTTCGAGGCCTCCGGGGTGCCGTTCAACGACCGCGGCCGCCGCTTCGTCGCGATGCTCGAGGAGATGCGCGCCATCTGGGCCGGCGAGCCGCGCGGCTTCGCCGGCGCCGTCGGCCCCACCCTGCCGCCCGGCCGCCCGCCGATCCTCATCGGCGGCCAGACCGACAAGGCGTTCGAGCGGGCCGCCGCCTACGCCGACGGCTGGATCGCCGGCGGCGGCAGCGCCGAGATGTTCGCGCCGGCCGCCCGGCGGGCCCGCGAGGTCTGGTCCGAGCAGGGCCGCGACGGCGCGCCGAGGTTGGCGTCGCTCGGCTACTTCGCGCTCGGGCCCGACGCGCGCGAGCACGCCGACCGCTACCTCAACGACTACTACGCCTTCCTGGGGCCGTGGGCCGAGCGGATCGCCGCCGGCGCCCTGGTCGAGCCCCAGCAGGTCCGCGACGCCGTGGGACAGTTCGAGCAGGCCGGCTGCGACGAGCTGATCCTGATGCCCTGCAACCCCGACCCGGCCCAGGTCGAGGCGCTCGCTGACGCCGTCAAGTGAACGCCGGGATGGACCTGCCCGGCTCGGTCGTGGTCGTCACCGGCGGCGCCGGCGGCATCGGTGCGGCGCTGGCGCGGCGGTTCGCCCGCGAGGGCGCGCGGGCCGTGGTCGTCGCCGACCTCGACGAGGCTGGCGCGCGGCGCCTCGCCGAGGAGCTCGACTGCCCGGCGCCGCTCTTCGCCGGCGTCGACGTGACCGACCCGGCAGCCGTCGGCGCGCTGGTCGACCGGGTCGAGCGCGAGGCAGGCCCGATCGACCTGTGGTGCTCGAACGCCGGGGTCGCGCTCGGCCTGGACCTCGGCGAGGACGCCGACTGGGAGCGGTGCTGGCAGGTCCACGTGATGGCGCACGTCCACGTGGCACGCTCGCTGCTGCCGCGCATGGCGGCCAGGGGACGGGGCCACCTCCTGGTCACCGCCTCGGCCGCCGGGCTGCTCACCAACATGGACGCCGCCCCGTACACGGTGACCAAGCACGGCTCGGTGGCGCTGGCCGAGTGGCTGGCGATCCGCTACGGCGACGACGGCATCAGGGTCTCGTGCCTCTGCCCGCAGGGCGTGCGGACGGCGATGACCGCGCGGGAGGGGGCGGGCTCGGCCGTGCTGGCGGCCGGGGCGCTGCTCGAGCCGGAGGAGGTGGCGGACGCGGTCGTCGAGGGGCTGGCCGACGGGCGCTTCCTGATCCTGCCCCACCCCGAGGTGGCGGAGTTCGAGCGGCGCCGGGCGGGCGACCGGGAGCGCTGGCTCGGCGGCATGCGCCGGCTGCGCGCGCGGCTGGGGGCGGGCGCCGGGGAGGGCTGAGACGCAACTGCGCCGCGCTCGCCGTGGGGGCGGCGGAGCGCGGCGCGGATGCCTGGATCCAGAGGTCAGCCGGCCAGCGGGACGGTTGCCTCGAGCTCGACGTTGTCGCGGACCTTGAGGGCGCCCATGAAGCCCTTGTAGGGCTTGACGCCCCACCTGGTCTGCTGGACGTCCGCGCTCACGGTGATGGTGTTGTCACCGTTCGCCTGGACCATGAGCCGCAGCGGCTGGGAGGCGCCGGCCAGCGTGAAGCTGCCTTCGATCATCGCCGCGCCGCCGTTGACCGCGATGCTCGTCGACTGGAATATCGCCCGTGGATGCTCGGCCGTCCTCAGTGTCTCGGCCATGGTCTTCTTGATCTCGTCGCGATCGCCGTCGCTCAGCGGCTTGACTCCTCCCACCCCCTCTCGAACCTCGAGGGAGCCCATGTCGGCCTCCACCGCGACACGCGGCATGCTGCCGTCCGCGGGGACGGCGATCATGCCCCGCCACCTGGTCACTTCGATGACCAGGTCATGCCCGACCTTGGAGGCGACGCCCTCGCGGAAAGTCCGCAGGACGAGCCGCCCGTAGGGCGAGCCAATTCGGTACTCACCGGGGGGAATCATCATGGCTCCAAGCTTCCCGGCTCGTCGCCGAAACTTCAAATCGCCGGCTTCTGTAGATTTCTGTAGACGGCGGGACACGGCCAGGCGGACCGGCCGGTAGCAGCAACATGGCCGCTCAGGCCACCGTCTCCAGCAGCAGCCGCGCGCGCAGCCGCGCGTCGATGTTGCCGCCCGAGACGACCGCGGCGACCGGCTGCGGGAAGGCCCTCGCCTGGTGCAGCCAGAGCGCGGCCAGGCCGGCGGCCCCGGCCGGCTCGACCACCAGCCCGAGCTGCTCGAGACAGTGCCGCATGGCCAGCCAGATCGCCTCCTCCGGCACGGTGAGCACGTCGTCGACCAGCGGCCGGCAGATCGCCAGCGCGCGCGCCCCGGGACGCTCGACCGCGATCCCGTCGGCCATGGTCGCCAGCGGCGAGCTGACCGCCGCCCCGCCGGAGCGGAACGCCGCGGCGAACGCGGCCGCCCCCTCGGCCTGCACGCCGACGACCCGCACCGCTGGCCGCCGCGCCCGCACGGCGCTGGCCACCCCGGCGAGCAGCCCGCCGCCGCCGACCGGGACCAGCACGGTGCCGACCTCCGTGAGCTGGTCGAGCAGCTCCAGGCCGATGGTCCCCTGCCCGGCGATCACGTCGGGATGGTCGAACGGGTGGACGAACACGCTCCCCCGCTCGGCGACGTGCCGCTGGGCCGCGGCCAGCGCCTCGGTGACCGTCCCGGGGACCAGCTCCACCCTGGCGCCGAGCGCCTCGGTCGCCGCGACCTTGACCGCCGGCGCCGCGGCGGGCATGTAGACGACCGCCGGGACGCCGAAGTGCGCGGCGGCCAGGGCGACGCCCTGCGCGTGGTTGCCGGCGCTGGCCGCCACGACCCCGCCGCGCCGCACGGCGGCGGGCAGCCGGGCCACGTGGACGAACGCCCCGCGCAGCTTGAACGAGCCGGTCCGCTGCAGCAGCTCGCACTTGAGGTGGACCTGCCCGCCTCCCAGCGGTGCCGGGCAGGTGAGCACCGGGGTGGGGATGGCGACGCCGCGGAGCTGCTCGGCCGCCCGCCGGATGTCCTCGATGCCCACCTCGGCGCCGGCGGCGTTCGCCGCGGCGGGCGGTCGGCAGGTCGAGCCTGGCGGGGCGGGTAGGGCCATGGCGTGCTCCTCCAAAGAAAAACCCCTCGTGCCGAGGGCACAGAGGGGTCGCGCGCTGGCTGGCGTGAGGTCAGCCGGCGCGCATCACGATAATCGAGCGGTGCGAAGTCACGGGCGGGAGTGTCGCCTGCCCGGGCCGGCCTGTCAACGCAAGCCCGTCGTGGCGGTGTCCGCGAAGGTGTCGCGCACGTTACAGGCGGCCGCGAGGCACGGCTGACTCTGCCTGTATGCACTATTCATTAGTCCCGGGGGTCGTGGTCCCGGACTGCTCCAGCTCCTGGAAGCGGTGGTGGAGCTGGCGCAGCCGGACGAGCTGGCGCTCGGCGGTCGCCCCCAGCCACAGCAGCAGCAGCCCGGCGAGGCCGATGGTGACCCAGCGCGGGAGCTGGGCGGCGACCGGGAGGACGGCGTCCAGGCCGAGCCCCAGCAGCGTGAGCGCGCCGAGGACGAGCGGGGCCTGCAGCCCGGCGCGGGCGCCGGCCAGCACCACCAGCAGCGCCGCGCCGGTGAGCAGCAACGGGCGCGCCGTCCCGCCCTGGTCGACCGCGAGCACCAGGCTCGGCAGCAGCGCCACCGCGAGCCCGGGGCCGAACGCGAGCCAGGAGCCTGGGCGGGCGCCGCCGCCGCGCGCCACCGCACCCGCGGCCAGGGCGACGGCGGCCGCCGGCAGCGTGTACGCCTCGGGCACGGTGACCTCGGCGACGGCCAGCCACGCCCAGACGGCGGCGACCGCGGCCGCGGCGCCACCCCACAGGTAGGCGCGGCGCACGGGCGACGCCGCGGCGGCCAGCAGCGCGGGGACCGCGACGGTCAGCGCGGCCGCGAGCCAGCGCTGGTCCCCGGCGGTCAGGGCGATGCCGAGCACGCCCGCGGCCAGCCCCAGCGCCTCCACGACCGGGCCCTCCGCCGCGTCCTGCCGCCATCGGGTCCCCGCCACCAGCACCGCACCCGCCGCGACGGTCACCACGAAGCCAACCTCGGCGGCGCTGCCGCGCGCGCTCAGCGCCAACGCGGCACCCTCGCCCACCAGGGCGACGGTGGCGACCGCCGCGCAGCCTCGGCGCAGCCAGGGGCCGCCGGCCGCGGCCGTGGCGAGCGCCGCCAGCACGGCGACGGCCCCGAGGAAGGCGAGCGTGCCCGGCTCGCTCCCGAGCGCCCAGCCGGCCGCCGGCACCAGCAGGAGCCCCGCGCAAGCGGCGAGGACGCGTGCCACCGGACCGCCGGCGCCACGGTCGGCCAGCAGCGCCGCGGCCACCGCCGGCAGCGCGCACGCCGCCGAGAGCAGCAGCGCCGCCCACAGGGGCCAGCCGGTCGCCGTCGGCAGCACCGTCACCACGCCGACCATCGCGACCGCCGCGACGATGCCGGCCGGGCCCGGCGCGACCAGGCGCGACCCGCGCGGCGGCACGGCGGCGAGCGCGGCCGCGCCGGCGCACGCCAGCAGCGCGACGACCACCGGGCCGGCGCCGTCGAGACCACCTTCGACGGCGGCGAGCCGCTCGGACGCGGAGGCCGCGCCGGCGCCGAGGCGCGCCGTCCACGGGTTCGCCGCCCAGGCCAGCGGAGCGGACAGGGTCCAGACGAGCGGTTCGAGCAGGCCCGCCACGCCCACGGCGAGGGTGGCGCCTGCCGCCAGGGCCGTCCCGCGCCGGGCCGCCGCCGGCAGGAGGCGGCCGAGGCCGACGGCGGCGGCGCCGAGCGTGGCGACCGCGGCCAGCAGCGACCACGATTCCCACCAGGCCGCGAGCAGCGCGCCGGCGCTGGCGAGCAGCGCTCCCGCCGCGACCGCCACCAGCCCGTCCGGCGCGGCCCGCCGCGCGGCGGGCACGGCCAGGGCGGCGGCCGGCGCCAGCGCCATGGCCGCCAGGACCGCGGCGGGCCGGGCGGCGGTCGCCAGGTCGGCGATGGACGGGGACGCCAGCGCGAGGCCGAGGGCGCCGAGCTCGAGGACGGCGGCGCCGGCCCCGCTCGCCACCGCGGCGCCGCGCCAGCCTCCGTGCCCGGCCAATACGGCGCCGCAGGCGGTGGAGGCGGCGGCCACGAGCGCCAGGCCGACCCCGACGGTCCAGGACGCCTCGGCGACCACCAGGACGGTGAGCACGGCGGCGACCTGGGCGAGCGCCGCGGCGGCGACGCGCAGCAGGCGGAACCGGCGTGCCGCGGCCAGCGCCACCGCCGCGCCGGTCGCGCTGCCGAGCGCCCACCACGCCGTCGCCGACCACCCGGGCGCGAGCCCGGCGCGGCGGGCCGCGTACCAGTCCACCAGCAGCAGCGCGAGGGCGAGCCCGGCGAGCGCCTCGCCCGTGGCGGGCAGGCGCCGGCGGATCGCCGCGCTGCCGGCCGCGGCCGCCACGGTCATGGCGAGCAGCAGCCCGGCACGGCCGAGGTCGCCGAGGCGCACCCACGCCACCACGGCGAAGATGAGCGCGGCGAGCGCCACCAGCACCGCACCGAGCCCGAGCAGGACGCCGCGGACTATCTCCGGGCGCCACTCGCGCCGCCGGGCCGCGGCCGGGGCGGCGGCATGCCCGAGCGCGCCCAGCAGTCGCCCCTGTTCCCGCCGCAGGGCGTCCGCCTCCCCCGCCAGCGCCCGCTGCTGCTCGCCGATCTCGTAGAGCCGGTAGACCACCACCCGCAGGCGGGCGGCGTCGGCGCCGGTCTGCCGCAGCCCGCACGAAGGGCAGCGGTCCGCCTCGCCGACGGTGCGCCGGCAGCCCGGGCACCACGTCGCGGTCGCCGTCGTCCGCTCGTCCACCGAGCACCTCCAAGGTTGCCACCACGACCCGGCGGTCCGGACCGGCACCCATCGGATCGGCCGCGGGGCGGCGGAACCTTCGTCGCCGTCCCGGCCTCGGTCGGACCGACCTCATCATCGGCGTCGGCCTCGCGCCGCGACCAGCGGCTTCGTGCTCATCTTGGGCGGCGAACGCACCCAACTCCGCCTGGGTAGGTTCGGCCTCGGAGACCTACGGCAGCCACCTAGGGCCGAGCAGATCCCGTCCCCGGATCAAACAATCCTGCCGACGCCGCCGTAGATGGGGACCGGGTGGACGGGGACCCTGGTCTCGGCGTCCGGGCGCCACCGCGGCAGCTCCACCACGCCCGGGTCCAGCAGCTCGAAGCCGTCGAACAACGCCTCGACCTGCGGCCGGCTGCGGACCACCAGCATCCCCCGGTACACCTTGAGCGCCTCGACCGCCCGCTCCGGGTCGAAGTCCGCCGTGGCGTGGGAGATCGCCACGTGGCTGCCCGGCGCCATGACCTCCCGGAGCCGAGCGATGATCCCGAGCGGGTCCTCCTCGTCCTTGACGAGGTGCAGGATCGCCACCAGCAGCAGCGCGATCGGCTGGTCGAAGTCGAGCAGCTCGCGCACCTCGGGGTGGGCGACGATGCCCTCCGGGTTGCGCAGGTCCCCGCGGACGATGGCGATGTTGTCGCCGGCGAGCAGCGCGCGGCCGTGGGAGAGCACGATCGGGTCGATGTCGACGTAGACGACCTTGGCGTCGGGCGCGACGTCCTGGGCGACCTCGTGGACGTTGCCCTGCGTCGGCAGGCCGGTGCCGATGTCGAGGAACTGGCGGATGCCGACCTCGCCGGCCAGGAAGCGGACCGCGCGCCGCAGGAACGCCCGGTTGATCCGCGCCATCTCCCGCGACTCCGGCGCGATCGCGAGGATCTGGTCGGCCAGCTCCCGGTCGGCCGGGTAGTTGTCCTTGCCGCCCAGGTAGTAGTCGTAGATCCGCGCCGGGTGCGGCCTGCTGGCGTCGATGCCGACATCGCCGTCGGTCACGTGTCCTCCTGTTGGCGTCGCGCGCCCGTGACCCGGACCGGGCACGGGTGACCGGCCCGCCAAAGGTTACTTCACGGCCGGGACGGGCGGTAGCCGCGCCCGGGCGATCCGGGACACTCCGCGCGACCGCGCCCTTACGCCCTCTTCATGCCGTCACGGGTTTCCTGTGCGAAGGTTGCGTGCGAGGCACGTGAGCGAGATGTCCGGGAGGATGCGCGGTGAACGAGGAACGTGTCGTCCAGCTCGTGGAGCGGCTGCGGCAGCGCCGGGTGCTCGCCCACGTCGCGCGCGCCGGGGTGTTCCAGTTCGGCATCCGGGTGGTGATCCCCGACGGCCGCGAGGCGGTCTGGGACACCGACGGGGCCGCCGGCCTGGAGGCGCAGGTGCTGCAGGACGGCGTGCTGGTCGGCTTCGTGCCGACCGTGCCGGGCTCGCAGGACTTCGACGACGACGCGGTCGTGGACTGCATCGCGAACACCGACTACGACGCGCTCTCCTAGGGTGCCGGCGTCGCCGGCTGTCCCCCGGACGCGGAGGCGAGCAGCCCGTACCGGAGCGGCTGCCGCGAGCGGGAGCAGCACAGGATGGCGACGTCGTCGGAGAGGTCGCCGCCGTTGGCGGCGCGCACGGCCGCCAGCAGCCCGTCGAGCATGCCGTCGAGCTCGCCGCCGTCGCCGAGCAGGTCCTGCACGGTCTCGACCAGCGCGTCGATCCCGAAGCGCTCCACCGAGCCTGGCGACTGCAGCCCTTCGACCAGCCCGTCCGTGTAGCACAGCAGCGTCCAGCCGGTGCCGACCTCCAGCATCTTCGACTCCCAGGCGTAGCCGTCGTCGTGGATGCCCAGGGCCGGGCCGCCCGGCACCTCCTCCACCCGCACCTTCCCGTCCGAGACCAGCAGCGGCGGCGGGTGGCCGGCGGACGCGAGCGTGACCCTGCTGCGGTCGGGGCTGATCCAGGTGCAGAAGACGGTGGTGAACATCTCCTCGGACGGCCGGTTGGACACCAGCACCTTGTCCAGCCCGCCGAGCACCGCGTCCGGCCCGTGGCCGGAGAGCACCAGCCCCTGCCAGGCGGCCCGCAGGGCGACGGCGACGGCCGCCTCGTCCGGGCCGTGGCCGGCGACGTCGCCGATCAGCGTGGCGACGGTGCCGTCGGGAAGCTCCAAGGCGTCGTAGAAGTCCGCGCCGAGCAGCGCCCGTTCCTGTCCCGGCTGGTAGCGGGTGCGCAGCACCAGCGCCGGGTCGTGCAGCGACAGCACCGGCAGCAGCCCGCTCTGCAGCCGGCGGGACGGCTCGGCCTGGGCGTGCGCCTCGGCGAGCTGCCGCTCGCGCTCGCCCAGCGTGCGGCCGGCCCGCTCCCGCTCGACGGTCAGCGCGGCCAGGACCAGGCCGGTCGCCATCACCGCCGCGGCCGACGTCTGGGTCAGCAGGAAGCTCTGGGTCGGGGTCGACTCGATGAAGGGCCCGTGCCCGTGCGCGGTCAGCCACACCAGCACGCCCGAGACGAACAGGCTGGCGGCGGCCGCGCCGGCCTGCCGGAAGCGGATCGCCGCCCAGACCAGCAGCGGGAACACCAGGAACGGCCGCGCCACCCGGGCGGTGAGGCCGACGTCGGCGACCAGCAGGAGGGTCGCCGCCAGCACCACCGCCTCGAGCACCCTGGCCGGCTCGGGCGGCCGCCAGCGGCGCCGCCAGGCGACGGCGCCGAGCAGCAGCAGCGGCGCCACGGTCAGCATGCCGGCGGCGTCGCCCAGCCACCAGACCAGCCAGGCGTCGCGCAGGTCGCCCCCTGACTCGCTGCCGCTCAGCCACAGCGCTCCCACCCCGACGCTGGCGCTGAGCGCCGTGCTCAGCAGGGCGGCCGGTCCCGCCAGGGCCAGCGCGTCGCGGACGCGGTCGATGGCGCCGCGGAACCCGGCACGGCGCAGCAGCCACGCGCCGGTGAGCGCCTCGAGGGTGTTGCCGGCCCCCATCGCCGCCGCCACCCACAGCGGCACGGGCGTCGACGCGTTGAAGACGAACGCCCCGAGGAACACGCCCGGGGCCACCCGGTTGCCGAACAGCAGGACGCAGGCGAGCGCGATCCCGCTCGGCGGCCACACGGGCGCGATGCTCGTGTGCACGAAGCCGAGCAGGAAGGCCGCCTTCGCGGCGGCCACGTAGACGACGGCGAGCAGCAGCGTCTCGGCGAGCCTGCTCGCCCATCTCCTCAAGGCAAGGTCGCCTGCTGGACCCTCGGGCATCGCCCGGACCCCCCAGCCGGTGGCGCACGCCCGCCGGTCCAGCGGCCTGGTCGGCACCCACCACAAATCGATCGCGCCGGCACGCTACCACCCGCTCCCGCCGGGTGGAACCCGGATCCGCGCGCCGAGCCTAATGTTGCGGACATATGGGCGTTATGAGCCGCTTACGTAACCCTGCGACCCCCTTGACCACGGCAGTGATAAACGCCTATGGTACAAAACCTCGCGAATAGGAATTCGCGCGACCATTAACCGCAATGGCCATGGAAGGCTATATCGCGGAAATGACTACGGAATCCACTTCGTCCAGGGCGGCCGGCACGACCCCCACCGGTCGCCCTGGACGTCGAATAGGGTGGGACGGACCGGTATACCTAGCCCAAGAAGGTCCTTCTTGGGCCATCCTGCGGGGCTATCCGAAACCTGCCCATGACGAATGGCCGTCGACGTGGTTATGCTGGTTGCCGTGGGTTTGCCGAGCGTTGCGTGTTCCCCCCTGCGAAGATCCAGGCAGAGCTTCGTCCCCCACGGCCGTGATGGCGCTCGGACGGGTACGCCCGCCGCGACCCGGTCCGACCTGACGGTGAGGACGGTGTAGTGGAAGGTCGTCACGCTACCAGGCCACGGAGCAGGCCGAGCCCGTACCTGTTCGCCGGGATTGCCGCCATCCTGCTCGTCGTGGTGCTGGCGACCCGGTTCCTGTTCCTCGCCGACGGCCGCCTCGGGCAGGCCAGGTCCGGCCGGGACTGCGTCACCGTCACCGTGGCTTCCTCGCCCGACAAGTCCGCGCTGATGGGGCAGCTCGCCGCCGAGTATTCGGGCACCAAGCCCACCGTGGACGGGCGCTGCGTCACCGTGAACGTCAGCGCCAAGGAGTCCGCCGCCGCGTCCGCCGCCCTCGCCCACGACTGGAACAGCGCCGTGGACGGCCCCAGGCCGGACGTGTGGTCGCCGAGCTCGACCGAGTGGGTCGGGCTGCTGCAGGCGCAGCGGTCGATCAACCGCCGCCCCAACATCGTCCCGCCCGAGCTCCCCTGGGTGGCGACCTCGCCGCTGGTGCTCGCCATGCCCCGCCCCGTCGCCGAGGGCCTCGGCTGGCCCAACAGGCAGCCCACCTGGACCCAGGCGTACGGCCTCGCCCTGAAGGGCTGGGCCGCGGCCGGCAAGCCACAGCTCGGCGAGTTCCGCATGGGCACCAGCGACCCGTTCGTGTCCACCGCCGGGCTCGCGACCCTGGTCGGCTCGGGCTACGCGGCCGCGCAGTACGTCAACCACAAGCCCACTCCCCTGAGCCTCTCCGTCCTGCGCAACGAGCTGGTCCAGCGGACGCTGCTGGGCTTCGACCGGGGCATCAAGGAGCGCGCGCAGTCCAGCGCCGAACTGCTCGGCAAGCTGCAGCAGGCCGACCAGCAGGACCCCAAGTCGGTGCCGCTGGTGTTCTCGGCCATGGCCGTGGAGGAGAAGTCGGTCCTGGACTACAACCAGGGCAACCCCGCCGGCGACCCGAGCTCCGACGGCCGCCAGGTGCGGCCGAGGGTGCCGCTGGTCGCCACCTACCCGTCCGACGGCACCGTGCTGGCCGACCACCCGTACGTCGTGCTCAACGTGCCCTGGGTGGACGACGCCAAGCGCGTCGCCGCCGGGGGCTTCCTCCAGTTCCTGCAGGACGACCAGCGGCAGGCGAGGTTCCAGCAGCTCGGCTTCCGCAACCACAAGGGGGTGGCCGGGCCGCTCGCCACGCAGCAGAACGGCCTGCTCGGCGGCCAGAAGCTCAACCCGCTGCCGACGCCGGAACCGACCGTCATCGCGGCGCTGGTCAAGGGCTACTCGCAGAACCGCAGGAAGGGCAACCTGCTGTCGCTGATCGACGTGTCCGGGTCGATGAAGGAGCTCGTCCCCGGGACCAAGTCGACGCGCATGGACCTGGCCAAGCGGGCCGCCCTCGGCGCGCTGCCGCTGCTGAGCGACGAGGGCACCTTCGCCCAGTGGACCTTCTCCACCAACCTCGACGGCGCCAAGGACTACAAGCAGTTCCTGCCGATGGGGCCCATGGGCGAGGTGCTGCCCAGCGGCAGGACCCGGCGGGACACCATCACCGAGTTCGTGGCCAAGCTGCAGCCGAGCAACGGGGACACGGGGCTGTACGACAGCACCTGGGCGGCGGTGCAGTTCATGCACACGCAGTACAAGCCCGAGCGGCTCAACGCCGTGATCCTGATCACCGACGGCCACAACGACGACCCGGGCGGGGGCCTGACCCTCGCCCAGCTCGTCCAGAAGCTGCGCACCCAGGCCAAGCCCGCGGTGCACGTCGTGGCCATCGGCTACGGCCCCCAAGCCGACCAGGCGGCCTTGCGCACGATCGCCGGCGCCTCGGCGGGCGTGGCCATCGAGGTGCGCGACCCGAGGGACATCCAGAAGGCCTTCATCGAGGCGCTCACGCGCTTCTGACCTGGGCGGCTTGCCCATGTGTACGCTGTGCGGCATGGAGCTGCCCGCGTTCGACGTGCCGTCGGCTTCCCAGACCCGTCCGGAGGAGCCGCCGAGCTCGCTGCCGCGGGGTCCTCACAGCCTGCCCCGCGACGTGGTGGTGCGGTCGCAGCGCACCCGCATGCTGCGGGCGCTGATCGAGGTGGTCGCCGAGAAGGGGTACGTGGCCACCACCGTCGCCGACGTGATCAGCCGCGCCGGCGTCTCCCGCACCACCTTCTACGAGCAGTTCAAGGACAAGGAGGACTGCTTCCTGATCGCCTTCCAGAAGGGCGGGCAGGCGCAGTACCTCAAGGTGATCGAGGCGGTGAACTCGGCAACCGACCCGCTCGAGCAGCTCCGCCGCAACGTGCGCGCCTACCTGTCCGAGCTGATCGCCTTCCCGGCGTCCGCTCGCGCCTTCCTGCTGGAGGTCCCCGCCGCCGGGCCTCGCGCCCTGGCGGTCCACGACTCGATCGTGGACGGCTACGCGAGGCTCCTGGCGCACCTCTACGACCGCTTCCGCGAGCGCCGCGAGGAGCTGCCCGAGCTGCCGGCGGAGGTCTTCCGCGCCGCCGTCGCCGCCGTCGACGACCTGGTCCTGTGCGCCATCCGCGCCGGCCGCCTGGACGAGCTGGCCGAGCTGGAGCCGCTCGCCACCTACGTGGAGCTGGCCATGTTCGGGCTGCCGGAGGCCGTCGCCTTCCTGCCGTGACCGCGCGCGCGTTGCTCGATGCCCGCAGTTCGGACGACTTGACAGCCCATCGAGGCTGCGTAGTCTGTCGCCAGTGGTAAACACTGGCGGTACGCAACTCCTGGAAGGCGAATGCCCATGGCCGACACGGGCGAGACGACCAACGGGCGGGCCGACGCCGCGGCGCCGTCGGTCGCCGCCGAGGTCGAGTGGCACCTCGCCGAGGTCGCCAGGGCCGTCAGCGGCGCGCCGGCACCGATCGGCGGGGAGCTGCTCCGCACCGTGCTGACCGGCTTCGCCGAGATCGTCCGCCAGATCGTGCAGCGCCGGGAGGAGGCTCCGGCGGCGGCGCCGTTCCTGTTCGCCGACCACGTCGTCTCCGAGGCCGCGCACATGTGGGAGTCCCGCATCCGCGAGGCCACCCGCGGCGCCCCCGCCGACTGACGCCCTCCTCCCCGCCTCCACCGGCACGCCGGGTGCTGCACAATGCTCGGATCATGACGACCACTGTTCACCAGCGCATCGCCGAAGAGCTCGGCGTCCGTGAGCGCCAGGTCGCGGCCGCCGTCGAGCTGTTCGACGGCGGGGCCACCGTGCCGTTCGTCGCCCGCTACCGCAAGGAGGCGACCGGGGCGCTCGACGACGCGCAGCTCCGCACCCTCGAGGAGCGCCTGCGCTACCTGCGCGAGCTGGACGAGCGGCGCGCCGCGGTGCTGGAGTCGGTCCGTGCCCAGGGCAAGCTCGACGACGAGCTCGAGGCGCGGATCATGGCGGCCGACTCCAAGGCGCGGCTCGAGGACATCTACCTGCCCTACCGGCCCAAGCGCCGCACCCGGGCGCAGGTCGCCCGGGAGGCGGGGCTCGAGCCGCTCGCCGACCAGCTCCTCGGCGACCCGGCGCAGGATCCGGAGGGAGCCGCAGTGGTCTTCGTCGACGCCGGCAAGGGAGTGGCCGACGCGGCGGCCGCACTCGAGGGTGCGCGCGCGATCCTGGCCGAGCGCTTCGGCGAGGACGCCGACCTGATCGGCGAGCTGCGGGAGCGGATGTGGTCGCGCGGCCGCCTGCTGTCGCGCGTGCGGGACGGCAAGCAGGAGGCCGGCGCGAAGTTCGCCGACTACTTCGACGCCTCCGAGCCGTTCACCAAGCTGCCCTCGCACCGGGTCCTGGCGATGTTCCGCGGCGAGAGCGAGGAGGTCCTCGACCTCACCTTCGCACCGGACGAGCGGCCAGAGGCCGGGCCGAGCGTCTACGAGCAGCTGGTCGCGCGGCGCTTCGGCGTCGCCGACCGTGGCCGCCCGGCAGACGCCTGGCTCTCGGAGACGGTGCGCTGGGCCTGGCGCACGCGCATCCTCGTCCGCCTCGGCATCGACCTGCGCGCGCGCCTGTGGCAGGCCGCCGAGGACGAGGCGGTGCGCGTGTTCGCCGCCAACCTCCGCGACCTCCTGCTCGCCGCCCCGGCCGGCACCCGCCCGACCATGGGCCTCGACCCCGGCTACCGCACCGGGGTCAAGGTGGCGGTGGTCGACGCGACCGGCAAGGTGGTGGCGACCGAGACGGTCTACCCGCACCAGCCCCAGCGGCGCTGGGACGAGGCGCTCGCCGTGCTCGCCCGCCTGGCCGGCGACCACGGCGTGGAGCTGGTCGCGATCGGCAACGGCACCGCCTCGCGCGAGACCGACAGGCTCGCCGGGGAGCTGATCGAGCGGCAGCCGCAGCCGCGGCTCACCAAGGTGGTGGTGTCGGAGGCGGGCGCCTCGGTGTACTCGGCCTCGGCGTACGCCGGCGAGGAGCTGCCCGGGCTGGACGTGTCGCTGCGCGGCGCGGTGTCGATCGCGCGCCGGCTGCAGGACCCGCTGGCCGAGCTCGTCAAGATCGACCCGCGGTCGATCGGGGTCGGCCAGTACCAGCACGACCTCTCCGAGGCCAAGCTGTCGCGCTCGCTCGACGCCGTGGTGGAGGACTGCGTCAACGCGGTCGGCGTCGACGTCAACACGGCCTCGGCGCCGCTGCTGCGGCGCGTGTCCGGCATCGGCGAGGGCCTCGCGGCGAACATCGTCGCCCACCGCGACGACGCCGGGCCGTTCCGCTCGCGCCGTGCCCTCGGCGAGGTCCCGAGGCTGGGGCCGAAGGCGTTCGAGCAGTGCGCCGGCTTCCTGCGCATCCCCGGCGGCGACGACCCGCTGGACGCGTCCATCGTGCACCCGGAGGCCTACCCGGTGGTGCGCCGCATCCTGGAGGCGACCGGCAGGGACATCCACGGGCTGATCGGCAACACCGCGGTGCTGCGCGCGCTCGACCCCGAGCGGTTCGTCGACGGCACCTTCGGACTGCCGACCGTCTCCGACATCCTGGTCGAGCTGGAGAAGCCGGGCCGCGACCCGCGCCCCACCTTCGAGACCGCCACCTTCGCCGAAGGCGTCGAGGAGCTCACCGACCTACGGCCCGGCATGCTGCTCGAGGGCGTGGTCACCAACGTCGCCGCCTTCGGCGCCTTCGTCGACGTCGGCGTGCACACCGACGGGCTGGTCCACGTCTCGGCGATGTCGGACCGGTTCGTCAGCGACCCGCGCGAGGTCGCCAGGCCCGGCGACGTCGTGCGCGTGAAGGTCCTCGACGTCGACCTCCAGCGCAAGCGCATCTCGCTGACGATGCGGCTCGCCGACCAGCCCGACCGGCGCGGCGAGCCTCGGCGCCAGGGCGGCGGGCGCCGCGACCGGGGCGGCGGCCGCGGAGGACGGCAGGACCGGGACCGGCCGCCCGACACCGCGCTGGCCGACGCGCTGCGCCGCGCGGGTCTCGACAAGGGCCTGGGCCGCGGGGACCGCCGCGGCCGCTGACCCGGGCGGTCAGCCGCTCAGGTAGGGGCCGAGCAGCGAGAGGTCGGCCGGACCGAGCCGGTCCGAGGCGGTCTTGGCCTGGTGCCAGTAGGGGTACAGCAGCGGCGGGCGGCTGACCTCCTCGAGCCGGGCCTGCTCCTGGTCGCTCAGCGACAGGTCCGCGGCGCCCAGGTTGTCGGCGAGCTGCTCGGTGGTGCGGGCGCCGATCACCACCGACGCCACCGCCGGCCGGTCGAGCAGCCAGGCCAGCGCCACCTGCGCCGGCGAGCAGCCGCGGTCCTTGGCCACCTCCACCAGGACCTCGACGACGTCGTAGAGCTTCTCCTCGTCGCGGACGGGCGGCTCGTCCCAGCCGGACAGGTGCCGCGAGCCCGCCGGGCCCTGCTCGCCGCGGCGGTACTTGCCGCTCAGCAGGCCGCCGGCGAGCGGGCTCCACACCAGGATGCCGAGACCCTGGTCGATCGAGGCCGGCACCAGCTCGTACTCGGCCTCGCGGGCCTGCAGGGTGTAGTGGATCTGCTGGCTGACGAAGCGGGCCAGGCCGCGCCGGTCGGCGATGCCGAGCGCCTTCATCAGCTGCCAGCCGGCGTAGTTCGAGCAGCCGACGTAGCGGACCTTGCCGGCACGGACCAGGTCGTCGAGGGCTTCGAGCGTCTCCTCCAGCGGGGTCTGCCCGTCCCACTCGTGGACCTGGTACAGGTCGATGTGGTCGGTGCGCAGCCGCCGCAGGCTGGCCTCGCACTCGGTGACCAGGTGGTGGCGCGACAGGCCGGCGTCGTTGGGGCCCTCGCCCATGGGCATGCGCGCCTTGGTGGCCAGCAGGACGTCGTCGCGGACGCCCTCGAGCACCTCGCCGACGATCTCCTCCGACAGCCCGCTGGAGTAGACGTTGGCGCTGTCGAACAGGTTGACACCGGCCTCCAGGCACTGGTCGAGCTGCCGCCTGGCCTCGTCGACGCCGGTCGAACCGACGCTGGCGAAGCCTCCCCTGCCGCCGAAGGTCATCGTGCCCATCGTCAGGACGGAGACCCGGAGACCAGCCGCACCCAGTTGCCGATACCGCATGACGTCGCTCCCGCCTCGTCGGATCGCGTGGTCGTGCAGTCATGGAATCTACTCGCGGACCGGCCGGCGCGGCACGCGGTCGCCGGCGGGAAAATCGCTTGCTCCCGGCTGCCGGGGCCGGCACAGTGCTGCCGACTGCCGTCGACCGGCAGCGACCAGCCGAGCCGTCCGAGGAGGTGCGCCGTGGCCCAGTCCGCCATCAGGGTCGGGACCCGCTCCCACCCGCCAGTGCACCTCCCCGCCCGCTGACGAGCTCGGCCTCGGCGCGCGCGGCCTCGGGAGGTGCGACCTCCCGAAGGAGCACCCGTGCGCGAGCGCGACATCGAACGACTCTTCGCCGGTGACGCCGGCGACACCGAATCCATCGACGAGCTGTACGACCAGGTCGACGCGCCCGCCCGCGAGCGGATGCGCCGCGACCGCGACGGCGAGCCGGCGCCCGACGCCAGGGGCCGGCTGACCGAGGAGGCCCGCGAGCGCCTCGCCCAGCAGCGCGAGGACGTCGTCAGCGCCGACGAGCCCCCGGCGGGCGACCGCTGGTCCAACTGGGGCGACGCGGACGAGCGCGGACCGGAGCCGTACCCGGCCTGGCTGGTCACCGAGCTGGCCGCGGTCGACCACGAGCTCGGCGTCCTCAAGACCGGCAAGGAGGCCGACGTCTTCCTGCTCGAACGCGCCCTGCCGGACGGCGGGCGGAGCTGCCTGCTGGCGGCCAAGCGCTACCGCGCAGGCGACCACCGGCTGTTCCACCGTGACGCCGGCTACCTGGAGGGACGGCGCGTCAGGGCGACCCGCCAGATGCGGGCGATGCGCAACCGCACCAACTTCGGCCGCAACCTGATCGCCCAGCAGTGGGCGACGGCGGAGTTCGCCGCCCTGCGGGCGCTGTGGGCCGGCGGCGCGCCGGTCCCCTACCCCGTCCAGCGGATCGGCACCGAACTGCTGGAGGAGTTCATCGGCGACGCCGACGGCACGGCGGCCCCGCGGCTGGTGCAGCTCCGCCCGGACCCGGGCGAGCTGGCCGACCTGTGGCGGCAGCTGCTCGACGCGATGGTGACCCTCGCCAGGGGCGGCTACACCCACGGCGACCTGTCCGCCTACAACCTGCTGGTCCACGACGGCGAGCTGGTCATGATCGACCTGCCGCAGCTGGTGGACGTGGTCACCAACCCGCAGGGCCGCTCGTACCTGGAACGGGACGTGCGCACCGTCGCCACCTGGTTCGCCTCGCGAGGGCTGCCCGGCGCCGGCGACGGCGTCGTCGAGCTGCTGCTCGCCGGGGCGGGCATGGGGCACGCCCGCCCCGGCTGATCAGCCCATGCGGACGCGGCGCCGGAACGCCAGGGCGGTGAGCGCGAAGGTCAACGCGCTGAACAGCGCGGCGGCGAGCGCGCCCTTGAAGATCACGCCGCCGTTGATCGGGCCGATCAGGAAGCTGCGCGCCGCCTCGACCACGTAGGTGATCGGGTTCACGCTCACCGCCTTCTCGAACCAGCCGGTCATGAGGTCGCGCGGCAGCGCGCTCGGGGTCAGGAACAGCAGCGGGAAGAAGATGATGAAGGTCGACTGGGTGGCGCGCACCGAGCCGGTGGCCAGCGCCACCGAGATGCTGACGGCGGCGAAGCCGACGCCGAACAGCAGCGTGAGCCCGAGCAGGCCGAGCGCGCCGACCAGGTCGTTGCCGGCGAAGCGGACCCCGATGATGTAGCCGAAGATCAGCAGCGCCAGGCTGTAGCCGAGCACGGCGAACAGCTCGCCGAACAAGGTGCCCACGACCAGCGCCGAGCGCCGCACCGGGGTCACCGAGAGCTTGTCCCAGTAGCCGTTGGAGATGTCGAGCACCAGCGCGTTGCCGCCGGAGGTGCTGGCCGCGGCGAACAGGATCGAGATCGGCAGCTGGAAGGCGGCGTAGCTGGGGATGTGCATCGCCGTCCTGGCCAGGTCGCCGAGCGCGCCGACCTGCACGATGAAGAAGAACACCGGGATGATCAGGGCGAAGATGAACAGCTCCGGCTCGCGCAGGATGCCACGGATCGAGCGGGTGGTGATGGCGACCACGTCGGAGACGAACCCGGCGGGGGCGGCCAGGGTCCGCGGCTCGGCGGCGGCGGTCGAGGCACTCATCAGGCACCCCTCCCCGCGGGCTCGGGGGTCCGCTCCTCCCCGGCGGTGGACCGCTCGGCCGCGTCGGCCATGCGGCCGCCGGTGGCGGCCAGGAACACGTCGTCCAGGGTGGGCCGGGAGACGCTGACCGCGCCGAACCGGACCCCTGCCCGGTCCAGGCCGCGGATGAGCACGGCGATGTTCTGCGGCCCGTCCGGGACGAACAGGGTGTAGCCGGTCTCGGTGCCGCGCAGCTCGCCCTTTGGCAGCTCGCCGCCGGACTGCAGCTCCTCGATGGCGACCCGGGCGGCGCCGGACTCGCGCTCGTCGACGGCGACGTCGATCACGTCCGCGCCGACCTCGGCCTTGAGCGCCGCCGGGGAGCCCTGGCGGACGATCCGGCCCATGTCGATGATCGCGACCCGGTCGGCCAGCTCGTCGGCCTCCTCCAGGTACTGGGTGGTCAGGAAGATCGTCGCCCCGAACCGCTCCCGCAGCTCGCGGATGCGGTCCCAGATCAGCGCCCGCGACAGCGGGTCGAGCCCGGTGGTCGGCTCGTCCAGGAACAGCACCCGCGGCCGGTGCAGCAGGGCCGAGGCCAGGTCCAGGCGGCGTTTCATGCCGCCGGAGTAGGTCTGGATGCGGCGGTCGATGGCGTCGCTCAGGCCGACCAGCTCGGTCACCTCGCGGACCTGCTCGGCGAGCACGCCGCCGCGCAGGCCGTACAGCTTCCCCTGCAGGGTGAGCAGCTCGCGGCCGGTCTGCTTGGGGTCGAGGCCGGCCTCCTGCAGCGCGACGCCGATGAGCCGGCGCACGGTGGTCTGCTCGGAGACGACGTCGTGGCCGAGCACGGCGCCGGAGCCGCTGGTCGGCTGCAGCAGGGTGGTGAGGATGCGGACGATGGTCGACTTGCCGGCGCCGTTGGGGCCGAGGAAGCCGTAGATCTCGCCCTCGGCGACCTCGAGGCTGACACCACGGACGGCCTCGACCTCACCAAACCGGCGCACCAGGTCTGATGCTTGGATTGCGGTAGCCATGCGGCGAGTGTAGGCCATCCGTGTGACGCGGAGCCGCCGTCCCCCTCCGGACCTCGGCGGATGCGCTCAGCAGGTGGCCGGCCGCACCCCCTCGCGGGCGGTGGCCGGGACGAACTCCAGGCGCAGCGAATCGGACTTGGGCATGAGGATGGCCACGCCGTCGGCCGGCGACCACGCCTTCGGCAGGAACAGGTACTGGTCGCCGGACTGCAGCACGAGCTTCAGGCCGTCGTAGCGGAAGCGGTAGGCGGCCTCCTTGTCGTGGCAGCGCACCTCGCGGACGCCACGCGCGGCGATGCTCAGGCTCCGGTTGCTGTAGACCACCGCATCCGGGTAGGTCGGCAGCTCCGCCACGAGCTGGCGCGCCCGTGAGCGGCCGACCGCGGCGGAGTAGTCGTTGGCGGCCCAGAACAGGCTCAGGCCCACCAGCACGAACACGGCCGCCCACTCCACCACCGCGACCCACTGCGGTCTCTCGGCCACGACCCGGCCCTCGATGGCGCCGAGGGAGCGGCGCAACTGGACCGCGTACGCCAGCAGCACCACCCCGGAGGCGAGGATCAGCGGCGGCACCGCCAGATACCTGTCGAGTACCGTGCGGGTGAAGACGCTCAGGATCCCGGCGCCGGCGAGGGCGATACCGGCGACCGTGACCAGCGGCAGGACGACCACCAGCGGGCGGGTCCCGACGACCAGGCGCGCCCGCAGCATCGCGTGGCCCCACAGCACCAGCAGCCCGGCGCACGCGACCACCGTCATCGGCACGAACAACCCATCAAGGCTGCGCATCACGTAGTCACGGGTGGTCAGGCCGAGCAGCGTCGAGTTCACCCCGAAGTAGTCGAAGAACCAGTAGGCGTGCGACCAGCCGAAGTAGAACAGCAGCGAGGTGAGCAGGGTGGTGGGCGCCGCGACCACGCCGAGCAGCCTGAGCACCTGCGGCAGGCCGGAAAAGGCCGGCCCGACGGGCGCCGCGGGCTGGCGGCCTGGCGGCGCCTCGGCGGCGCCACCGGGCCGCTCGGGCTGGCGCTCGGCTGGCGCGGGCGCGCCCTCCGCCGGCTCGGTGGCCTCCGCCGGCTCGGTGGCCTCCGCCGGCTCGGCGCCCGCCCTGGTGGTGGTCACGACCCCGGCTCCGTCACGAGGTGCTCGGCGGCTGGGTGTCTCCGGGTGGCGCGGTCGTGTCCGTGGGCTGCTGACCTTCCTCGGTCGATCCGGTGGTGTCCTGCGACGGCTCCTCGGACGTATCGACACCGGACTGGGGAGCGTAGCCGGGCGTGCACACCATCACGACGGTCTCGTCCCGCTCGAGCGAGGTGCCCGACGGAGGCTCCAAGTGGTGGAAGCCGCACTTCGTGGTGTCGGCGTCGCTTGGCCGCACCTCCACGTTCAGGCACACCGTGCCGTCCTTGCACGCCTCGTCCCGCAGCTTCTGCTCGAAGTCCGGCTTCGCCGTGGAGATGGCGACGCCGTCCTCGGTGAACGCTGGGATCTTGACCGGCGCCGTTGGCGCCTCCTTGCCGCCTCCCCGGCCGACCGGGGACCCGGGCGCCCCGCCACCGCCTCCCGACGAGGGCTGGCCGCCGCCCCCGCCCGAGGCGTCCTGCCCGCCGTCCCCCGCCGACGGGTCCTGCCCGCTCGGCTGTCCGGCGGCGGTCTGCTCCTGCCCGCCCGTCTGGCTGGGACCGCTGGCGCACGCCGCGGCCGCGAGGCACAGCAGGAGCGCGAACGCGAGGCGCCGCCAGCGCCACGACACCGTCATCGGGACCTCCCCCCACGCTCGGTCACCGAGTGATCAATCAGTCTCTCCCTAGAGCATCGCGCCGTCCAGGTGATACGACGGCATCGCTGAGATCGACTGGAGTATCGGCTCGGACGAGCCCGGCCTCACTCGTACGGGTCGCGGGGCGCGGGGACCTCGACCACGTTGCTGGCCGCCAGCTGGGGCACCTCGCCGCCGCCGGGCTGGAACGTCCCGGTCACGGTCACCCAGCGGTCGCGGGCGGGGCTGCGGGCCCCGACGACCCTCAGCACCACCGGGGCCGCGTCGGCCGCGCAGCAGGCGATCTCGTAGCGGGCGAGCCGGAAGCCGCCATCCTCGGCGCCCGCGACGAAGCCGGTGAGCTGCACCGCGGCACCGTTGAAGCTGGCGCCGTCGTGGTCGAAGGCGCGCTGGCCGAACTCGAGCAGGGTCATCCTGACCGGTTCGCCGCTCTGGACCAGCGGGGTGAACACCGCGGCGCCGGCGCGGACGTCGACCTTCGCGCCCCGGTCGACGCCGAAGCTGCCAAGCGTCGGGGGGGCGACCAGCAGGAGGGCGGCGATCGGCGCCAGCAGCAGCCACCCAACCCGGCCGCCTTCGCCGCGGCGATGGTGGTCGTGGGCGTCGACCGGCTCCGCGTGGCGCAGCGCGCGCACCAGCGTCACCAGCCCGAGGACGATCACCGTCGCGCCAGCGACGGCCAGCCAGGGGCCCATGCCGATGCGCACGTAGCGGCCGTAGACGCCGGTGACCACCAGGCGCAGCAGCACGGTGCCGACCAGCACGCTGATCAGCCCACCGGCCGGCGTCACAGCAACCACCAGGCGACCAGCGCGCTCACCACCAGCGCGACGGCGAGCGTGAGCGGCGCGAACCGCAGCGCGAAGCCGCGCCCGAACGTCCCCGCCTGCAGGGCGATCAGCTTCACGTCGACCATCGGCCCCACGACCATGAACGCCAGGCGCGCGCCGAGCGAGAACTGGGTCAGGCTGGCCGCCACGAAGGCGTCGGCCTCCGAGCACAGCGCCATCGCCACGGCGAGGGCGGCCAGCGCCAGGAACGCCAGCGGGCCGGCGCCGGCGACGGCGTCGAGGACGCTGCGGGGCACGGCGGTCTGCAGGGTGGCGGCGGTCGCCGCCCCGACGATCAGGAAGCCGCCGGCCTGGAGCAGGTCGTGCTGCGCGGTGGCGGCGAGCACGGCGAGCGGCGGCCCTTCGGGGGCGCGCCGCCGGTGGACTCCCGCGAGCAGCTCGTCGCGGCCGCTGCGCGCCCACACCAGGCCGACGACGGTCGCGGCGAGCAGGCTGGCCAGGAGGCGGGCGAAGACGACCTGGGGCCGGCCCGGGAACGCCACCGCCGTCGCCGTCAGCACGACCGGGTTGACCGCCGGAGCGGAGAGCAGGAACGCGAGCGCGGCCGCCGGCGGCGCGCCGCGGGCCACCAGCCGCCCGGCGATCGGCACGGAGCCGCACTCGCACCCTGGCAGCGCCACCCCCGCCGCGGCGGCGACCGGCACCGCCAGCGCCGGGGAGCTCGGGAGGAGCCGGGGCAGGAGCCCCGCCGGGACGAGGGCGGCGACCGCGGCGCTGATCACCACGCCGAGCACCAGGAACGGCAGGGCCTGCACCGCGATCGCGACGAAGATCGTGGCCCAGTGGGCGACCGCGGGCCGGTCCAGGAGGTCCTCGAGCAGCGGCCTGGCGAGCGCCGCCGCGACCACCACCAGGGCGACGCCGGCGAGGCCGGGCTCGACCGGGCGGGGCCGGCGATCGTTGCGCACCTCCGTAAGCTCCGCGCCCTGCGTGTTCACCCCCTTGACCACGCTTCTCCCCGAGATGTAACCATCGCTTCCGACGGCCATGATTTCATGACCGTCGCCGGACGGTGGGCGAGTGGCGGGAGGACGGGAATGAGGCGAGCCTCGCGACGGAGCTGGGCAAGCAGTGTGCTGGTGGCGGGGATCGCGGTCGCCGTGGTGGTCGCCGCGCCCCTGGCCGCGCCGAACCGGCCGGGCGCGGGCGGCGTCACCATCTCGGGCGCCAGGTCGCTCTCCGACCAGGTCTCGGTGAGCTACGCCACGCTGGACAGGCACCGCACCAGCGACGTGCACCTGCTGGCCTTCAACGACCTGCACGGCAACCTCGAGGCCGGCGGCAACAACCTCTACGGCAGGTTCGCCGGCGGCGCCGCCTACCTCGCCAAGGCGGTCAAGGACCGCCAGGCCCTGTACGGCAAGCGGCAGGCGACCATCTTCGCCGGCGACAACATCGGCGCCAGCCCCCTGGCCAACGGGCTGTTCTTCGAGGAGCCGATCACCGTCGCCACCAACCTGATGCACGCCGACTTCGGCTCGGTCGGCAACCACGAGTTCGACAAGGGCTCCGCCGAGCTGCGCCGCATCCAGAACGGCGGCTGCAAGCCGGTCGACGGCTGCACCGCCGCCCCCTACCTGCTCCCCAACGGCAACACCACCAACGTCTTCCCCGGCGCCGACTTCAAGTACCTGTCCGCCAACGTGGTCGTCGACGCCACCGGCAAGACGCTGTTCCCCGCCTTCGGCACCAAGACCTTCAAGAGCGACAGCGGGCAGAAGTTCCGGGTCGGCTTCATCGGCGAGGTGCTCGAGGCGACGCCGACGATCGTCACCCCGACCGGGGTCGCGGGCCTGACCTTCCAGGACGAGGCGGACGCCGCCAACCGCACCGTGGCGCAGCTCCGGGGCCAGGGCGTCAAGACCTCGGTGCTGGTGGTCCACGAGGGCGGCTTCCAGACGGCCCCCGCCGCCCTCAACGGCTGCACGGGCAACCTCGCCGGCAGCGCGATCGCCGACATCGCCAGCCGGCTCGACCCCTCGATCAAGGTGATCATCTCGGCCCACACCCACGCCGAGTACCGCTGCACCATCACCACCAACGGCGTGACCCGCCTGATCACCAGCGCCTCGTCGTTCGGCCGCATCCTCAGCGACGTCACCCTCACGGTCGACGACAAGGCCGGCACCCTGGTGGAGGCGAGCGCCCAGAACGTGCTGGTCGAGAACGCCCTCAACACCCCGGGCCCCGGCGTCGTCCGCATCCCCGACCCGTCCAAGGAGGACCCGCAGGTCCAGAAGGTCGTCGACCAGTACGTCACCGCGTCGGCGCCGCTGGCCAACAAGGTCATCGGCCGCATCCAGGGCGACCTCACCCGCGCCGCGTCGCCTCGCGGGGAGTCGGCGCTCGGCGACGTGATCGCCGACGCCCAGCTCGTTGCCACCCAGCCGGCCAACCTCGGCGGGGCGCGGCTCGCCTTCATGAACCCCGGCGGCATCCGCGGCGACCTGCGCGTCGGCGACATCTCCTCGGGCGGGGAGGCGCCGGGCGAGGTCACCTACGGCGAGGCGTTCACCGTGCAGCCGTTCGGCAACAGCCTGGTCACCAAGACGATGACCGGGGACATGATCCGCCGCCTCCTCGAGCAGCAGTTCCCCGGCTGCGGCGGCCAGACCGTGCAGCGGACCCTGCAGGTCTCCAAGACCTTCCGGTACGAGCAGGACCCGGCGGCCACGACCTGCGCGGCACGCATCGGCCGGATGTTCGTCGACGGGGTGGAGGTGACCCCGACCGACTCGTTCCGGGTGACGATGAACAACTTCCTCGCCACCGGCGGCGACGGGTTCACGGTGTTCAACGAGGGCAGCGACGCCCTCGGCGGCGCCCAGGACATCGACGCCCTGGTGGCCGCGTTCGCCGCCGCCGAGCCGGCGGGGATCGCGGTGCCGCCGCTGGACCGGATCGTCGCGCCCGGGACGCCCTGAGGCGCCGCGCGCCGATATGCCGCCGGCGGAGACGCCGGCGGCATATCCATCCCGTTTCAGGTGTTGACGCCGGCTTCGCCCGGTGTCAGGTTCCTTTGCGCCTTTGTCCGCCGCCGGACCGAAGGGGAGGCCAGGATGCCCAGAACGGGAAGGTTCCTTGCCGGGAGGTGGCGGAGCTCCGCCGCCGTCGCCACGATCCTGTCCATGCTCGTGCTCGGCAGTCAGCCGCTCGCCGCGCGGAGCAGCGCCGCCGTTCCCACCCGCCTCGCCGCGCCGGCCTCGGTCTCCTCACGCGTCGAGAGCCTGCTCCGCCGCATGACGCTGGAGGAGAAGGTCGGCCAGATGGACCAGATCGTCATCGGGAAGCTCAAGGCGGCGAGCGCGCCGGGCAACGGTGACTGCAGCGGCGGCAACAACGACCCGCTGCAGCCGGCCTGCCTGGAGAAGGTGCTGATCACCGATCGCACCGGCTCGATCCTGGCCGGCGGCACCGACAACCCCAGGGACAACACCGGCAGGGGCTGGGCGGAGCAGTACAACACCATCCAACGCTACGCCATCGAGCACTCCAGGCTGCACATCCCGATCATCTTCGGGGTCGACGCGGTGCACGGCTTCGGGCACCCCTACCAGGCCACCCTGTTCCCGCAGTCGATCGGGATGGGGGCCACCTGGGACCCGGCCCTGGCCGAGGCCGCCGGCGCCGCCACCCGCGAGCAGCTCCTCGCCACGGGCGGGAACTGGAACTTCGCGCCGGTCCAGGACCTGGCGCGGGACAACCGCTGGGGACGCTACTACGAGACCTGGGCCGAGCAGCCCGCGCTGAGCGCGGCGATCGGCGCCGCCAACGTGCGCGGCATGCAGGGCGGCGGCTTCGAGGCGCCCAAGGTGGCCGCCACCGTGAAGCACTTCGCCGGCTACTCCGAGTCGATCAACGGGCACGACCGGGTCGAGGCGCAGCTCCCCCTCCGCTACCTGCAGGACCAGTTCCTGCCCTCGTACGCGGGCGGGATCGACGCCGGCGCGGCCACCGTCATGGTCAACTCCGGCTCCCTCAACGGCATCCCCGCCCACGCCTCCCGCTTCCTGCTCACCGAGGAGCTGCGCCACCGCCTCGGGTTCAAGGGCGTGGTGATCTCCGACTACGGCGACGTGCCCGCGCTGCAGAGCGCCTACCACGTCGCCGCCGACCTGAAGGGCGCGGTCGCGCAGGCGGTCAATGCCGGCATCGACGTGAGCATGACCCCGATGGACTCCGCCGGCTGGAACGCCGCCCTGATCCAGGCCGTCCACGAGGGGCTGGTCTCCGAGCGGCGGGTCGACGAGTCCGTGCGCCGGATCCTCACCCTCAAGTTCAGGCTGGGACTGTTCGACCACCCGTTCGTCGACCCCGACAAGGCTGACGCGGCGGTCAAGGCCAACCGCGACCTGGCCCGCAAGGCGGCCGCCGAGTCGGTCACGCTGCTGCGCAACCAGGACGGCACCTTGCCGCTCGCGACCGACCTCGGCAAGATCGTGGTGACCGGCCCGAGCGCCGGTTGCGACGCCGCGGACCCGGCCAAGGACCCGGCCTGCCAGGCCGCGATCGCCAACCAGCTCGGCGGCTGGAGCGTCAGCTGGCAGGGCCCCTACCAGCCGCTGCCCTCCGACGACCACCGCAACTGCTGCATCGGCCCGGCCGACCAGATCCCGGACGCGACCACCGTGCTCGACGGCATCAAGGCGGCCGTGCCCTCGACCGACGTGGTCTGGGCACCGGACCAGGACAAGGCGGTGCAGGAGGCCGGCTCGGCCGACGCCGTGGTCGCGGTCGTCGGCGAGAAGCCCTACGCCGAGGGCCTCGGCGACAACCCGTCACCGGCGCTCCCCGCCGACCAGCAGGCCCTGATCGCCGCGCTGCAGAAGACCGGCAAGCCGGTGATCGTCGTGGTGCTCGCCGGGCGGCCGCTCGCGCTCGGCCCCGGCAAGGACGCCGCCGGCCTGCTGATGGCCTACCTGCCGGGCACCGAGGGCGGCTCGGGCGTGGCCGACGTCCTGTTCGGCAAGGTCAACCCGAGCGCCAAGCTGCCGGTGAGCTGGCCCTCCGAGGCCACCCAGAACCCGCCGACCTCGCAGTTCAACCCTTCGGCGCCGTCGCTGCTCGGCGACCAGCCCAAGTTCTCCGACCAGCTGCCCGGCACCAACTTCGGGCAGGGCTCGGGCTACAACCCGCTGTACTCGTTCGGCTTCGGGCTCTCCTACACCACCTTCAAGGTCAGCGGCCTGTCGGCCACCGGCAGCGTCTCGCGGCACGGCAAGGTGACCGCCCGCTTCACCGTGGCCAACACGGGCAGCCGCGCCGGGACCGACGTCGTGCCGGTCTACGTGCACCAGCCGGTCAGCGGCCACAGCATCGTGGTGCCGCCGAAGCGGCTGGTGGGCTTCGCCAGGGTGGACCTCGACGCGGGGCAGTCGAAGTCGGTGGAGGTCTCGTTCCCGACCTCGGAGCTGGCGGTGACCGCCGGCGACATCGACGGCGCCGGCCGCCGGGAGGTCCAGCCGGGCGCCTACCAGGTCCAGGTCGAGGACCTGTCGGCGGACTTCACCATCAGGAGCTGACCGCACCACGCCAGGGGCGCCGGGCGACCGGCGCCCCTGGCGCGTGTGGGATCAGCCGCCGAGCAGGCCGGGCAGGTCGGCGACGCTGTCGATGACGGCGTCGGGCTCGGCCTCGGCGCCCGGCTGGGGGCGGGCGCCCTTGCCGCTGCGGACCAGCACCGCGGCGGCGCCGACGGCGTGCGCGCCGCCGATGTCGGCCGTCAGGTCGTCGCCGACGACCAGCGCGGTCTCCGGTCCGCGGCCGAGCGCGTCCAGGGGCGCGGTGAAGAACTCCGGCGACGGCTTGCCGAGCACCCGGGCACTGGTGCCGGTGGCGTACTCCAGCAGCCGCACCCAGCCGCCGGTGTCGAGGTGCTCGCCCCGGTCGCGGATCGCGATGCGGTTGACCTGGGTGGCGACCAGCTCCGCCCCGGCCCGCACGGCCCGGAACGCCTCGTCCAGCTCGGCGTAGGTCGCGCCGTAGCTGGGATCGGCGACCAGCACGTGGGTGGCCGGCTCGCCGGGGCCGGCGAGGCACCCGCCGAGCAGGCCGCGCACCTGCTCGGAGGCCACCGCCAGCACCCGGGCAGCCGCCGCGGTGAACACCCGGGCCGCGACCGCCACCGGGGTGACCAGCTCGTCTCCGGAGACCTCGAAGCCGAAGCCGGCCAGGCGGGCGGCGAGCGCCGCCGGGGTGACCGAGTCGGTGTTGGTGGCGAACCGCAGTGCCAGCCCCTGCTCGCGCAGCCGCCGCACCGCGTCGGGCGCGCCGGGCACCACCTGGCTGCCCACGTACAGGGTCCCGTCGAGGTCGAGCAGTACCGTGTCGATGCCGCGCAGCCGCCCCACCGCCCACCTCCCCGAGCCAACCGGAAGCGCCGGGGCAAGGCTAACCGGTCCGCGGCCGGCCGTGATCGCGCCCTCGACAGCGGCCAGGCATGTGGGAGCATGGCCGCAACCGAGTCCCGCCGTGGTGATCACCGGTCCTGCCAGGCGCGAGCTGCTCGGGTCGGACCACGGAAGGGGAGGCCCGTGAGACGCCTGGCACTGGTGCTGTCCCTGCTCGTCGTCGCCGTGCCGGTGGTGGGGTCGCCGACGCCGGCCGCGGCGAGCTGGGCGGTGGGGTCCGCGGTCACGGTGGCGCCGGCCGCCTGCGCCTCGACCGGGTGGTCGGCCGACGCGGCCATGGGCGCCGACGGCCAGGTCCGAGGGTTCGTCCGCTTCCAGGGGGCCGCCTGCACCGACACCCGCCTCACCTGGTTCGAGGGAGCCGGCGGCAGCTGGCGGCGCGTCCCCAGCACCTACCGCGGCAAGGTCCTGGCGGTCGCCGACGACGGCGCCGCGACCTGGGTCCTGTACGGCGCTGCCGACGGTACCCGCCTGGGAAGCCGCGACCGTGCCGGGGTGTTCCACCCCAGCAGCGTGACCAGCTTCGTCGACGGCGCTCTCGACGAGCGCGCCCACGGCGGCAGCCTGTACGACTACCGCACCACCGCCCCCGCGTTCTGGGCCGACCTGGAACGTCTCGCCTCGCTGTAGGAGCGGACGCAGTTGCCGACCGCCGACGAGTTCGCCCTGCGTGACGGCACCCGGATCGTGGTGCGCCCGGTCCGGCCCGAGGACGCCGACCGGCTGCGCGACGGGTTCGCCCGCCTGTCGGCGCAGTCGCGCTACCGGCGCTTCCTGACGCCGCTGGACGAGCTCAGCGACGAGCAGGTCCGCTACCTCACCGAGATCGACTACCGCGACCACATGGCCTGGGTCGCGCTCGACCCCTCCCGGCCGGGCCACCCGGGCGTCGGCGTCGCCCGCTACATCCGCCTTCCCGGCGACCCGGCCGTGGCCGAGGCGGCGGTCACGGTGGTCGACGACTTCCAGGGCAGAGGGGTGGGGACGATCCTGCTGCGGCTGCTCGCCGAGTCGGCGCTGGAGCAGGGCATCCGGTCGTTCCGCGGCTACGTGCTGGCCGCGAACGACCCGATGGTGGAGATCCTGCGCGACCTCGGCGCGACCGTGGCCCGCGAGGGATCGCTTCTGCGCGTCGACGTCCCGATCCCCGCCAGCCCGGACGAGCTGCCCGACACGCCGACCGGCCGGGTGCTCAAGTCGGTGGCCAAGCGGCAGCTCCCCGACTTCCGGCTGCGCGACCCGGGCACGCCCGACCGCTGACGCCGCTCGGCGCCCCTACAGGCCGATCTCGGGGGCGACCTGCTGGACGCCCTCGATGCCCGCGGCGATGAACTCGTCGAGGGGGATCCCGAGCGACTCCTCGGCGCCGTACACCTCGTCCCGGTTCACGCCGGGCGCGAACGCCTTCTCCTTGAGCTTCTTCTTGACCGAGGAGACCTTCATGCCCTCGGACCGCTGCGGGCGGACCAGCGCCGCCGCCACCAGCAGCCCGGCGATCGCGTCGGCGTGGACCACGGCCTTGGACATCAGGTCGGTGCGGTACCGCTCGTGGGCATGGGCCAGGACCGCGTTCACCACCACCTCGTCCACGGCCGCGGCACGCAGCCAGTCAGCCGCCAGGAAGGCGTGCCGCGACAGGTCCTCGCCGGTCTGGTCCTGGTCGAGGTCGTGGAACAGGCCGGCCAGCGCCCAGGTCTCCTCGTCCTCGCCGAACCGGCGGGCCAACGCGCGCATCACCCCCTCCACCGAGATCAGATGGCGGACGGTGATGTCCTTCTCGGTCTTGTCCTTCACCAGCGCACGCGCCTCGGCCAGCTCCACGGTCGATCCTCCCTCCCTCGGTCACGGCGACCATCCAACCACAGGCACCCGCCAACCAGGGCGCGGGTGTCAGCCCGGCCATGCCTGGCCGCTCCAGCACATCTCCCAGAAGGCCAGCTCGAAGCGGGCGGCGTCGGTGAACACCGACGCCAGCCGCCCGGCCATGGCGGGCGGCGGCGCCCCGGCCAGCTCGTCCAGCTCGCGGCCGAGGTCGGCCACGAACCCGCGGAACGCCTCGCCGGTCCAGTTCTGGATCCACTCCCGGTGGGCCGAGCCGGCCGGGCTGCGGGCCGCCACGGCCGTCCAGGTGTCCAGGTAGGCGCGCTCCGCCGCGTACAGGCCGGTGAGGCCCTCGAGCACGCCGTCGTAGGCGCGGCACAGCAGGTAGCTGGTGTAGCCGAGGCAGACCGGCCAGGGCTCGACCTCGACCGGGAAGCCGCGCGCGGCCGCCGTGGCGGCGAAGGCGTCCGCCTCGGCCACCAGGCCGTCGCCCAGGTGGGCGAGCAGCCGGTCGAGCCCGGCCGGCAGGCCGTGGGCGCGCAGCGCGGCCAGCACCCGCCGCTCCTCGAGCACGAACAACCGGTCCTGCTGGACCCAGGCCCGCAGGGCCGCGTCGGGGAGGCTCCCGTCGGCCAGGGCGAGCACGAACGGGTGCGCCGCCATGGCCGCCCAGACGGCCCGGTTGGCCTCGACCTGGCGCTCGCTGAACTCCGTCATCCCGCGCTCCTCGGTCGCCGTCCCGTCCCTCGGGACTCCACTACCACTCGACAAGCTGCCAGATCGCCGGCTCCAGGCGGTCCCGCTCCCCCACCTCCGCGAAGATCGCCACCGCCTGCTTGAGGTGGCGCATCGCCTCGTCCGGCTGCCCGGCGGCGTGGAACAGGTCGGCGAGGTTGTTGTGGAGCGCCGCCTGGCGGTGGCGGTCGCCCTGGGCGGTGCACAGGTCTAGCGCGGCCGTGGCGAGCTCGATCGCCTGGTCGAGCCGCCCGGCGGCCTGGTGGGTGAGGGCGAGGTTGTTGAGCGCGGCGACCCGCGCGGTGGGGTCGGGCAGCATCTCGGCGAACGCCAGGCTCCGTTCGAGGTGGTGCGGGGCGCGCTCGAGGTCGCCGGCGCCGGCGGCGAGCATGCCGACGAGGTTGTGGCACTGCGCCAGCGCGGCGGGGTCGCCCGCGGCCTCGGCAAGCCGGAGCGCCTGGGCGGCGAGGCCGGCGGCCTGGTCGGTGCGGCCGCGCCGGTGGGCCGTGAGGCTGTGGTCGGCGACCAGCCGGGCGCGGAAGGCGGCGGTGCCGGCCTCCTCGCCCCCCGCCGCGCCCTCGCCGGCGGTCAGGGCGGCGAGGGCGGCCTCCAGGTGCACCTCGGCCGCCTCCCAGTCGCCGCGCCGGTGGTGCAGCCTGCCGAGCCGGTGCTCGACCACGGCGAGCTGCCCGGGCTCGCAGCGCGCGGCGGCGGCCTCGTAGGCGGCCAGGGCGTCGCCGTACTCGCCGAGGAGCGTGTGCAGGTCGCCGAGGGCGAGCTGGAGGTGCGCCGCGTCGTCGGGGCTGCCGAGGGCCAGCGCCGCCTGGTAGTGCGCGACCGCCTCGCGGTTGGCGTACAGCGCCGCGGCGCGCTCCCCCGCCTGCGCGAACCACTCGGCCGCCTCGGCGTCGCGTCCGGCGAGCTGGAAATGGTGCGCGACCGAGGCGGCCTGGCCCTCGCCGCCGCGGCCCCGGGCGAGGCCGCCGAGCGCCTGCGCCACCCGCCGGTGCAGCAGCCGCCGGCGGGCCAGGCCGGCCTGCTCGTACACCAGCAGGCGCACCTGCTCGTGGCTGAAGTCGTAGCTGGTGGACGGCCCGGTCACCTCGTGGATCAGGCCGAGCCGCACCAGCTCCTCGATCGCGGCGAGCGCCTCGTCGTCGCTGCGCCCGCTGGCCTCGCGGACGGTGTCGACGTCGAAGGAGCGGCCGATCACCGCCGCGGCGGTGAGCAGCTGCCACGCCGCCGCGGAGACCCGCTCCAGCCGGGCCTGGAGCAGCTCGCGCGCGCCGCGCGGCAGCGTCGGCAGGACCCCGTCGCCGTCGTCGAGGGCGGCGAGGTAGGAGACGAGGAGCAGCGGCAGACCCTCGCTGCGGCGGTAGAGCTCTTCGACCGCGGCCGCGCGGGCCGGCGCGACCGCGCGCACCAGCTCGGCGGTCGCGTCGCGGTCCAGGCGGCCGAGCGTCAGCGTGGCCGCCGTCCCGGCCCGCTGCGCCTCCGCGGCCACGCGGCGGACACGGTGGCCGCGCGGGACGTCCTCGCCGCGCCAGGCGGCCAGCACCAGCAGCGGCCAGCGGTCCAGCCGCCGCACCAGGTAGCCGACGGCGTCCATGGTCGCGTCGTCGGCCCAGTGCAGGTCGTCGAGCAGCAGCAGCCCCGTCCGCGTGCCGGCGGCGGCGGCGAGCAGGGTGCGGCACAGGCCCTCGAGGAAGCGGCCCTGCGCCCCCGGGCCGTCCGGCGCGGGGACCGTCGCCGCCGGCGCCAGCGGGGCCAGCTCCGGCAGGAGCCTCGCGGCCTCGGCGAGCCAGTGGGGCTCCAGGTCGCGCGCCCAGGCCGTGCCGTCCGGCCGCGCCAGGGCGGCGCGGAGCCCGTCGGCCAGCGGCCCGTACGCCAGGCGCTCCCCCTCGTAGCAGCGGCAGACCAGCACCCGCCCCCGCGCCGAGCCGACGTGGGCGGCGAAGCCCTCGGCGAGCCGGGTCTTGCCCACGCCGGCCTCCCCGGTGAGCGCGACCAGCCGGCCGCTGCCGCTGCGCTCCACGCCGGCCCAGGCCTCCTGCAGGGCGGCCCACTGCGGCTGCCGTCCCACCAGCGGCGGCGGCGCCGGAGCGCCACCGTGCGGCGCCGCCGCGACCGGCCCGGCCGCGGGCCGGGCGGCCTCCTGGGGCGGGGTCGGCGGCGGCTCGACCCGGCCCTCGGTCACCTGCTGGTACAGGACGCTGGTCTCCTCCAGCGGCGGCACGCCCAGCTCCTGGTCGAGGATCCGGACACACGCGCGGTACTGGCGCATGGCGGCGCCGCGCTGCCCGCTCCAGGCGTAGAGCCGGATGAGCTGCCGGTGGGCGGGCTCGTGGAGCGGATCCAGCGCCAGCCACCGCTCGGCGTCGGCGATCGCCGCCTGCCACCGTCCCTGGACCGCGCGGGCGTCGACCAGCCGCTGCAGCGCGCCGGCATGCTCCCTGCGCAGCATGTCGGCCTCGGCGAGCTGCCAGTCCTCGAACTCAGGGGCATCCCGCAGGGTGAAGCCGGCCAGGAAGTCGCCACGGTGCAGCGCGACCGCCTCGGCGAGCGGCTCCGCGCAGCTCGCGCAGGCCCGCTCCGGCTCGTGCCCGTGCGCGTCGCAGCTCGCCACGAGCTGGCGGAAGCGCTCGATGTCCAGGTCCATCGCGGGCGCGACCAGCTCCAGCCCGGTGCGGTCGGCGGCGACCCGGGCGCTGCCGCCGAGGGCGTGGTTCAGCGCCGAGAGCGTGCGGCGCAGCGCGGCGCGCGCGTGGGCGTCGTCTCCCTCGGGCCACAGCAGCGCGGCGAGCTGGTCGCGCCCGTGCCGCCGGCTGCTGCACGCCAGGTAGGCCAGCAGCGCGACCGCCTTGCGGGTGTCCACCCGCAGCGGCGCGTCGCCAACCTCGACCTGCGGCGCTCCGAGCAGCGCCAGCCGCAATTGGTCCATGTGCAGCTCCTGCATAGCGCGTGCGGGGCAGATAGCGCAACATTCCAACTGACCAAGCGGCCCGCCGTAACGCTGGACCGTAACGTTGCCGGAACGGATCCTGGCTACAACCATGTCGGAGGTGACGATGTCGACACGGAAGCGATGGAGCAGCTGGCGGCGGGCGCCCAGCCCGGACGCGGCCGACCGGGGGGCGGCCGAAGCCCTGGAGGGCGCGCCCGCCGCCATGGCGGAGCTGGATATCGCCCCCAACGACCCGCTGCTCGGCTACTTCTCGAGCGGGCACGCCACGGTCGACCTGGACGCGCTCGAGCTGGACTCGCCGGCGCTGGCCGCCCTGCGTGCCGAGGGCACCCGAATGGTCGTGCCGCTGATCAGCCAGGGCGAGCTGATCGGCCTGCTGCGTCTCGGGCCACGCCGCAGCGAGCAGGAGTACTCGCACGACGACCGCAAGCTGCTCGACGACCTGGCCGCCCACGCGGCGCCGGCGGTGCGGGTGGCGCAACTGGTGCGCCAGCAGCAGGCCGAGATCCGCGACCGCGAGCGGATGGAGCAGGAGATCAAGGTCGCCCAGCTCATCCAGCAGCAGTTCCTGCCGCATGAGCTGCCCGACCTGCCCGGCTGGCACGTGGCCGCCTTCTACCGGCCGGCCCGCTCGGTCGGTGGGGATTTCTACGACTTCATCCAGCTTCCCGAGGGGCAGGTGGGCGTCGTCGTCGGCGACGTCACCGACAAGGGCGTCCCCGCGGCGCTGGTGATGGCGACCACCCACGCGATCCTCCGGGTCGAGGCGCTGCGGCTGGTCGCCCCCGGCGAGGTGCTGCGGCGGGTCAACCAGCTCCTGCTCGACGAGATGCCTCCCAACATGTTCGTGACCTGCCTGTACGCGGTCCTCGACCCGGCCAGCGGCCGGCTCCGCTTCGCCAACGCCGGCCACAACCTGCCCAACCTGAACCACCAGGACGGCGTCACCGAGCTGCGCGCGACCGGCATGCCGCTTGGGCTGCTGCCCGACATGGAGTACGACGAGCACACCGCCACGCTCGCCCCGGGCAACAGCCTGTTGCTGCACTCCGACGGGCTGGCCGAGGCCCACTCGCCCGACGGGGAGATGTTCGGCTTCCCCCGGCTGGCCAAGCTGTGCGGCGAGCGCAACGGCGGCGAGGAGCTGATCGACCTGCTGCTCGGCGAGCTGGCCTCGTTCACCGGGCCCGGCTGGGAGCAGGAGGACGACATCACCCTGGTCTCCCTGCAACGCACCGGTGGAGGCGAGGACGAGCAGCGGGTGCTGGACGAGTTCGAGGTGCCGAGCGAGATCGGCGCCGAGCGCGGCCCGGTCGAGCGGGTGGTCCGGGCCGTGTCAGCACTGGACCTGGACGCCGCGCGGCTGGAGAAGCTACGCACGGCCGTGGCCGAGACGGTGATGAACGCCGTCGAGCACGGCAACAAGGGCCAGCCCGAGCTGCCGGTCGCGATCCGCGTGACCGCCTCCGCCGACAGCGTCGAGGTGGCCGTCACCGATCAGGGCGGGGACCAGCCGATCCCCGAGGCTCCCGAGCCCGACCTGCAGGCAAAGCTCGCCGGCGTGGAGAACCCACGGGGCTGGGGCCTGTTCCTGATCCGCAACATGGTGGACGAGCTGCGGACCTCCGGCGACAGCCTGCACCACACGGTCCACCTGGTCATGCACCTGCATGGCACCGGAAGGGAGACCGATGACGGTGAGTGAGACAAGGGTGTCGGTCCGCCGGCGGGACGGCGTCGCCGTCCTGGACATCGTCGGCGACATCGACCGCGACGCCGACGAGCCGCTGCAAGACGCCTACGACCAGGCGGTCGCGCCGGGCGACGCCAGCGGCGTGCTGCTGAACTTCGGCAAGGTCGGCTACATCAACTCGACCGGCATCGCGGTGATCGTCGGCCTGCTCGCGCGCGCCCGCAAGGAGCGCCTGGCGATCAGCGCCTACGGCCTGACCGAGCACTACCGGCACATCTTCGGCATCACCCGGCTGTCCGACTTCATCGGCATCTACGGCGACGAGGACAGCGCCGTGGTCGGCGCGTCCCCGGCAGGCGCCGGGGACAGCGCCCGCGCGGCACGAGGAGGGGGCGAATGAACCGGGAGATCGGCACCATGGACGTCCGCCAGGTGAGCGGCGTGGTCAGCGTGGTCGACATCCGCGGCGACGTCACGGCCGGCAGCGAGGGCGTCCTCAGCGACGCCTACGGCCGGGCGAGCACGCCGACGACCAGGGCGATCGTGCTGAACTTCAGCGGGCTCGAGTACATGAACAGTGGCGGCATCGGGATGCTGGTGACCCTGCTGGTGCGGGCCAACCGCCAGCGCCAGCGCCTGCTCGCCTACGGGCTCAACCAGCACTACCGGCAGATCTTCGAGCTGACCCGCCTGGACGAGGCGATCGGCATCCACGACAGCGAGGAAGCGGCGGTAGCCGCCGCGGACGGGCGTTGAGCGAACGAGAGGAACCAGCCATGACCAGCGGAGCGGAGGACGGCGCCGGCGGCGAGGCCACCGAGCTGACGCCACGCGACGCCGCCAACTGGGCCAAGCACGTCACCACGCTGCGGCTCGGCGAGGTGCCGGAGGAGGCCATCAACCTGAACGTCACCGGCAAGCGGTTGGTCGGCCCCATCCAGGGCTTCGGCAAGCTGTGGCAGAAGACCTACCGGGTGGAGCTGACCGGTGTCGAGACCACGCCCGCCGAGGCGATCGCCACCTGGAAGCAGGCGTTCGGCAGCTTCTGGCCCGACTCGGGCCGCTTCTACGGCCCGCTCACCAGCATCGCCCCAGGCGACGTCGCCCTGCTCAACATCTCGGTCGGCGGCGGCGTCAAGCTGTCGACCGGGATCCTGGTGCTGTACGCCGACGAGGAGTCGTTCACCTTCATGACCCCGCAGGGGCACATCTTCGCCAGCTGGATCACCTTCAGCGCCGCCGTCGCCGAGGAGGGCGGCGTCACGGTCGCCCAGGTGCAGGTCCTGCTGCGCGCCAACGACCCCCTGTACGAGCTGGCGATGCCGCTGGCCATCCACCGGCGGGAAGACCGCTTCTGGCAGCAGACCCTCACCAACCTCGCCCGCCACCTCGGCGTGGCCGACCCGGCGGTGAGCACCGTGGCCGTCTGCGTCGACCGCCGCCGCCAGTGGTCGAACGCGGGCAACGTGTGGCACAACGCGGGCATCCGCTCGACGCTGTACGCGCTCGGCACCCCACTGCGGGCGGGGCGCCGGCTACTGGCAGGCGGCGAGCGGGCCGGGCGCACGGGCTGAGCCAGGCGGGGTCGCCGCCATGACCCGGCTGGCCTGGGCGCCGCCATGACCCGGCTGGCCTGGGGCCTGTGCGCCCTGGCGGTCGGCCTCGCACTGGCCAGCATCGCGCTGGCCGGCTTCAATGGCGAGACCCCGAACGACTTCGTCGGCGCCCACCACGCCATCGGCACCCTGGACGCGCTCACCTTGCCGGTCGTCGGCGCGCTGATCGTGGTCCGCGAGCGGCGTCACCTGCTCGCCTGGCTGCTGCTCGCCGCCGGCGTCTTCCTGGCCGTGTTCAACTTCGCCCAGCAGTACGCGCCCCTGGCGCTGGGCCTCACCGCGCACCGGCCGTCGCTGCCCGGCGGGGTGCTGGCGAGCTGGCTGGCGGCCTGGACCATGGTCCCCGGGATCGTGATCAGCGGCTCGTTCCTGGTGCTGCTGTTCCCCGACGGGCGCCTCCCGTCGCGCCGCTGGCGCCCGTTCGCCTGGGCCGGCGCCGTGCTCACGGTCGTCCCCACGGTCGTCCTCGCCGTGGGGTACTGGCCGGATCGAGGGCCGGCGCTGATCTACGAGACTGGCTCGCTGCCGCCGCTGGTGGACATCATGTTCCCGGTCGCGCTCGTCGGATCGCAGGTCCTGACCGCCGTCGGCGTGGTCTCCCTGATCGTGCGCTACCGCCGCTCCGGCACCGTGCAGCGCCAGCAGATCAAGTGGGTCGCGTACGGCATCGCCCTGAGCATCCCGCTCAGCTCGGTCCCCGAGGCGCCCGGCTACGGGCCGTACCTCGAGTTCCTGGGGACGGTGCTCCTGCTCGCGGGGCTCGCCGTCGGCATCTTCCGCTACCGGCTCTGGGAGATCGACCGGCTGGTCAACCGCACCCTGGTGTACGGCCTGCTCACCGTGATCCTCGGCGGCGGCTACGCGCTCGGCGTGCTGGTGGTCGGGCAGCAGGTCAGCCCGGGCGACCACCCGAGCAGCCTGGTCGTGGCGGCCACCACCCTGGCGGCGGCCGCGGTGTTCCAGCCGCTGCGCCGCCGCATCCAGCAGGCCGTCGACCGGCGCTTCTACCGCCGCCGCTACGACGCGGCCAGGACGATCGACGCCTTCGCGGCGCAGCTACGCCAGCAGGTCGACCTGCAGACCCTCACCGCCGAGCTGCGGGCGGTCGTGGACCAGACGATGCGGCCGACCCACGTGACGCTGTGGCTGCGCCCCACCGCGCGGGAGGCTGGGCGCCGGATGCCGGCGGGTCAGCGAGGCCCGGCGGGCTAGCCTCCGGCGGCGACACTGACGCTGATGACTCGTCCACCGGTGGCACGAGGGGATCGCCAGCCTCGACGAGGGCCTGCGTCGGCCGCTTGGACCCAAGGGAGGCCCCATGGACCGACACGCGGTGCTCGCGGCCTTCGACGAGCAGCTCCGCCGGCACCCGGCGCCTGATGCGCTGGACGGGCAGGTCGAGTACGACCACGGCGTGGTTCGGATCGTGGGCGCCGGGGACGCGTGGGCAGCAGTCATCTGGTGCGACCTCGACCACGAGAGCGCCGATGCGGTCATCGCCGCGCAGGTCCGCCGCTTCGCGCAGCTGCATCGCCCCTGGGAGTGGAAGCACTACTCCTACGACCAGCCCCCAGACCTCCCCGACCGGCTGCTGGCGGCCGGGTTCACGCCCGAGCCCGCCGAGGCCCTGCTCGTCGCCGAGGTCGCCGATCTCCCCCTCGAGGTGCCACCGCCCCCGGGCGTGGAGGTGCGGGCGGTCACCGACGAGCACGGCGTCGAGGCGCTGGTGTCAGTGCATGACCAGGTCTTCGGCGAAGACCACTCCGCCGTGGGCAGCGCCTTGCTGGCCGCGCTCGCGCGCCAGCCCAGCACCGCCGCGGCCGTGGTCGCCTTCGCCGGGCGGACGCCGATCGCCGCCGGGCGGGTGGAGTTCCACCATGGCAGCGACTTCGCCAGCCTGTGGGGCGGCGGTGTGGTGCCTTCGTGGCGGCACCGTGGCGTGTTCCGCTCGCTGGTGGCCCACCGGGCCGCCCTGGCGTCGGCCAGAGGCTTCCGCTACGTCCAGGTCGATGCCATGCCGGACAGCCGACCGATCCTCCAACGACTCGGCTTCGTCGAGCTGGCCACCACGACCCCGTTCACCCACCCCGGCGGAGCGGGCTGACCTCCAGTCGCCGGTCCCACCGGTAGCCACGATCGCAGGCCCTGGAAGAACCCCCAGCGGCCGCGGGTCCGCTTCCAGTCCGCGGGCGGGTCCTCGGCGTCCCACCTGCCGGTGGCCGTGCTCATGGCGATCCCCAGGGATGCGGTTGTCCACAGATCAACGGGCGGGCGTGGGCGGTGCCCGGCTAGCCGGATAGCCTTGGCGCATGAACTCGAACACCAGTTCTCCAGGCGACTCAGGAGCCAGCCCGGCCGGGGCGCCCGCGGCGCCCCTCGCCAAGGCGCCAGCTGGGCTGGGCGCGCTGCCCGCCGGGGCGCCCCCGGGGTTAGAAGGGCTGCCTGCGGGGTTGGAGGGGCTGGCCGCCGCCGTCGCCGAGCTGGCCGCCGGCGACCCCACCCAGCTCGGTGATGCCCTGCTGGCTGAGCAGGTCCTGGCGCTGCGCCGGCTCGCCGAGCAGCTCGACGCGGCCTGGCTGCGCCTGCTCGCCACCCTCGACGCCCGCGGCGCCGCCGGCGCCGAGGCCGGCACCCAGGCCCCCTCGACCACGGCCTGGCTGCGCGCCACCTGCCGCATGAGTCCCGGCGCAGCCGCCCAGCGGGTCCGGACCGCCCGCGCCCTGCACCGCGGCCCCCTGGCCGCCACCGCCCGCGCCCTGGCCGCAGGCCAGGTCTCCTATGCCCACGCCGCGACCCTGGCCGACGCCACCCACGACCTCCCCGCCGCCAAGGTCGCCCAGGCCGAGCCGGTCCTGGTGGACGCCGCGCGGCGGCTGGATCCGGGCCGGCTGCGCCGCCTGGCCACCCACCTGCGCGAGCTGGTCGACCCCGACACCGCCGAGCAGCACGGCCGGGCACGGCTGGAACGGCGGGGGTTGTGGCTGGCAGCCACGTTCGACGGCATGGTCGCCGTCGACGGGCTGCTGGACCCCGAGGCCGGCGAGGCCGTCCAGGCCGCGCTGCTGCCGCTCGCGCGGCCGGCTGGGCCGGACGACGAGCGCACCGCGGCGCAGCGGCGCGCCGACGCGCTGGGCGAGCTGGCCCGCCAGGCGTTGCAGACCGGCCGGCTGCCCCAGGAGGGCGGGCAGCGGCCGCAGCTGACCGTGACCGTGGACCTGGCCAGCCTGCTCGTCGACCACAGCGTGAGCGGGACCGGCGGCTGGGGCGGCACCCT